>Ga0194129_10003253_pt1 | contig 22801 bp, 19 predicted proteins | sample TA2KigCa35mmetaG_FD_150862 | JGI IMG/M metagenome (GOLD analysis project Ga0194129, IMG submission 150862) | Freshwater microbial communities from Lake Tanganyika, Tanzania - TA2015038 Kigoma Deep Cast 35m | ecosystem: Environmental > Aquatic > Freshwater > Lake | place: Tanzania: Lake...
CGACGTTGGTGGTGCCGGCGTGGCGCTCCATGCTGCGCTGGTGGGCGCGCGTCTCGTCGCGGGTGGTCATGTGTCGCTCTCCGGTCGCTGGGATGACGCCGGTCAACGTCGCTTGTTTTTTTTTTTTCAACGGGGTCGGGGCGGCGTCGCCCCTGGGTGCCTGGCGCGCCTCGCCCGTCCGCCTTGACCCCGCATGGGGTTTCCACTACGACGCCAGCCGGACTGGTCGAAAAACTGAAAAGTTCTTCGCCGGCGCCCGCTCGGGATGCCGGTTTTTTCGTTTCTGGAGCTGCGTTTTTTTTCTGGCTCTTCGCCTGACGGCTCATCGCTGAATTTTCTGGCTCTTCGCCTGACGGCTCATCGCTGAATTTTCTGGCTCTTCGCCTGACGGCTCATCGCTCGTTCCCCCCACCCATGTCTCGCTCGACCCACGATCTCCCTGCCGCTCCGCCTGCGGCACCGGTGCGCTTTGACGCCGACCGGGTGCGTGCACTCGTCGAGCCGCTCGTCACCGCGCGCGGCTTCGGGCTCTGGGACATCGAGTGGACCGGCGGGGTGCTGCGCGTGTTCATTGAGCACCCCGCGCAGCTCGACGATCCGCTGGCCGGCGTGACCCTCGAGGACTGCGTCCACGTCTCGCGGGCGCTCTCGGTTGTGCTCGACGAGACCGACGTGATCCCGGGCGCTTACAGCCTCGAGGTGAGCTCGCCTGGGCTCGACAGGCCGCTCCGGACGGCGAACGACTTTAAGCGCCAGGTCGGCCGCCTCGCCAAGTGCAAGCTCAAGGAGGCCGCCTCCGATGGGCAGATGGCGCTGCGCGGAACGATCCTCGCCGCCGGCCCCGACGCCATCGAGATGGAAGTCGACGGCAAGCAGTTCCAAGTGTCGCTCGCGAACATCCGCGAAGCGAAGCTCGTGTTCGAGGTCGGCGGCGAAGGCGCCGCGGCGCGACCGGGCAAGAAGAAGGGCGCGAAGCCCTCGAAACACGCAAAGAAACCGACGAACGGGCCTCGACCGCCGCGCACCTGACGCGCGGCACGACGGGCACCCAACGAACCCAACGGACACACAGGACATAGCCATGCCAGCCAAGGCCAAGATCCCCGAAGTCAATCTGGACCAGGTCCTCGAGGAGGTCGCGAAAGAGAAGGGCGTCGAGAAGCAGTCGCTCGTCGAGACCATCGAAGCCGCGATCCTCAAGGCCGCGCAAAACACGTTCGGCCTGAACCGCGAGCTCGAGGCGCGCTACAACCCGGAAAAGGGGCACGTCGAGCTGTTCCAGTTCATGACGGTGGTCGAGGACGTGACCGACCCGGAGCGCGAGATCGCGATGGGCGAGCTTCAGCGCCTCAACCTGCAAGTTGAACTCCAGGCCGAGATCGGCGAGGCGCTCGGCTTTCAGATCTTCTGGCGCGAGGAGGAGAAGGCCCAGGCCGAGAAGCAGGACGCGCAGTTCGGTGACCTCCTTGGCATCCGTCAAGTGCGTAAGACGTTCGGTCGCATCGCCGCGCAGACCGCGAAGCAGGTCCTCCTGCAGCGGGTCCGCGATGCCGAGCGCGACATCATCTACAACGAGTACAAGAGCAAGAAGGGCGAGCTCATCCGCGGGATCATCCGTCGCTTCGAGCGCGGCAACAACATCGTCGTCGACCTCGGCAAGACCGAGGCGATCCTGAGCGGCCGCGAGCAGACCCCGCGCGAGAGCTACCGCCCTGGCGAGCGCATCGTCGCCTACGTCAAGGAGGTCGACCGCGAGGCGCGCGGCCCCATCGTGGTCCTGTCGCGCTCCGATCCGCGGCTCGTCGAGAAGCTCTTCGAGGCCGAAGTGCCCGAGATTTACGAGGGCATCGTGCGCATCGTCGCGGTGGCTCGTGAGGCCGGCAGCCGCTCGAAGATCGCCGTCACGTCGCGCGACGCGGATGTCGATCCGGTGGGCGCGTGCGTCGGGATGAAGGGCTCGCGCGTGCAAGCCGTGGTGCAAGAGCTCCGCGGCGAGAAGATCGACATCGTGCCCTACGACCGCGATCCGGCGCGCTACGTTATCGCCGCGATCCAGCCCGCCGAGGTGCACAAGGTCATCGTCGACGAGACCGGCGGTCGCATGGAGATCGTCGTCCCCGACGAGAAGCTGAGCCTCGCGATCGGCCGCAAGGGGCAGAACGTGCGGCTCGCGTCGCAGCTCACCGACTGGAAGCTCGACGTCATCAGCGAGACGAAGTTCCGCAAGATGGAGGAAGAGGCCGTCGAGCAAATGCGCGCCGTCCCCGGGCTCGTCGACGACCTCGCCCGCAACCTCTATCGCGTCGGCTTCCGCGCGCTCGAGGAGATCGCGGAGGCGAGCGCCGAGGAGCTCGCGGGCATCGAGGGCATTGGCGACGTCGCCGCCGGTGAGCAGCTCCGGGATGCGGCCTCGTCGACGATGGACCGGCTCCGCGACGAGCAGATCCGCGCCATAGCGACCCGCGCCGAGGCTCCGACCGAGCGCGAGCGCATGCTCTGCGTGTCGGGCATCGGCCATCGCACCCTCACGCTGCTCGAGGACGCCGGCTATCGGACGCTGTCCGCGATCACGCGGGAGGACGCCGATCGCCTCGCGATTCGCACCGGCCTCGGCATGAAGAAGGCCGCAAACGTCAAGAAGAACGCCGAGGACTTCGCGGCGCGTGAGCGCGAGATCCTCGCCGCGGCTCGGGCGCAGGCGAAGGCAGGGAGCGCGGACGCGACAGCGTGAGGTCGATGGACCAGACGATGAGCACGAGTCACCCCGCCGGACGCAAGGGGTCGAGGCACGCGAGGAACGCGGGCCCCGATCGCTCGCCCGAGCACGCACGCACGTGCGTCGGGTGTGGCGTGCGCGCGGAGCGCCCGAAGGGTAGCTTCGAGCTCGTGCGCTTCGCCTTGCTGCCCGGGGCGGCGTCATCCGCGGACTCGTCCTCGACGGCGCCGCTCGTGCCTTACGTCGACCTCGCGGGCAGCTCGTTCGGTCGAGGCGCGTGGGTCCACCCGACCCGTCGCTGCCTCGAGGACGCGGCCCGGCGGGGCTTCGCGCGGTCGGCGCGCGGAGAGGTCGCGGCGAGCGCGGAACGTCTCGCGCTCGAGCTCTCCGAGGCCGCGGAGCAACGGGCGCACGCGCTCGTGGGCGTCGCGGTTCGATCGAGGAAGGCTGCCGTCGGGACGACGGCCGTCGAGGAGGCGGACTCTCGCCTGACGCTCGTCGCGGTGGACGCGGCGGCGCAGCGCGAGGTGGACGTCGTCAAGGAGATGGCGAGCGGCAAGGCGCTCGCATTCGGGACGAAGCGCTCGCTCGGAGATGCGTGCGGGCGCGACGTCGTCGGGGTGGTGGCGATCACCGATGCGTCGCTCGCCACTGCCGTACGCGATGCGGTTGCGCTATCACTCGCGGCGGCGGCGATTCGAGGGCTGTGACGGGTAACTCCATGAACAAAGTTCGCGTGTACGAGGTCGCTCGGGATCTCGGGTTGACCAACAAAGACGTCGTCGCGTTGTTCCAATCGCTCGGGTTCTCCGAGGTGAAGAACCACATGAGCGCCGTGGAGCCCGAAGCGGTCGAGCGCGTGAAGCGCAAGCTTGAGCGCAAGGGCGAGGATGACAAGAAGGTCGTCGAGCAGCGCATGGGCGCCGGCGTGATCAAGCGTCGAGCGAAGCAAGAGCCCGCAAAGGGCGCCGACGCCGCTGAAGCGGTCGACGCGCCGCGTGCCTCGAGCGCTGGAGTGGCCGCACCTCCCGCAGAGCCCGAGCCGCCTCGTGCCTCGCAGTCGGGGGCTCGCCCGAGCACTCCGGGGGCTCGTCCGAGCGCTCCCGCCGCTCGAGCGAGCAGCTCAGGAAAGGCCGAGCCCGAGGCGCGCGTGTCGCAGCGTGGACGCCCGCCCGCGGAGGTGGAGGTCGAGGTGCCTGCTCCCCGTGCCTCGCAGCGCGCGCGGAAGGCCGCCGCGTCGCAGCCTAGCCTCGCAGCGCCGCTGGTCCCGTCGTTCGACGGCCCGACCTCGGTCGCGCCCGAGTCCCTCACGCCCCCGACGCTCCGCGCCGAGGACGTTCCCAAGCCCGTCGTTGCGACGTCGGTCGCCGTCGAGGTCGCGTCCCCGTCGGCGCGCGTCGTGACCGAGGCGCCTCGCTCGACCGCGGCCCCGAGCCCGTCGCAGTTCCCGGAGCGCCGCCCCTCGCAGCCGCCAAAGAGCGGCATCGAAGTGTGGGAGGGCCGCCCAGGCGTCCCGATGCCGCAGCGTCCGCGAACGCCCGCCGGCCCCGCGAGCGGACCGCCCCGCCGCACGACCTACGATCCCCGCGCGAACCAGCCCGGTGGGCCGCGCCCCTACGGCGGGACGGCTCCCACCGGCTACGGGCAGCGCCCGATGCCTGGCCGCCCGATGCGACCGGGCTTTGGGCGCAAGCCCCCGTTCGGCAGGCCAGGACCGATGAGCGGCCGCAGGCCCGAGGTCTCCACGAAGGAGATGTCGGCGCACAAGATGGTCATCCGCATCGAGGGCGAGACAAGCTTGCAAAGCCTGGCGCAAAAGATGGCGCTGAAGGCGATCGACGTGCTGATGAAGCTCCTCAGCATGGGCATGACGGGCGTCAATATCAACTCGACGCTCGACTCGGACACCGCGAAGCTCCTCGCGAGCGAGTTCGGCTGGACCGTCGAGGACGTGTCGGTCAACGTCGACGAGCAGCTCGAGCAGGCCGTCCAGCAGCAGGACGAGGGTGACGCCGGCGATGAGGCTCCGCGCCCACCGATCGTCACCGTCATGGGTCACGTCGACCACGGCAAGACCTCGCTCCTCGACACCATTAGGCGCACCCAGATCGCGTCGGGCGAGGCCGGCGGCATCACGCAGCACATCGGTGCGTACCGCGTCGAGAAGAACGGCCGCTCGCTCTGCTTCCTCGACACGCCGGGTCACGAGGCCTTCACGGCGATGCGCTCTCGCGGTGCGTCGCTCACGGACATCGTCGTCCTCGTCGTCGCGGCCGACGACGGCGTCATGCCTCAGACGAAGGAGGCCATCTCGCACGCCCGCGCGGCGAAGGTGCCGATCATCGTCGCCATCAACAAGATCGACAAACCCGGCGCCGAGCCGGAGCGCGTCCTCCGCGAGCTCGCCAACGAAGGGCTCCAGTCCGAGGATTGGGGCGGCGACACCATCATGGTTCGCCTCTCTGCCAAGACCGGAGAGGGCGTCGACACGCTGCTCGAGATGATTCAGCTCCAGTCCGAAGTGCTTGAGCTGCGCTGTCACCCCGGGCGCCGCGCCTCGGGCGTCGTCATCGAAGCGCTGCTCGATCGCGGCCGCGGCTCGGTCGCGCGCGTCCTCGTTCAGGACGGCACGCTGCGTCGCGGCGACGTCCTGCTCGCGGGCATCGCGTACGGCAAGATCCGCGCGATGACCGACGAGAAGGGCCGCATGCTGAAGGAGGCCGGTCCGTCGACTCCGATCGAGGTGCTCGGCCTAGACGAGGTGCCGAGCGCTGGTGACCCCGTGCACGCGGTGAAGGACGTGAAGGCGGCCGAGGCGCTCGCCGACGAGCGTCGCAAGAAGCTCAACAAGCAGAAGGCGACCATCGGCGAGGGTGGCTTCACCTTCGACAAGCTCCGCGAGAAGCTCGCCGAGGCGGAGCAGCTCGAGCTCAAGGTCATCCTGAAGGCCGACGTGCAGGGCTCGGCCGAGGCCCTTGCCCAGGCGCTCGCGAAGCTGTCGACGAAGAAGGTCAAGCTGTCCATCGTACAGACCGGCGTCGGCGGCATCACCGAGTCCGACGTGAACCTGGCGGTCGCCGCTCAGGCGATGATCGTCGGCTTCAACGTCCGCCCGGCCGGGAAGGCGAAGAAGCTCGCCGAGCAAGAGAAGGTCGAGACGCGCCTCTACAGCATCATCTACGAGGTGATTGACGACGTCCGCAGCGCGATGGAGGCCCTCCTCCCCGCGACCAAGGTCGAGAAGGAGATCGGCAAGGCCGAGGTCCGCGCGGTCTTCCGCATCAGCAAGGTCGGCGCGATCGCAGGCTGCATGATCACCGACGGCGTGGTGAAGCGCGGCTGCCAAGCTCGCCTCGTGCGCGACCGCGACGTCATCTGGTCGGGGTCGGTCGGGACGCTCAAGCGCTTCAAGGACGACGCTCGCGAGGTCCGTGAGGGCTTCGAGTGCGGCATCGGCCTCGACGGCTTCAACGAGTTTCAGGAGGGCGACATCATCCGCGCCTTCGAGCTCGAAGAGGTCAAGGCGAAGCTTGATGACTGAGAGCGCCCTGGCATCGCGCGGGTGTTGAGAAGGCGCGAACATGTTCGTCGGAGTCCTGAGGTTGACCTTGCACATCCCTGCTGCTCAGTCGCTAAAGGACCGTCGGCGGGTGGTGCGCTCGTTCAAGGATCGGCTCCGCGTGCGGCTCTCGCTCTCGGTCGCGGAGGTCGGCGGTCTCGACGTTCATCAGCGCGCCGTGCTCGCGGTCGTAGCGGTCTCGAACGACGCTGCGGAGGTGGATGCGTTGCTCGGGTCGGCCGCGGCGATGGCCTCCGAGCTTCGTGACGCGGTCCTTGTCGACCGAGCGACCGAGCTAGTGCCATTCGGGAGTGAGGGGCGTGGTGTCGGAGCGGCTGCGCCGCGGCGGGAGGTGCGACCGTGAAGCGGCGCGGCAAGCAGAGCGACGTCCTGCCGGTGACGGCAGAGCCCGAGCGTAAGGTCCCGAGGCGATTGCGCGTCGAGAGCGAGATCTTCGAGCAGCTCTCGCTCGCCGTCCTCGAGCTCGAGGACCCGCGCCTCTCCGGAGTGTCGGTGTCGCGGGTACAGATGACGGACGACCTTCGCCTCGTGCGCGTCTACGTCCGCTCGGTTGGGCTCGGACCGAACGCCGATGAGGGCAAGCAGCGCTCGATCCTGAGGGGTCTGTCGTCGGCCTCGGGGCGACTCCGCCGCTCGCTCGGCGCGACGCTCGATCTCCGGTACGTTCCCGATCTTCGCTTCTTCTACGACACCGGGGTCGATCACGCGCGCCGCATCGACGAGCTCCTCGACGAGATCCGGTCGACCGAGGGCTAGCGCGCCCGCACCGATACCAAGAGCGAGGCGAGCGCCTTCGCGACGCCCGTCGAGGCCGGCTCGAAGACGAGCTCGTGGAAGCTCTCGGCGTTGGCCGGGCGATCGGGGCCGACGTACGCCGAGGGGACTTGCGGACGGTGTCGGGCGAGCCACCCGACGAAGCCTGCCACGGGCCAGACGTGGCCCGAGGTTCCAATGGCGAGGAAGGCTCCGCAGCGCGCGAGCGCGGCCTCGAGCACGTCGAGGTGCGCGGGCACCTCACCGAACCACACGATGTCGGGACGGAGCCGCGCGTGGCAGCGGTCACACGAGGGGACGGCGTCGAGCGTCGCGTAGCTCCGCACGTCGTCGAGTGGTGGAGCATCGCATTGTTGGTTCGAGCACCGCGAGCGGTCGAGTCGTCCGTGGACATGGACGATGCGCCTCGAGCCGGCACGCTCGTGCAGGGGGTCGACGTTTTGCGTGCAGAGGAGAAAGCGCGTGCCGAGAGCTCGCTCGGCATCCGCGAGCGCGCGGTGTGCGGGATTCGGGGTGCAGGCGAACGCCCCGCGTCGGCGCGCCGAGTAGAAACGCCAGACGAGCCAGGGGTCGCGCGTGAACCCTTCGGGAGACGCGACGTCCTCGATCGCGTGGTTCTCCCACAGGCCGTTTGCGTCCCGGAAGGTCGGGACCCCGCTCTCTGCGCTGACCCCGGCGCCGGTCAAGACGAGCAGGCCGCCGTGGTCGAGGTGGACGCTCATCGGCGGTCGGGCGTGTCGCCCTGGTGAGGATGGTGGCGGAGTCGAGGCGGGACGCGAGACCCCAGGGGTGACGCGCGTCCCGTCAGGCTTCGCGTCACTTCTTCAGGATGACGAACTGCACGCGTCGGTTGCGCGCGCGGTTGCCGGGCGTGACGTTCGGCACGAGCGGCCGCTCCTGGCCGAAGCCCTTGGCCGAGAGGCGTCCGCTCTCGACGTTGCCCTTCTCCACGAGCCAGGTACGAACGGCCTCGGCTCGGCTCTGGCTGAGCTCCTTGTTGCGCGCCGGCGTGCCGGTGTTGTCCGTGTGGCCCTGGATCTCGATCTGCTCGAGCTTCGCGTTGCGGTTGATGACGTCGGCGATCTCCTCGAGCAGCTGGCTGCTGTCGGACGCGATGTTCGCCGAGTCCGTCTCGAAGTGAATTTGCTTCGAGATCTGGATCTGGTTGCCAGCGACTCGGACGCTCGCGAGCACGGGGCGCTTCGTCAGCGTCACGCTCGCCTTCACGTCCTCGCGCGGCCGCACCGTGACGTCCTGGGTCTGTGCGAAGTGACCCTTGGCCTCGGCGGTGAGCGAGCCCTCACCGAGCGCGACGTCCGCGAACTTGAACGACCCGTCTCCGCCCGTCGTCGCGGTGTGCTTCGTCCCGGTGCTGTCCGTGAGCGTCACACTCGCGCCGTTGATGGTCGCTCTACCCGCGCTGCTCGTCACGGTGCCTGCGACGCCGCCCTTCTTCGGCAGCGACTCGAGCTCACACGAGATGTCCGTGAAGAACGAACCGGTGACGTACGTCTTCGGAGCCGGTGCGAGCGGCGCAGGGGCAAGCGGCGAGGCCGGTGCACCCGGTGCCGGTGTCCGAGGTGCTGCCGCCGGCGCGGGCGCCGCCGCGGGGACCATCGCCTTCGGATCCGCCGCGACGATCGCAACGGAGCAGGTACCTGGCTTGTAGCCGTCGGCGGTGACCTCGAACGTGTGGACGCCCGGCTCGAGCCGTCGGGTGAGGAAGCGACCCGAGCCGTCCGTTGCGAACGGCGGCTCGGAGACGCCCGGATCCTTGAGCGTCACGATCGCCTTGGCCACGAGCGCCGTCGCGCCCTTCTCTTTTACGAGACCGCGGACGAAGTACTCGGGCGGTGGCGGGATGACCTGAGGCGGAGGCGGCAGGACTGGCGTCGGCGGAGCTACGACCACCTGCTCGACCTTGGGCTTCGCGGCCGCGTCGTAGGCGTAGCCGAGGCCGAGGTAGAGGGTCCAGGGGGCCTGCGGCGCAACCTCTTCGATGAAGGTCGAGGTGCCGCTGATTCCGATGTCGACGGCGGCGTGGGCCGAGAGGCCGCGCAGCGAGCCATCCAGCGGATTGCTACGCGCGCCGATCGTCACGCGCGACGGCGCGGCGGCGAAGCCTGGCGGTCCCGACGTCGGGTCGGAGAGGTCCTTCAACGCCAGGCAGACGTCGCCCTCGGAGATCGTACGCGTGTGGCACTCGTACTTCTGACGATTCACCGGCACGTCGATCGAGTACTCGACGTACGGCTGAACCCAGCGGAGCGGTGCGTCGATGCCAACGCGAAGGGGCAGGAAGTCGACGCGGTTGATGCCGAGGCCGAAGCGCTCGATGCGGCTCACCGGGATGCGATCGAGAGAAGTTCCCGCGAGGATCGCTGGGTTGCGCTGGGCGCGGAGGCGCTCGACCTCGGCGACGAGGCTGCCCGAGTTGTTGAGCCAGTACCCGGCGTTGAGGTGGAGGCGAAGCGGCGCGCCGACGCCACGGCCCTCGATCGAGCGCAGGTCGACGGTCGTCAGGGCGGAGAACTCACCGCTCGTGCCGCTGCCGGCGACGCCGACATCGCCCGCGCCATTCAGGAAGTAGACGCGCGCCTCAGCGCCTACGCGAAGGAAGTCCCCGACGCGCGAGGGCGTGAAGCCCTTCACGCCGACCGTCGTGTCCCCGAGGACCTGGAGCAGCGTGGGGGTACCGAGGCTGTTGGAGTTGGCGTAGGTGCGGAGCCCCACGTACGCCTCGAGGAAGGGGAGCGGCGTCGCATTGAGCGTGAACCAGCCGCCGATGTGGCTCGCCTTGTCGCTCTGCGCGGCGGGATCGCACGGCGTGTTCGCGTTGCAGAGGAAGCCCGACGCGGTAAACCAGTCTGCCAAGAAGCCGACCCGGAAGGTCCCGGCCGCGCCAGAACCCGCGTAAGAAGTGCGGAGGAGGCCGACGCTGCCCGTCAAGTTCGCCTGCTCGGCGAGGCTTGCCGCGCGCGTTTCCTCGCTCGGCTCTTTCGGCTCGCCCTCGGCCTTCACTTCCTCGGCCGCGCTCTCGCCGCCGGGCGCATCCTCGTCGCCCGCGGGCGGCGCCGCCGCGACGGGGGGAGCGGGCGGCGCAACGAGCGGGGCAGCGGGAGCTGCTGCGGGTGCAACCGGCGCGGGGACCACCCTCGGCGCCGTCGTCGGGGGGGCGCTCGGGGCAGGGGCCTGCGCGTGGGCGTCGAGGGCGAACGTGCCGCCCGTCAGCGCGGCTAGGGCCGCGAGGGTCGAGGGCTGGAGCCAGGCGAGGATGCGAAGGTGCGAGCGCGAGAGGGCCATCGAGACCGGGTTTTATCACCGGCCCGGCATCGGGAAGAGTATTTTCGTCAGGTATTTCGAGCTGCGCGGGCCATCGCGGCAGTGCGTCGAAGGGCGCCTGGACTCGCTCACGCGGCGAAAGAGGTGCTAACAGTTGGTTTACTCCTCGACATGGCGCTCATCGACGTTCGGAACCTCGCCAAGACCTACCGCACCGGCCTCTTTCGGAAGACGTCGGTCGTCGCGGTGAAGGGCATCACGTTCCAGGTGAAGGAGGGGACGATCGCGGGCTTTCTCGGGCCGAACGGGTCGGGCAAGACCACCACGATCAAGATGCTGCTCGGCCTCATCGCCCCGACGCGCGGAGAGGTCACGATGTTCGGGGAGCGGTTGCCCTCCGTGGGGGCGCGGGCGCGGGTCGGGTTCTTGCCCGAGAACCCTTACGTGTACCCGTACCTCACCCCTCGCGAGCTCGTCGAGACGAGCGGGCGCTTGAGCGGCCTCACCGGCCGCGAGCTCACGCAGCGGACGCGTGAGTCGCTCGAGCGAACCGGTGTGCTCTATGCCGCGGATCGAGAGGCACGCCGGCTCTCGAAGGGCATGCTCCAGCGCGCGAGCCTTGCCGCCGCGCTCGTCGCAGGGCCCGAGCTCCTCATCCTCGATGAGCCGATGAGCGGCCTCGACCCGGTCGGCCGCAAGGAGGTGCGCGATCTCATCGTGTCGGAGGCGAGGGCGGGACGGACCATCTTCTTTTCGACCCATATCCTCAGCGACGTCGAGTCGCTCTGCGACGAGGTCGTGATCTTGCGTAGCGGCGAGGTGGTCGAGTCGGGCCACATCCATGAGCTTCTCGGCGGTGAGGTCCTCCGCACCGACATCACGCTCGCCGAGGTGAGCCCCGATCTCCACGAGGCGCTGCGGACCGAGGGCTTCGTCCCCGAGGAGCGCCTCGGGCACCTCGTCGTCCGCGTCACCAGCGACGACGCCGTGCGCGAGGTGTTGACTCGGTCGCTCGCGGCGCATGCCCGCATCGTCGAAGTCGCGCCGCATCGGCAGACCCTCGAAGACGTCTTCATGCGCACGGCCCGCTGAGCCGCCACCAGGCGTAACCTTGGCTCGAACGGATGTCGCCGGGGCCTCGGCGTCGAGCCTCGCGAGCTGTCGGTCACAAGCGAGCCCAGAGCTCGCCTAACCCGCGAGCTCACGCCGAGCGGCGTCGAGGATTTCCTTTGCATGCGCTGCGATGCGCTTCTCGTCTTCCCCTTCGATCATCACACGGAGCTTGGGCTCGGTGCCGCTCCAGCGCACAACGATCCGGCCATTGTTGCCGAGCGCTCGCTCCACCAGAGCGATCGTTCGGCTCGTGCGCTCGAGCTGCTCAAGCGGCCTCCGCTCAGGAAAGCGTTCGCTTTGCAACACCTGCGGGACGCGCTCCATCGCCGCCGCGGCGAGCTCCGACATCGGGCGCCCCGACTCGACGAGCAAGGCGAGCAGCTGCAGCGCCGCGACGATCCCGTCTCCGGTGGTCGCATGGTCGAGGAAGATGAGGTGGCCCGACTGCTCGCCGCCGAAGTTGAAGCCTCCCTTGCGCATGCGGTCGACGACGTAGCGGTCCCCGACCGGAGTTCGGAGGAGCTTCCCGCCGCGCCGCGCGAGCGCGCGCTCGAGCCCGAGGTTCGACATCACGGTCGCGACAACGGTCTTCTTTGCGAGGGTCCGCGCCTCGAGTTTGCGACCTGCGCAGAGCGCCATGATCGCATCGCCGTCGATCTCTTGACCACGCTCGTCCACCACGATCACGCGGTCGGCGTCGCCGTCGAGCGCGATGCCGAGGTGGGCTCCGCGCTTTTTCACCTCTTGCGCGACCGCGCTCGGATGGAGTGCGCCGCTCTTGTTGATGTTGGTGCCGTTTGGCTTCACGCCGAGGCGATCGACGCGCGCCCCGAGCTCCTCGAACACCGCAGGCGCGACCTTGTACGCGGCGCCGTGGGCCGCATCGACGACGACGCGCACCCCATCGAGGCTGAGCCGATTCGGGAAGGTCGACTTGCAGTAGACGACGTAGCGCCCCTGGGCATCGTCGACGCGCATCGCGCTGCCTACCGCGCTCCCCGTCACCTTCACGCGGTCGAGCGCATCGCCCTCGAGCAGCTGCTCGATCTCCTGCTCGAGCGCGTCGTCGAGCTTGAAGCCGTCGGGGCCGAAGAGCTTGATGCCGTTGTCGTCGTAAGGGTTGTGGCTCGCGCTGATCACGACCCCGGCGTCGGCGCGCATGCTCACGGCGATGTTGGCGACGCCCGGAGTAGGCAGTGGGCCGCACAGCATCACGCGCCCGCCCATGGCGCAAATTCCCGCGGCGAGCGCGGTCTCGAGCATGTACCCCGAGAGCCGCGTGTCCTTGCCGATGACGACGCGTACCTGCCGCCCCCCGCCGATCTTCTTCACGTGTCTGCGAGCGACGAAGGTGATCGCGCGGCCGAGCCGTAGCGCGAGCTCGGGGGTCATCGGGTGGACGTTCGCGACGCCGCGAATGCCGTCGGTTCCAAAGAGCTGCCGTTCACTCATGGTGGTCGTTCCTCGGCGGGGGCGCATCCTACAACGGGACGGGGGGATGACGGGTCAACCCGAGCAGGAGTGCTCGGGCAGCCCCGACGAGGAAGATCGACCCGGTCACGAGTACGAGGTCCCCTCTCGTCGCGTTCGAGAGTGCCGCGTCGAGCGCCGTGTCGAGGTCTTTGTGTGCCTCGCCCGGCCACGCGGCTTGCAGCGCGGAGCCGTCGACGGCGCGGCGCCCGGCGACCGCTTCGAGCGGCGGGGCGTAGTGACGACGAGAGGCGAGCGGTCCGAGCCGATCGAGCATCGGCCGCCACGCCTTGTCGTCGAGCGCGCCGAAGACCAGCGTCATAGGCTGCGCTCCCTCGCGGTCGAGGTACTCCGCGAGCGCCGCCGCGCCTTCCGCGTTGTGCGCGCAGTCGAGTAGCACCCTCACGCCGCCGACGTCGAGCGTCTCGAGCCGCCCCGGCCAGCGCACCTCGCGGACGCCGCGCTCGATCGCACGCTCGAGCCGAGGGTAAGAGACGCGCAGCTGCCATGCCGTCGTCGCGGCGACGGCGGCGTTGACGAGCTGGTGCCTGCCCGGGAGGGCTGGGGCGAGCGTGAGCTCGCGCGCGTCGAGGAGCTTCACGGTCGCCCCGCGGTCGTCGATGGTGAGTCGCGCCGTCGAGGCTGCGGGTGGGCGCGGGGTGTCGTCACGGTCGCAGACCCACACCACCGGCGACGCGCCTCGCGCGGCGAACACTTCGGCCGCCGAGTTCGCAGCGTCGGCCGTCAGCGGGCCCACGATCATCGGCGCGCCGCGCTTCGCGATCGCCGCCTTTTCGCGAGCGATGCTCGCCTGATCCGGGCCGAGCAGGCGGACATGATCGAGCCCGATGCTCGTCACGGCGCAGGCGAGCGGTGACTCGATCACGTTGGTCGCGTCGAGGCGACCGCCGAGCCCGACCTCGAGCACGGCGACATCGACCTCGGCCCGCTCAAAGGACACGAAGGCCGCGAGGGTGAGCGCTTCGAACACCGTCGGGCGTTCGAGCCCAGCCGCGGTCGAGCGGTCGAGCGCGTCGGCGAGCGCCTCGTCGCCAAGCGGCTCCCCGTCGATCTGGATCCGCTCGTTGAACCGGCAGAGATGCGGTGACGTGTAGAGGCCGACGCGCAGGCCGTGGCACCGTAAGATCGACGCGAGCATGGCCGATACGCTGCCTTTCCCGTTGGTGCCGGCGACGTGTACCACCGCGAAGCTCCGCTCGGGATGGCGAAGCCCCGCCAGCGCATCGTGCATGCGCTCGAGTCCGAGGCTCGCGCCTCGTGGGGCCTCTTCGAGCAGCCGCGCGAGCGCGCGCTCGAGCGCCGCCGTCACGTGAGGCCTCGGGGGGCGAGGGCGTGCTGAGGGGCGCGCGTCAGGTGGTCGCGCATGCGCCGGCGAGGTGTCCGAGCAGCCGCGCGAGCTCGCGCTTCATCTCGAGCCGCGAGCACACGAGATCGACCATGCCGTGCTCGACGAGGAACTCGGCGCGCTGAAAGCCACGGGGCAGCTTCTGCCGAATCGTGCTCTCGATGACACGCGGCCCGGCGAAGCCGATGAGCGCCTTGGGCTCCGCGATGTTGACGTCGCCGAGGAAGGCAAAGCTCGCCGCCACCCCGCCGGTCGTCGGGTGAAGGAGGCAGGAGATGAAGGGCAGCCTCTTCGCGCGGAAGCGCTCGAGCGCGGCCACCGACTTTGCCATTTGCATGAGCGACAAGATCCCCTCCTGCATGCGCGCTCCGCCGGAGGCCTGAAGGAGCACCACCGGCAGACCCTCCTCGGCCCCTCGCTCGAAGAGGCGCGTGATCTTCTCGCCGACGACCGAGCCCATGCTGCCGCCCATGAAGCCGAAGTTGAAGCAGCCGAAGGCGATCGGCCGCCCTTCGAGGCGCGCGCGGCCGACTTGAATGCCCTCGTTGACCCCGCTCTTTTTTCGGCTCGCGGCGATGCGGTCGAGGTAGGGCCTGCCGTCGCTGAAGGACAGCGGATCGGTCGGCGCGAGGTTCGGGTCCCACTCGTCGAGCTGACCGTCGTCGCAGAGGAGGAGCTGCCAGCCCTCGGACGAGAGTTTGTGGTGCTGTTGGCAGCGAGGGCACACCTCGAAGTTGCGCACCAGCTCGTCAGCGGGGAGCGTCGCGCCGCAGCCGTCGCACTTTCGGAACACGCCCTTGCCGAGCGTCACCTTCTCGCTCGCATCGGGCGGAGTCTTGTCGGGCCAAGCCATGCGCGTCAGTCCAGTACCATTTCCTGCACGAGGGGCGTGATCTTCAGTGTCGGGCTCACGCGCGACTGAAGCTCCACCGCCGAGACTCCGGGAGCGAGCGCCACGATGACGAGCCCCTCCTCGCGTGGCTCGAGGACGCCGAGCGGGCAGTAAATGCGCTCGCAGGGCAGGTCATCGGGCTCGAGTCGTTCGACGATGGAGGTCTGCGTCACGTTCCAGAGGACGGCGATGCGGCGGGAGGCTCCGGTCTTGGCTTCGCCGCGCGCGCCCCCCGCGACGTCCACCGCCTCGACCTCGACGAGCTCGGTCGCCCCCGCCGAGGCCGTGGCCTCGACGTGCCGTTCCATGACGCGCATCAATTGCTCTCGGGTCAAGAACATGTGGGCACCTCTCGGAGGACCTCGAGGCGCCTCGAGCCGGCGAGCTGGCCACACGCTCCGCCGACATCGCGACCGCGCGGCCGACGGACGAGCGTCGTCACGCCGCGCGAGACGAGTCGCGCAATGAAGGCGTCGAGGCGCTCGGGCGTCGACGAGACGAGCTGCGGATCCGGACCTGGGTTCGCCGGAATGAGATTCACGCGGCATCGGAACGGCGCGACGTACTCGGCGAGCTGGTCGGCGTCCTCGAGGTGATCGTTGAAGCCTTGGAACAGCGTGTACTGGAACAGGATGCGCTGACCACGAGGCAGGTGCTCGAGCAAGGTGGCCCGGAGCGCCGCGAGGTCATGCTTGCGATTCACCGGCATGATGGCGCTGCGACGCGCGTCGTCGGCGACGTGGAGGCTCACCGCGAGCTCGGCGCGGGCCTCGCGCAAGAACGCGGGGATTTTGTCGACGACGCCGACCGTGCTCACCGTGACCCGCGAGGGCGCGAACGCGAACGCGACGTCGTCGGTGAGCAGCGCGACCGAGTGGAGGACCTCCTTCAGGTTGTCGAGTGGCTCGCCCATACCCATGAAGACGACGTTGGAGATCCCGTACCTCGAGCGCCGTGCCTGGGGTGCCGTGGCGCCGGTCGTGTTGGGTCGGCGCTCGGCCATCGGGCCGCGGCGATCGACCGGCTGCTCCTCGGCGGCGACGAGGGCCGCGAGACGGACCTGATCCACGATCTCGGCCGCCGTGAGCTGGCGCGAGAGCCCGAGACGGCCGGTCTCGCAGAAGCTGCAGGCGCGAGCGCAGCCGACCTGCGTAGAGATGCACAGCGTCGTCCGCGCGCGGTTGCGCCCCTCGTGAACAGGGATCAGCACCGACTCGACGAGCGCGTTGTCTTCCGTGCGCAGCAGCAGCCGTACGGTTCCATCCGAGGATGGGGCGCGCTCCGCGAGCGTGAGCGTTGGCCTCGGTGATAGAGCGAGCAGCGTCGGGCGAGCCCAGGCTCCAATTCCGGCGCGCTCCAAGGCCTCGCCGTCCCAGCGGCATTCGCCGGGCTCACGGAAGGCGAGCCGCAGCGCCTTCTGCGCGGTGCGCTCGCAGGTATCGAGCTTCGCGCCGGTCCTCGTCGAGAGGTGCTCGGCGAGGCTCCGTCGGTCGTGCGCCGCGAGGGGCGACGTAGCGCGGCACGGAGTCGACGCGGGGACGGCTGACACCGCCCGATGGTTACCACATTCACGCGACATCGGCGCCTCCGACGCGACCGGGTGCGCGCCGTCGAGCGCCAGCGCGGCGCCCGGTTGCGTGGACGTTATCGGCATAACGTTATGAAGATAACGTCGCTCGCGGTGTTGAGCTCTGGCGCGCCGAATGCGCCAAGGGCGGTGTTTGACGCCTGTGGTGAAGCTGTGGAAAACATCCGGGCAATAAAATCTTGCTGTCGTCATACGATTTCGATTGAAGACAAGGGGTGGCCCGTGGCATCTTCGCTCATGGAAGTTCCGCGGCACGTTCGCCTCGGGACCTTCCGAACGCAGAAGCCCTCCGGGAGCTGCGATCCCTCTCCGCCGACGGGACGCCAGGATCGGATTCACGCCGACCGACGAACCTGCCTCCGAGAGAGCGATCGAGCCGCGTCGGTGATGTGCCCTGTCAGGGTCGTTGCCGCAGCGGTTGAAGAGGCTCTGGGGTGCAGCGCGGCGCGCCGGCGATGAGCCGGTCGACGCTCGACGTTGTACCTCGCCGGTCGCGCAGGCCTCGGCTTGCGTCTCCGGTCAGGAGTGGTGGAAGGCACCCTGGGTCCAACCGATTCGATGAACGTTCGCGCGTGCATTGAGTTGGAGACCCTTTCGGGCGAACACGACGATGTCGTGGCGTCGGGCAACACCCGACGACGCCCTGGCGAGCCGGCCTCGAGAGAGGTTCTCACCGCAGATCGTCGACCGAAGGTCATTCCAACCTCGGACGACGCCGGCCACGCGACAGAGGGTGTCCGTGGATGTCTTGGTACGGGGTCTCCCAAGCGGCGAGCGGTCGTCGCGAGGGCTGCGCACACGGCGGTGAATCGTCGTTGCGTCCCTATGTCGAGGCATCGCGGTCCGCAGCGACCCGCGAGGGTTGAGGCGGTCGGCGCACGACGAGTCGAGAGGCTCGTCCGGCAGCGATGTCGCAGTGGCGCCGGGTTCGGAAGCCCGCGAGGTGTGCTCGCGGGTCAGATGGTTCTGCAGAAGTTGATGAGGTGCAGGTGGCCTCGCGGCGTCGGTGAAGAGCCGAGCCGGCGCGGGGCCTAGCCGACGGGTGAGAGCCTGGCGGTGAACTCTTGTACGACGCTCGTTGGTCTGGGCAGCAAAGTCCGGACTCGAGTGGCGGCTCTCCTCCCGGCATCGTGAGAGGCCCTGTTCGCGCGAGCGAGCGGCGCGTCGAGCGGTGATGGGGCCCGTCGGGGACTCCCCGGCAGGCAGCTTGCGATAGCAAGGCCCGACGAACGGTCGGCGCGGGGGGACTCGTCAACGGAAGGCGCTCCGCTTCTCGGAAAGGGCCGCATTGGTGTGCGGTCGGTGAATGGGAAGCTGGGACGAGCGGCGACGTTCGTCCCCAGATGGGTGGGCCGCGAGGTCCGCACATCGAGGTGTCGGATGTCTCGCACGCAAGCGCGGGCCTCCGTCACGACAGGGAGCGTCAGTGGGTCGGCTCGACCCGCGTGGGCGACGGCGAACAGCCGCACTCACGCGCCGGGTGCTCCGAGAGGTGCGCCCGGGTTCGATGGCGTGCAACGGCACTCCATCGCGTTGGATGAGGCGACGACCACAGCTCGCGATGGCGGCACCAACCTCCTCGCGACTCGAGGCCGGCACGCACCGAAGGCGCAAGCTCTCGGGCGACGGCGCCGCGGCGACGCGGAGATGACTGCGACCCGTACGACGTGCGGACCTCGCAGGCGCTCCAACGCGACGCGGACAGAGAGGCGAGAGCCTCGCGCTCGAGAGGCCGAAGACTCGCAGGGTGCTCGTTTGACAATTGGTGAGTTGCAACGGTCGAGAGCGAATCATCTTCCCCGAGACCGCTCGTCGTGGTCGACGTCCAACGTGGCGTCGGTGCCCGGCGAGAGACCAAGGGGTAAGCCCTGCCTGGCGGCTCGAGAGCTCGTGACGGAGCGAGCAGCTGGGATGGGTGAAAGGGTGAGGCTAGAGCACGGCGCGCGAACACTTTTCAACGACGTGCTTCAGCGCTCTCTCCACGAACCAGCGATGGTAAGTCGAGAGGTGGCGCGATCGATCGAAGATGTCCCGGCGTGACATCGCACCGAGCCTAAACCGCTCGACTCGAGGTGACGCTTGGTCTGACGGGAGACGAGCTCGGGTGTTGATCCGGCGGCCGCGAGGTCGACGGACGCACTGGGGATCGGCGGGGGAGCGCGATGGAAAGCGCTTCGCCGCAGCCGACGGACGACGAGGGACATCAGTGCGCACGACGAAACCCTGGCTCTCCCAGCCGAAAGGCGCAGAGAGTCGGCGATCAGGCCCCCACCGTGGAGCGTCGAGAGGTAGCTCCTCTCTGGCCTCCGGGGGCGAGCGAAGAAAGGAAAGCTCGCGATCGCAGGGACCGAACGTCCGCACTACGACCGCGGTGAAAAACCGTGGTCCTCAGGCTCGAGGGAAGGCGCCGCGAAGCGCCGCTCGGGCCAGGAGAGCTCACCGAATGACGAGGATGTCCGGCGCCGCCGCGAGCGGTGGCCGGTGGGTGCAAGCGGCAGAGATGCCGGAACGCGAGCGCGGGCACGCGACGCGATGCACCAAGTGGACTCCCCGAGAGGGTCGCTTCCAACGGAGGCGACCTTTTCGCGTTTGTGCTCTTCATCTCGGTGCCTCCAAGGCCGCATGGTTCGCGACGCGCAAACGAGGCTTCGAAGACTCCCGAGGCGGGCTCGCGTTACCGCTCACGCCGACAAGCCTTTCCTTTCCGCGCCGCGCAGGTAGCATGCGATTCGGGGTGCTCACGTTCGCGAGCGCTCCTACGCCATGAGCCAGGCCATCGCACGCATGCTCCAGCCCGACGCCGTGTTCGGCGAGCGGTACCGCGTCGTGCGTTGCATCCGCACCGGCGGCATGGGCGCCGTCTACGAAGCGACCCACCTCGAGACCGGCCGCCGCGTCGCGGTCAAGGTGATGCTGCCGAGCCTCGTGAGCGAGCCGACGTTGCGGGCGCGCTTCAAGCTCGAGGCGACGGTCGTCGCGTCGGTCGAGAGCGAGCACATCGTCGACGTGCTCGATGCCGGCATCGAACCGGCGACGGGCGCGCCGTTCCTCGTGATGGAGCTCCTTCGCGGCGACGACGTCTCGACGCTCCTGAAGCGAGAGGGGCCGTTCGCGCCGGAGGACGTCGTCGTCCTGCTCTGGCAGGCGTCTCTCGCGCTCGACAAAACCCACGCGGCCGGAATCGTTCATCGCGACCTGAAGCCCGACAACCTGTTCCTTACGCGGCGCGACGACGGGTCCCCGCGGCTCAAGATTCTCGACTTCGGCATCGCGAAGGTGATGGCGCAGAGTCCCGCAGCAGGGCAGCAGACCGCCACCGTCGGCACGCCGCTCTACATGGCGCCAGAGCAGATCAACGGCGACGCGATCGAGCCGACATGCGATCTCTACTCGCTCGGACACATTGCGTTCGCGATGCTCGTCGGGCGTTCCTACTGGTTCGACGAGTGGCAGGGCGGTCCCGTCTATCCGCTGCTCCTCAAGGTGTTGAAGGGCGCGACGGAGCCGGCCTCCGCGCGGGCCGGTCGCCATGGTCGCACGCTCCCTCCGGCGTTTGATGCGTGGTTCGCGAAGGCGACCGCGACCAGCTCCGCCGAGCGTTTTCAGTCGGCGAGCGCCCTCGTGCAGGCCTTGTCGCAGGCGCTCGGCGTCGAGGTCCCCGCGCAGCGCAGGCAGCGCGCGTCGGTCGGGTCGTTCCCCGACATGGGAGGCGCGGTCCTTCCGAGCGACCGGCCGTCGAGCGCCGAGCGACTCCCCGTACCTCCGCCCCGAGCCCCGCTCGCGAGCGGCTTTGTGCCTCCGACGGCCATGCCGACACCGGCGTCCTCGCCCGACGTCGTGAGGCCCGCTTCAGGCGCGACGTCGTCGCCTCACGCGCTCAGCGTCGCTCCCGCCACTCCACCGCCGCGCGCGTCTGCACCGGGGACGAACCCCAGCGGGCCATGGGACGCGTCGGCTGCGCTCGTTGCGGCGGGTGGCTTGCGCTCACCGAGCCACCCTTCGCATCCGGGGCACGTGCAGCTCGGAGGCCACACGCCGACGGGGCGCGACAACTGGGCGGCGCCCCCGGTGCCGACGCCGCCCTCAGGCGTCGGGTTCAACGTCGCGACTCCGCCTCGGATTGGAGCTGCCGAAGGCAAGGACGCATCGTCAAAGCCGCGGCGCGGCCTTGTCCCGCTTGCGCTCGTGGCCTTGCTCTTCGCGCTCGTCGTCTGCGGCGGCGTCGTGTTCATGTCATGGCCGAGCTCGACTCCGCCGGATCCGGCCGCGAGCGCGACGAGTCGACGTGAGAATGGCGAGGCTCGCGATGCGGCGGCCGATCCCGTGTCGCTCGACGTGGTACCGGTCCCGGCCTCGAGCGAGGTGGCGGCCGCGGCATCCGAGCCCGCGAGCTCGTCGTCGGCATCGGCCACGCCGCCGACCGGAAGCGGCTCGGCTCGCCCCTGGCCCCAGGCACCGCGCAAGTTCCGCATGCCCGATCCGGTTGGCACGAGCTTCTATTGATGCGACAACCGTCGCGATGACGTCGCGCGCGACGGGTACCGCCGTGAGCCTCGCGGCCCTCTTGTGGGCCGGAGGGAGTGTCGCTGCCGAGCCGCGTTCGACGACCGAGGCGCAGGCGATTTTCCAAGAGGCCCGGAAGCTCGACGAGGCGGGCGATCTCAAGAGCGCCTGCGCGCTTTACGAGAAAGCGCTCGCGCTCGAGCCGAACGCCATCGGCGGCCGGCTGCACCTCGCGCGGTGCCTCGAGCGCCTCGACAAACTCGCGAGCGCGGTCGCCGAGTACGAGCGCGCCGAGATCGCCGCCAACGCCGCGAACCAGCCCGACCGGTCGAGTCACGCGCGCAAACAGATCCAGCTCCTCGCGCCGCGGGTCGGTACGGTCGTCATCGAGGTCCCGCGCGCCGTGCGCGAGACCGCGGCCGACCTGCTCGTTCGAGTCGACGAGACGCCGATCCCCGACTCGCGCTGGGGCCAGGCCGTCCCCGCCGACGCCGGCCCGCATACCGTGAGCGCAGCGGCGCCGGGGAGGGCCGCGTTTGCGGCGCGGATCGACGTGAAGAACGGTGGGCGGTATACGGTCGAGGTCCCGATCTTGTTGCGACGCCATGCACCCGTCTGGCCGTGGATCGTCGGTGGCGTCGGACTCGCGATGGGGGGAGCTGCGTTCGCGTTCGCGTACGATCAGTCCGTCGTGCAGGCGGAGATCGACGAGCACTGCAAGTCCACGCCATGCGATCGTCTCGACGGTTTCGAGCCCAACATTGCGAATGCCCGCCTCAGCCGCGATTTCGGGCTCGCGCTCGGGCTCGGGATCGGGGGCGGCCTCGCGCTTGGGGCCGGCGTGCTCGGGCTTGTCCTCGGCCGTGACGACGGGACTGCCACCAGCGCGAAGTTTACGCCAATTGCAGGGCCGAACGTCGCGGGGGCGCTGGTCGCTGTCGCCTGGTGATTGGGTCGCCGCGCGCGCTTCTGATGGTGGGCCTGGGGCTCGCGCTAGCAGCGTGCCCACGATACGCCCCGGTGGATGAAGCGGCGAGCGGGGGCGGAGGAGCGATGGATGGTGGCACGACGTCGAGCTCCTCCGGTGGCGCGCTGGCGTCGTCGAGCGCGGACGTGACCGCCATGTCGAGCGCCACCTCGAGCAGCGCGAGCGGCACCGGCGGCTCGGGTGGAGCGGGCGGAGCGGGTGGAGCGGGCTGAGCGGGCCGCGGCGCGCCGACTGTCAACCCAGGCTGCCTCGCGTGCGCGAAGGCAAAGTGCCCGACGGTCGTCGAGTGCCTCGAAATGCCGCCCTTTGCAGGGTTTCTCAGCTGTGCGATCGAGAAGTGCAAGCCGGTGGACTTCTTGTGCGCCATGAGTTGTCCTGGCGAAGCCGACATCGCCAAGATTTTCCTGGTGCTTCAGGGGGCGACGTGTCTCGGCGACGCGTGCGCTGCGGCCTGCGCGTCACTGCTCTCCGCTGGAAGGCGCCACTCTCCTCGAGCATCGGATGAACTCTCGTCCAAGCATCGCCCTCT
>Ga0194129_10003254_pt1 | contig 22796 bp, 19 predicted proteins | sample TA2KigCa35mmetaG_FD_150862 | JGI IMG/M metagenome (GOLD analysis project Ga0194129, IMG submission 150862) | Freshwater microbial communities from Lake Tanganyika, Tanzania - TA2015038 Kigoma Deep Cast 35m | ecosystem: Environmental > Aquatic > Freshwater > Lake | place: Tanzania: Lake...
AACTTTGCTAACAATGACAATAATAAAATAAAATGTAACATTCTTTATATTATTTAAATATATTATATTTAAATATATTATATTTAAATAATAATTTTTATATAAAATTGAAAATGATATAGAACAAATACTCTATATTATTTATTGTAATTAAATATGCTGACAAAAATTGATGGTTTCATGAAAAAAACTGAAACTGGTATATTTAAAAAGAAGATATTTCCAGAATATGACCATAAAATGAACTTTGATGGTTGTAGTAAGGGTAATCCAGGGTTAGCGGGAGCAGGAGCAGTAATTTATCATCACGGAAAAGAAATTTGGAGCGACTCTTTCTTTGTAGGAGAAATGTTTACCAATAATCACGCAGAATATGCTGGACTAATTTTAGGACTTCAACAAGCAAAAGAATTGGGTATTAAAAATTTATTAGTAGAAGGTGATAGTTTACTCGTAATTAATCATATGAACGAAACATATAAATGTAGGTCAGATAACTTGATTGAATTATACCAAAAGGCAAAAGAACTTGAGAGTTACTTTAATAGCATAAAATATGAACACGTCTTAAGAAATAAAAATAAACGCGCAGACGAATTATCTAATGTAGCTGTTGAAAAATTTTTACAAGGATTGGCTATTTAGATTAAACAACCTTCTTTATACTTGTAACATTCGATATATTTTTTATAATTTTATCGTCTTTATCAATGTCAGTTGTCATAACCTCAATTACTAATTTATCATAAGTATTTGATACTTTTGATGATGAATTTTTATACTCAGGATATTTCTCTCGAAATTGAGGCAATAATCTTATATTTTTATTTGCTACGGTTTTAACGAAACTTTTCAACTTACTTTTATTTTCATCTTCTTTTTCCCATTTATCAGCATCTTTTATGTACATAGTTTCTCTTTTTTTATCAGTACAATGAATTGGTCTAACTGTTTCGTCCAACTGATTTAGATTTTTTACAATTATTTTTGAGATGCCTTCTACATAACCTAATTCACCAACGTCTGTAAGGTCAGATAATTGAAGTTTAATGGAGTCAACAAAATCAGTAATATTCATAGCATTTTTACAAGTTTCGTTTAAAAAGAAATTAAGGTTAAATGCTTTGTTATGTGAGTTGGTATTATGGGAGTTATTGGTATTGTGACTGTTTGTAATATTATTTTCACTTAACTTAATCATCATATATTGCTGCCCTTTAATAAGCTCAGCATTCTGTTTAAGTAGAGTTATTATTAGTTCATCCTTATCAAGTTCACTAAGTTTTTTATTTTCTTCTTTTTCAAAATTACACGATTTTTTATGTGAATATAGTGTAGATGAGTGCTTATATGTTTTACCACATTCACAAGTGTAAGATTTTACAGTCTGGAACTTTTTTGATGTAGGATTTGTTAGGATTTGATGTTTATCGGTTGTTAAATGTCTATTAAATTAACTTTTTCGTAATGTTGAATAGTCACATATTTCACATTTAAAACTTCTGGAACTTTCATCGTTAGGAACCATTCCTATATATATCCTAAAAAAAAAGTTCCTAAGTTGTTTTCCAAAAAAATACTAAAATTTATCGTAATAAAATTTTTATTTATCGTTTAAAATAAAACCATAAATTTCAACCATCGAGACAAAATTTTTCGTCAGTAAGAAGTGTTTTGGCTTTTGAAAAATGGACAAAAAAAATGTCCATTTTTCAAAAGTTAAAATACTTTTCATTTTTTAAATAAAATTTTTTCACTTCATGTGTAGAAAACTTTTTTTGATGAAAATCCAAGAATTTAAAGAAAACCCCTTCAGGATGTAGTGTTTCGGCTTTAAGTAGGTTAGAAATAAATATATATTTAACTACTTAAAGAAAAAGAAATTTATTTAATATTCTAACAAAGGTATATTAAATACCTTATTTGGTTTGTATTTTAAGATATCGAGTTCCTTCTTAGTAGTTGGAAATTCTTGTTCACCATAAATGTCCTGCAGCATTAACCATTCAAAAAGTCCACCTGTATATATAAACACATTATGGAAACCGAGATAAATTAACTGGTTATATTTGTTATAAATATTTTCGTCATTTGAATTCTTACCGTAGATAATAATTTTAATATCCTTATTACCTCTTCTTAAGCAATTATTTATTGCTGTTTCCTCGTTATTAATATTTATCGTATTTATAATTAAACACGATTGCTCTGAACCGGATAATGTATTTATAAGTAGATGGTTTTCTGGATTCTTAATAATAAATTGTATATCTTCATAGTTAATTTTTATTGATGTAGATTGTGTATTACCCATTTGTTAATAAATAATATTATTACATATTTTTAAATAATACTAATATGTAATAATTTATATTAGTTAGTTTTTTAATATTAATTAATTATATATAAATTAATGTTAAAAAGTATAAGAAAATCAGCAGCTAGTTTAACTGGGATTCATGGTTTTTTAAGTGGAAAAAAACCACAACCGGTCAATCCTATTAATAATTTACCGGATGAAGTAATTGATGAAACTACTAATTATGAATCAACTAAAAGTGTATCTGAACATATACAAAACTTAAATGCTAATTTAAAAAGAGTGGCTTCTTTTGATACAGCGAGAAAATTGTATCCTAATATGAATTTTGAAATGGATAATTATATGGCAACACAAATAAATAAAAATGGTGTGTATTCAAGGTTCTATGAAAGTTTAACAAAACAAGAAATTGACGTTATAATGGAATATCAAAAACACTCGGAAAGATTTAATGAACCATCTTTGAGAGAAGCAAATATTGACTCAATTAATTTACTTAATGATATTTTTGAAAAAACACCAAGATTACCGTTCTCAATTGGTGTTTATAGATGTTATAAAAAAACCCTTAGCTTAAATATGATAGATAGACAACCACATATTGATAGATTCTTATCAACAACATTATCTTTTAGATTATCCGATCAATATTGTGATTGGCATGGAGGTGGTTGTAAACATAATAAACTACCTGATGCTGTATTTTACAATGTTGTTTGTATTCTTTTACCCAAAGGTTCACGTGCGTTACCTCTTGTGTTTAAGTATATAAATTATTATAATGAATATGAAATATTATTGCCACCAGGAGGAAAATTATTGCTTACAGAAGAATGTCATCCTAAATATGATGTGCCTGTTTTTATATACTTTGAAAATGCGGAACAAGGATTGGAATATCAAAGATCTAAAAACCCAGAAGCGTTTCCTGTCGTTCAATGTAATAATAACCAATGTGATGTCATTCAAACACAAAATATGTCTCTTACATCATTATTCGATACTTTGTTAAGGGGTCCAAATGAACCTAATATTGAAGAAATGGGAGCTGCTTTATCAGACGCATATGGCGGTAAAAAGAAAAAAAGCAAAAAAACTATAAAACGCCATAAAAAAAATAAATATAATAGAAAATCTAGAAGAAGAGTTTTCTAGTATGTTTTTTTATATTTCCTCTTCTTCTTTTGCTTTTTTTAGCTTTTTTCTTTTTTGTCTTTTTATTTAAGTATGCTCTTTTTGCTTATTCTTTTTTGTTGTCTGATTATAATGTAGCATAATAAATTGGTTTTTTATATTCTTTTACTTTTATTTTTATTTCCACCTTATTTTTCATAATAAAGTTTTTATTTGATTGGAATATATTTTTGAGTTGTTCTTGTATTTAATTTAGGATATTTTTATATAATTTTTACTATATAAAAATCGGCATTTTTCGTTACTTCGTGAAAATTCTAAAATGTCCAAAGGTGTAAAACTGAAAACGATTTTAATGAAACTTAACAACAATTTCAACATCTTCTTTCTTAATGCTCTTTGTAGCGGAAATTGATAATTCTTCCCTCTTTTTACGTGTCTTACTATTATCGGTAATAGTCTCTTTTCTTTTTGATGTGCTATTACGACTATTCATATCCTTTTCAATCACATCATAATTTTCATTAATATAATCTATTACCTTATTTTCAAGTGCCCATTTAAAAAAGTTTAATTGACCGATAGTTGTTTCAATACATGTTCCATCTTTATATGGAATACTAATTCTATCCCAGCGACAGAATGGGTCAAAATTTTTTTTGCTGTAAGCTTTTAGCATTAGCTTATAATTGAAGTAAACTTTAAAACGGATTTTTTCGCCATCAGAATTATTTGTTTCATATAAAGTATAGTTTTTCTTGGCATAATTTGTTACGAACCAGTCCACAATTCGTAAGGACACTGTCGACTCACCAGTAATAATTTTAAGCATTTTACTTAAATTATCATTTGTTTTATAAAATGCCATTAAATTATTTAGCAATAATTCTTTTTGCGTTGTATAATTACTTATAGTAGCCATTATTAACAATATTTTAAAACTTATTTAAGTTGTTTAATGAATAAATTAGTTTTATTTACATTAAAAATTAAAAAATAAATAAAAAAATTTATAAAAAATTTATAAAAAAACTAAATATATAATAAATGAATAGTTTTATGGCTAATTATTTCGGTCCCTTGGACAAAAGTGCTTGTAATTATTTTTTAATAATTTCGGTTATATTTTTTGTAGCTTTAGTAATTGCTTTAATTACTGAACTTATGTTCGTATTCAGAAATTACGGTAGATTGAATTTTAGGATTATTTCAAATGGATTATTAATTCTATTTAATATATTTATTGCTTACTTCATGAATAGACTATTATATACCATGTGTAATAGATCATTAGCTTAAATAATTAGCTTAAATTAATACTTTTTTCACCCTGTGTAGTATTAACTGGTTTTAAAAATTGGTCTCTTATCGCAATATCATCAGCATAATTTGTTTGGCCTAAAAATGGATTAAATCCAATTTGCTGGACCATTTCTCTGTTTGCTAACTTATCGCCTAATTCTTCTCTCTTATTAGATACTTTAAAACCTGAACCAGAGAGAGACTGATTTAATATTTCCCAAGTATTTTCGTCGTGGTTTAATGATGAAGTGTAAGCAGTTTTTTCCATATTTTTACTAAATTCTTCATTCTCCATTTGTATTTGATGTTTCATACGTCGCGACCTTTCATATGGTTGACCGTCAGTCCATTTCCAACTATTATCCATAGTATTAATAATATTAAAATAGCTATTAAATATTATTAATGAACTTATATCCACCTTTAAAAAAGTGGACAAATATATTTTAGATTTAATGTCTACGAGATTTACGGTGTCTTCTTGACTTTCTCATTTTTCTTGATTTTTTAAATCCCCTTCCTGTGGCTCTTGATGACTTAGCACTAGTTGCTCTTGATGACATAGCACTAGCTCCACTTGATGGGTTCGCTCTTTTTCCACCTTCTTCCATTATTTTATGAAATAATTCTTCTAATGCTGGATGACCTGGATTTCTATTAAGTAAATCTATAATTATATCTAAAGCTGTTACTTCCTCCTTTCTCACAGGATCATAATACTTTTGATTTATATGTATATTTTTACCAGATTTAAGAAATGCCATAGGAATATCATTGTGAAAAATTCTCATACCATTCTTATAATGTTGTTTCTCACCCTGTGGCGGTGCCATCAAATAAAGTGACGCTATAAAAGGTGTTTGGTTACGTAAAGAACTATCAGGTCCTAAATCAGCATCAGTTAAGCTGGGAATTGATTTAATAACTTCTTTATGTTGTTTTCTGGTAATATCTGAATCCAATTTTTGTCTTCTAGTTTCTTTAAATCTATCATATAATTCAGTCTCACGTGCTGTTTCAGCATCACGTTCTGCCTTTGCACGTGCTTCGGTATTAGTCACTGCTTGACGTTTTGGTCTTGAAGAACTCATTATATATATATATATATATATATTTGTAAAAAATGTTAAAAATAAAAAACATCCTAAATTTTTACGAATTTTTTAACTCAGTTTTCACAATTTTTAACTGTTTTGTAAATAAGAACTTTTCATCACTTCTTCGCCTTCTTTTTAAATTACACTCTAAGCAAGCTAAATAATAATTATCTAAATTATGTCCCAAATCATTATCAATTCTATCTACCGTCCACTGACGCATTTCTCTCGAAATATCATACAGCACATTCATTTCACATTTACAGTAATAACATTTTAACGCACATTCAATCATTTTATTGACAATTGACTGTAAGTTTATAAAATTTTCTTCGTCTAATAATTTTTTTAATATATCCTGTTGTCTATATCCATATATTTTTTTATTTATCTGCTGTAACGCGACCTTAGATATGTCATCTGTATAATTTAACCCATTTTCAAATATTTTCTTCATCATATTCATCTGATTTTCATATGAGTAATTTTCTGTAGCGAAAGTCCAATTTTCCGCTTCAACGCGTTTTTTAAACTTACCCTTTTTTTCTTCATTAATTAGTTGTGTTTTTGATTTTAATTTTGAATTTAATCTCTTATTTGTATTAACATTAAACGCGACATTTTTAACGGAACTATTATCTTCCATAATATAAGTGAATATATAGTATTATATTTATTATTTAATCAATATAAATATAGAATAATAAATATATATTTTGCGAAATAGAGTTAAACTCAATTTACTATACTATAATATAGATGGAAGAAGTATCCACACTTAACACAGACAACAATAACGAATGTCAAGAACTAAAAAATATTAAATACAAAACAATGTTATTAAATGGTGTTCCGCTTAAAGAGACTAAATCAGCTAATGATTTATCAAATTTAGATAAATATTTAGAAGACGAAAAAAATAATAACGTTAACGAACCATGGTGTAAGCTTAATAAAACCATAAAAACTAAGAAACTGGAAGAATTTGTTGTGTTATACAAGGAAAAAAATAAGTTATCAGAAGAAGAGTCTTGTGCTTTATTAATATTTTTGAAGGATTGTATAGACCGTAAAAAGCTACAAAGAGTTAAAGATGTCGTATATGATAAAGATAATGGTGTAATTAAGGATATACCTTCATTACATTATGTAAAATCAAATAAGCATTTTACGTTAAAGAATTTGGATAAGAGAGTATCCACACTAAAATCACTAGCGCCAAAGAAATCTATTCAGGGAACAATAAGGAAAAAGGATGTCCCTACCTTAAATGACTTTGATTCAGATGAAGATGAATAAGCGCTATGTTTATTTATTCATATAAATAATAATATTAAAAACAATTTAAAAATATATATATAACAAATGGCTACATATATTTTTGATTTAGATCCCCTTGAAGATATTCAAGATACATTAGTATTTGAAGATGAACCATCTATTTTCTGTGAGGACCACGCAATTGAATTAGTTGAAACTGCCTTACATTTAATGGAAGAATATATGTTTGAAAATCCCACCGCAATTTCAGAACCAAATTTCCACGATATTTTATTGGAAGAGATAAAAGAAATGTTTTATGTTCAAATGGAAGACCATATTTTAGCCAGCGATTATATTGAAGATGATATGAATGATTTACTTGAAGATGCGTTTAATATATACATTACAACTTTTCATCCAGAGAGATCAGTAAAGGAAAATCATTGTCTTCAAGATGAAGAAGATAATTGTGAAGACCATGTGACTAATGAACTAGATACAGTAATTCAAATGAAAATCCAAGGGCTTAAAGATATTCCTCAACCGGTTCAAAGGACACCAGAATGGTATCAATTTAGATGGAATTTAATTACAGCAAGCAACGCTTGGAAAGCATTTGAAAGCCAGTCAACAATTAACCAATTAATTTACGAAAAATGCCAACCGTTAAAAGATTTTAATGATGAGTTAATTGATGAAGAACCAGTAAAAATGGTCAATACGAATACAACATTACATTGGGGACAGAAATATGAGCCATTATCAGTAATGCTTTACGAAAAAATGTACGATTCAAAAGTCGAGGATTTTGGTTGCATTCAGCATCCAAACTACAAATTTATTGGTGCGTCACCAGATGGAATTATTGTTGAGTCAAACACAGGTAGATACGGTCGTATGTTAGAGATTAAAAATATAGTTAATCGTGAAATTAATGGAATACCAAAAAAAGAGTATTGGATTCAAATGCAGCTTCAAATGGAAGTTTGTGACTTAGATGAATGTGACTTTTTGGAAACAAAATTTATCGAATATCCAAATTCTACAGAATTTATAGATGATAAATTTATAGATGAAGAAACTGGTGATGAAAACTTAACTTTATCAAAAGACAAGAAAATGAAAGGTATTATTTTACATTTTCATACAAAAGAAGGAGCGCCTTTTTATAGTTATAAACCGTTAGATATTGTGAATAATGATGATATTAAGTTTTGGGAAGAATCTGAATTAGAAAAATACGAATCGGAACCATATAATTACACATTTTTAAAATTTATTTACTGGAAATTAGAGAAGCTAAGTTGTGTTTTAGTATTGAGAAATAAAGAATGGTTTAAAAATAATGTTGGACAGTTAGAAAAAGTATGGAAAATTATTGAAGAGGAACGAGTTACAGGTTATGAACATAGAGCACCTAATAAGAAACCTAAAAAAGAACAAATAGCCAAGCCATATATAAGTCAAAATAATGCTAATGAAACATGTTTCTTAAAGGTCGTTAAACTAGATAATTGATTTAGATAATAGAATTAAATTGAACATAATTAAAATAAATGATTATATTTATATATGGACCTATGTAAATATAAAGATGCTTTAGGTTTATAATTGGAATTATTTTACATAAATTATTTTGCGTAAGAACAACAATTGATAAGATAATATTTGGCTCCACCTATTAAAAAGGTGGACTAATACAAAATATTCTGCATATCAGTTCTAAAAGGCAAACTGTCAATTAACTGCTCATCTGTTGTAAAATAACCTACACGTGTTCCAGAATTTGGGTCCACTGGGGGCAATGGTTTTACGTAATTGTCGCCTGTTTTTTTCTCTCTATATAAAGCTCCACACATTGATCCAGGCATACAACTTCCATTATCAGGGTTATTAGGATATCTAATGTTATTTGTAATTTGCTTATAAGAACCTAATTGAAAAACAGGATAATGCCACCACATATCATTTGATGTTTCATTAGATATTTGATTTTTACCTATAGCGGGATAAGTATCTTGTAAAAGCACACTTGATTGAGCATCTGGAAATTGTCCTGATGCTTGCCCTAAGGAATAATTGCTAAACCCTTCAAAAGCATTTGAAAAATTAAAAACTAAAGGTAAACCAAGTGCCAAAATTATCACCAATAATAAAAAAACAAATTTATACATATATATAATTTATATATTTTTTATACTGATTACTTTTATTCAATTATACCGACCGAAGTAAATCGCCAATATTTTCAAAATTGTTTATGTTATCTAAACAATTTTCATTAAATAAATATCTAATACAATAAGCTGTGAATGGTCTTAATGTAATATTTCTATTGGTAATTTGTGAAACAAAATTATCTATTTTTTTAAGGTTAGTTTCACTCTCTAAATTAATCTTAGTAACTGATAATAATTTTACAAGTTTATTTCTAAACATTTCAGAAGTTGGATAATCAAACTTATATTTCCCGCTAATTCTATTAATAAGCGCTTTCTCATTAAATATTACATCACATTCATTACCTGTAAAAAAACGGATTGTATTTGCGGTGTCATCAAAACCGTCCATGGCATTTAGAATCTGTCCCATTAATTGCTTTGTTTCTTCGTCTCTCAAAAATCTATCAAAATCTTCGAATAATAAAATAACATTTTTATCTCTACCTTTTCCGGGATTTAAAATAGATGAAATATTCGTACTCTTAACTGTAATAGAATTAATTACATAAACATCCATATTATATTTTGATGATAAAGCTTTAATTAAAGTTGTTTTGCCTGTTCCAGGCATTCCATAAAGCAAATAACTTAAGCTCTTAAATTCACCTATGGATTTTAATAAAGCCTTATTTACTTTATGGTTCAATATATCCTTTTCAATTGAAGTAAAATAATCATTATATCCAATCAAATACTCTTCATCAAAATCAGAATAAGTTTCAGCTAAAGCCCAACTTCCATTTCTCTCTGAATAACGATATAATTTATTTTGGATTTTATCTTCAGTTTTTTTTGCCTTTAAATTTAAAATATTTATAAATAAATTATGCTCTTCTATAGATTTAAAATAAAGTTCAATCAAATCTTGATTTTCTTGATTATATACCCAACAATTAATTCCATCCCAAGTATAAAATCCAGTTTGAGGGCATGCATAATTACCTTCATCTGTTACTGTAATTCTATTTACGCCATAATATTTACCAATTAAAGCTAATAAATTGCTATTTAACGTAGATCTTAACGAAAAATTAAAATCCTCAGGTGAATTTACGTTTATTACACTTTTTGACATTATTTTATACTACATTATATAGTAAATTCCATTTAAGTCAATTTAGTATAACATATAAAAAGTTAACTTATAAATATTAACTAAAAATCGGTTTAAATATATCGTATGAAATTATATAATATTATGGACAATTCAACAGAGATGCGTGTAATTAAACGTAATGGAGAATTAGAGGTGTTATCGTTCGACAAAATTTTAAGCAGAGTTAGAAAGTTAGGTGAAGAAACAAATATTCATATTAATTATCAATCACTCGTTATGAAAGTTATTGACCAATTATATGACAAAATTCCAACAACAAAAATTGATGAATTAGCTGCTGAACAATGTGCTGTAATGTCAACCAATCATCCTGACTATGCGACCCTTGCTGGACGAATTGTTGTTTCAAATCACCAAAAAAATACCGACCCATTATTTTCAAATGTGATGAATGAATTATATAACTTTAATGATGTACACGGTAATAACTATCCGCTTATTTCAAAATCTTTATTGGAGTTTACCAATAATAACAAAGACAATATTAACAATATGATTGATCATAATAGAGATTACCTAATTGATTTTTTTGGATTTAAGACATTAGAGAGAGCATATTTATTTAAGGTTAATAATAAGATTGTAGAGCGGCCACAACATATGTGGATGCGTGTAGCAATTGGAATTCACGGAGACTCATTAACCAATAATTCGTTAGAATTAGTAAAGGAAACATACGATTTAATGTCACAAAAATTTTTTACTCACGCAACTCCAACTTTATTTAATGCTGGAACTCCCAGACAGCAATTATCAAGTTGTTATTTAGTTGGAATGGAAGATGACAGCATTGAGGGTATATATAATACATTAAAAGATTGCGCTTTAATATCAAAGTATTCAGGTGGAATTGGTCTTCATATTCATAATATCAGAGCGAAAAACTCCCACATAAGAGGAACAAATGGAAAAACTGATGGTCTAGTGCCAATGCTTCGTGTATTTAATAACACAGCTCGCTACGTAAATCAATCAGGGAAGCGCAATGGTTCATTCGCAATTTATTTGGAACCTTGGCATGCTGACATAGAAGATTTTTTAGAATTAAAAAAGAACCATGGTGATGAGGAATTGAAAGCCAGAGATTTATTCTATGCTTTATGGGTTTCCGACTTATTTATGGATAGAGTAAAAAATAACGGTAAATGGTCTCTAATGTGTCCGCATGAGTGCCCTGGATTAAGTGATGTTTATGGTAATAAATTTACTAAACTTTATGAAAAATATGAAGCTGAAGGAAAATTTAGAAAGACGGTAAATGCTCGCGAATTATGGTTTAAAATTTTAGACGCTCAGATGGAAACAGGAACTCCATATATTTTATATAAGGATGCTGCGAATTCTAAGTCAAACCAAAAAAATTTAGGAACTGTAAAATCGTCTAACCTTTGTTGTGAAATCATAGAATACTCAGACGATAAAGAAACAGCAGTCTGTAATCTGGCATCAATTGCTTTACCAACATTTGTCGACCAAACCACAAAACAGTTTAATTACGAAAAACTTCACGAAGTTACTAAGGTAGTCACAAATAATTTAAATAAAGTAATAGATATTAATTTCTATCCGACTGAAAAAACAGAGAGAAGCAATATGCGTCATAGACCAATTGGTATTGGTGTTCAAGGTTTAGCTGATACTTTTGTATTGCTTGATATACCGTTTCATTCTGAAGAGGCTAAAGAAGTAAATAAATTAATTTTTGAAACTATTTATCACGCTGCTTTAGAGAAAAGTAATGAAATTGCTATTGAAAGAGAAAAATATATAAAAAATTTACGTTTAAATAATATTAATTCAATAAGAGAGTTAACTGAACATCACTTGTTAAGAGTATTTTTAGAAAAAAATATTGAAATTTGTGAAAAGGAAATTTGTAATGATATTAATAATGATGAGAGAAGAGAAAAATTAAAACATAAAATAGGTTTAATTCATCAAGCAAAATTGTCATTAAATAAAACAACTAATATCGATAATATATATGAAGTTGTAAGTGAGATATTTTGTGATGAAGTTATTTTATGCGATTTTAAATATCTCGGTGCGTATAGTTCATTTGAAGGTTCACCCGCATCACAAGGAATTCTTCAGTTTGATATGTGGTCTATAGAACCATCGAATAGATATGACTGGGTAACACTTAAAGAATCAATCATCAAATATGGTCTTCGTAATTCATTGCTCGTCGCTCCAATGCCAACTGCGTCTACATCACAAATTCTTGGTTTTAATGAATGTTTTGAGCCGTTTACAAGTAATTTATATTCAAGAAGAACACTTGCTGGTGAATTTGTTGTTGTAAATAAATATTTAATGAAAGAGCTTATAGATATGGGGCTTTGGAACGAACAAATTAAAAATAATATTATTGCTAATAATGGGTCTATTCAACAACTAACTATGTTATCAGACCATATGCGAAACAAATACAAAATTGTATGGGAAATTCCAATGAAACATGTAATTGATATGGCAGCTGATAGAGGTGCGTATATTTGTCAGAGTCAAAGTTTAAATTTATGGGTGGAAGATCCAACATATAATACTCTTACATCCATGCATTTTTATTCATGGAAAAAAGGGTTGAAGACAGGAATATATTATTTACGAAGAAAAGCAAAACATCAAGCGCAACAATTTACGATAGAACCTGATCAGAAACACAATAACGAAGAAAAAGATGAAATTTGTGAAATGTGTTCAGCTTAAAAATAATAAAATAAAATAAAATAAAATAAAAAAAATATCTTGAAGACTAATTCTACATATTATTCAATTAAATAAATAAATAATTAAATAATATAATTTAAAACAAACCTAGTTGATTAGAATAATTCTTAAAATTTGAACAACTTTCATTTAAATCTGTCGCATATTTAAGTTTCATAAAACAACGTAATGTAATCAAAATATCATTAAATGAATTATGTAAATTATTGGGTGTATTACTGAATAATTTTTCGTGTAACTCAGATAACTTTGGATATTTTAAGTAAGGTTTGCCAGATTTACTAATTGATTGAATATTACAAAATTCAATTGAGTCCTTTAAAGTACAAGTTATATTTTTATAACCTAATATATAGTGAAAATTATCCTTAAATTTCTTTAAATCTTTATCTGATACAGTATTACCATAAATAATCCTCAATAATTCTACCTTCACCATACTAAGGTCAAAATCAATATTATGTCCAATTAGTCTATCAACTGATTTCATATCATCGCAAAATTCAGTTAATATATCGCGAATACATTTTCCTTTTAATTTGGATTGTTCATCTGTAATTCCGTGAATTTTAGTTGACTCTTGTGATATTACAATATTTTCAGGAACTTTAACGATATTATCAGACGATTTAATAATATTATTTAATAATGAGTCATAAATAATGTAACTAAATTGAACTGTATGTGGCCATAAGTGTAAATAATCTGGGCTAATATATTTTGTTTGTGGTAAACCAGTAGTTTCAGTATCAAAAACTAAGAACTTCATTATATTTAATTACCCGTTAGGTTTAAGTATTTTGTGTTTAGTATTTTATAATTTAAAATATAAAAATGTATCAATTTTATTTAAAATAATATATATTTATTTTTTAACTTAAAGAAATGAATGGCCAAATTTACTACATCCTGAAGGGGATTTCTTTAAATTTTTGAAAATTCAGCAAAAAAAGTTTCCTACACATGAAGTGAAAAAATTTTATTTAAAAAATGAAAAGTATTTTGACTTTTTAAAAATGGACAAAAAAAATGTCCAAAAACGAAAAGCCAAAACACTTCTTACTGACGAAAAATTTTGTCTCGATGGTTGAAATTTATGGTGTCATTTTAAACGATAAATAAAAAAAATATGACGATAAATTTTTCATATTTTTTTTGAAAAACAGCTTAGAAACTTTTTCTGTCACTAATATATGGAAACTTTAGTGACAGAAAGTTGCTCAAAACTTGCCAACAAATTTGCCTGCGAAAAATGTGACTATTACACTAACAAAAATAGTAGTTATAAAAAACATATCCAGACTGAAAAACATTTAGTGACGTTTAGTGACAACTGTCACCAAGTTAGTGACACAAAAGTTGCTCATATATGCGAAAAATGTAATAAAATATATTATTCTAGAAACGGATTATGGGTTCATAAAAAAAAATGCCAAAAAGGCATCGAACATGATAAAAATATCGTGTCAAAAAATGAAGCTATATCAGATAAAGAGCTTATCATTATGCTTATAAATGATAATAAAGAAATGAGAAACTTATTATTCGAACAAGCAAAAGAACGTGATGAATATAAAAATATGATGCTAGAAGTATTGAAAAATGGCGTATCAAATACAAATCATAGTCATAACAATACAACTAACTCACATAATAAAGCATTTAATCTTAACTTTTTCTTAAATGAGACGTGTAAAGATGCTATGAATATTAATCAGTTCATAGAAACTATTAAACTTCAGTTATCCGACTTGGAAAAATTCGGTGAAGTAGGTTACGTCGAAGGAATTTCGAATATTATTACTACAAATCTCAAGGCAATGGATATTACTCAAAGACCGGTTCATTGTACAGACAAAAAACGAGAAACAATGTATATAAAAGATAATGACCAATGGGAAAAAGATGATGACAATAAAAGCAAACTTAGAAAAATAATTAAAACAGTAGCAAATAAAAATATAAGATTACTTCCTCAATTTCGAGAGAAATATCCTGATTATAAAAATTCATCATCAAGAACATCAGATAAATATGATAAAATGGTAGTAGAAGCTATGGGAGGAGCAGGAAATAATGACGAAGAAAAAGAAGACAAAATAATAAGAAATATTTCCAATAGTGTAATAATTAATAAATAATCAATAAATAATCAATAAATAATCAATAAATAAATAATCAATAAATAATTTATTGGTCTATACATAGTTTTTACATGGCGCAAAACTTCTTCTATGCCAAATAGTAATTCCGTGTTCTTTAATTCCGTCCATATGTTTTTTAGCACCATATCCCTTATTTGAATTTATACCATAATGCTCTGCTAATTCAGGATTTTCATCACATAAATCATCTATGTAGTTATCACGAGACACTTTTGCTAAAATTGATGCCGCTGCGATTGACGCATATTTATTGTCACCACCCTCTACAGTCATATATGGGATTGTTTCCAATTTATTTGTTGTTTTATTAAATGATGTAATAGGGTTAAAATAATTACCATCTACTAATAAATTGAAATTATAGTCAACTTTCTCTCGTTTTTTTAAGTCAGACATTTTTGAATTATATTTTTTCATTGAACCATTAATTGAATTATGCATAGATAATTGAGTTGCCTGTAAAATATTTATTTCATCTATTTTCTTTTCGTCTTCAAATGTTACACACCATGCTAAAGCATTTTCTTTTATATATTCTGCTGCCTCATCGATTTTTTTCTTGGAATGAAATTTTTTACTATCCTTTACTTTTGAATAATCAAAAGTGTCGTCTTTAGGTAGAATTACAGCGGCTGTATAAACTCTTCCAAATAAAGGACCTCTTCCGGCTTCATCAACACCAATTTCAATTATAGATTCTAATGTATTATGACAACTTTTTAAGATATTTTCCGCTTTTTTAGGTTTTATTGTTTTAATTGTTTTTACTTTACTTATCTTTGTTTTCGGAATAATAATATACTCTTCATCAGATGAAGAGTCATCAATTATTTCAGCTGGTTCGTAATCAGACTTCATTATTATAATTATGTTAAATATAATATCTTTTATAATCTTTTCAATTTTAAAAGATATTATAATATTATTTAAATTTTTTCACTATATAAATTATACAATGAATACCGAAGCATTATTTCTATTCCTAATTTTATTGTTAGGTCTTGTTTTATGTTCCTTTTTAGGAGGAAATTACGGTAAAGAAGGCTTAGTTAATAATAATGAAACTTATAACGGCCCAAATGGAGCAACCGCTACTATGTCAACCGATGCCAGCGGCAATAACATAATTGTATTAACTCAAAGTAGCGGTTCACAAACAGTCATATTTACACAATCGTCAACAGATAACAGCCTATACACAAACCCTTTTGGCTTTAGTGCTACAGTTTCGGGTAATACAATTGTATTCTCGACACCAAATAATGGTCCTACACAAACCTTTACAGCTTCTTCTTCATCTTCATCATCATCTTCATCTTCTTCTTCATCATCATCTTCATCTTCACAACCATCCAATTCATATGATAATTATAATCACTATACCGGCACCAGTAGTGGTTATCCAAGCAGTTTAACAACATCAACACAATATTACGGTAGCACAGGAAGCCAAATTCAACAATCACCTTATTCAACATCATACACTGGACCTAACGGAAATACTGCTTATTATGCTCAAGGACCTAATGGAAACGCTGTCGCTGGTTACAGTAATAATGGTAACAATCCTTATTATGACTCGTTACCACCTGGAATACCAGCAAGTCAAATACCACCTGGACAAGAAGACCTGTATATATTAAAATCAGAAGTTGTTCCACCAGTTTGTCCAGCATGCCCTACATCAGCAGCTTGTCCTAGACAAGAAAAATGCCCACCTTGTCCAGCATGTGCTAGATGTCCAGAACCGGCTTTTGAATGTAAAAAAGTTCCTAACTACAGCGCTATTAATAATGATTATTTACCATCACCTGTATTAAACGATTTCTCTCAATTTGGTATGTAAAACATATAAATTATTTATAATTTGTAATAAATTTATTACAAGTTATAAATTTTGGATCACATTAAATTTTTCTGGTATTTCTTTTTATTTTTAATAACCTTTTCTTTTTACTGGAAACTTTAATATGCTTTTTATTTTTTCTTTTTGTAATCATATGTTTATTGTTATATTTTTTATGTTTAGATTTTCCTGTATAATTTAGTTGTTTATGAAAATTTCCTCCTTGTATAACATTTACTGCTGGTAATTGACCACTATTAGATAGTTCATCTGGATCTGTTTCAATAGGTATAATTTCGTTTATTATTTTTTGTTGTAATATTGGTTTAGGGATAGGTAAATTCAATGTCCCGTATACATAGTCGCTTATAGTATCATTTAAAATATTTAATAATTGTTCATTTGTCAAGGTTTCAGCATTTATTAAACCATATATTACCATATATAAATTAAATTGACCGGAATATGTATTTGTAATGGAAACTAGTTGATGTATTGTATAAGTATTATTTATATTTTGAATTTCGCTAATAATGTCATTTGAATTTATTGAAGGAACATACGAACTGTTAATTTGTAAAATATTTTTAAGCAATATTTTTATAATTATGTCTTTTGAATTTTCATTATAATTTATTAATAATGTTTGATAATTGTTATTAATTTTATTTATTATAGTTACAAAATTTTTAAGATATGCTGTTACATTTGATTTATAACTATTTTCGTAAAATTGTGTTAAGTTATTATTTGAGGTTATCGCATTTTGATTAATTCCTTCTGCTATCGGTTTAACTTCTGAAACTATATTACTATTATTGGAAATTATTTGTGTTGGTTTTAATATACTACTCAATTGAATTTCTTTTGGACTATATATGTCTTTATCATACATACTTTGTTGTTGTAATATAGTTAACGCACCACCTGAAAAATCATTTTCATTATTATTAATAATATTATGTGGAAGTTCTTCAGTTCCTCTTTTAGTAACGTCTCTAATTATATTTCGATTGTTTAATATAGCTGGTTCTGCTGTTACTTCTGGAGCATCTACATCACCAGCTAAACTTTTAATTAAATCATTAAACTTAGTCGTTAAATCAACATTAACATCAGTACCTAAAGCAATATTTTTTAGCGTTTTAAGAAATTCATCACAAACACGTAAATATTTTTCATCATTTTTTAAATTTATACTTATTTGTTCTTCTGTAGGTAATTCTGATATGGTTTGGGGGTCAATTCCTTTTAAATAATTAACGTGTTGGCCTTCAGGCAATTTTGATACAACTATAGGTTTAATCATTGCGCTTTTTTCATCAGTACATTGTCTAGCAGGTAATTTAAGTGCTAAGTTAGGATCATTAATTTCCAAACATTTTACAATACTATTATCCTGAATATATTTATAGGTAGTTACGATAAATTTATATATAACAAATTTGTTATTACATAATATATTTTCTGATACTAAAAGTTCATTAAGAGTATTTAAAACTTTCATATTATCATCACAAATCTTTTTATTAAAATCCAATAAAACATTATCTATTATTAAATCAATCCACCAAGGAAAACTTTTACTTAAAAATAAAATCATTTCTTTAAATTCATTTAATTTATCAGGTTGGGCCGGAGTTACTGGTTTCCCCTTAGGAGCCTTTTGTGAAAACTCACCAGCAAATTCTTTTATTCTTTTATACAATGATTTTTTAGTATTTTTTATACTCTCGTATATATCCATAAATTTTGTATGATTATTTGAAATATTTTGAGTAATATCGTTAACACAATTTCTAACATTTCCATTATTAGTTAGATTTGTAAAGTCAGACATTTTATTACTCTTATAGTCATTAATTAAACCATTTAATTCACTGTCAAAAGAATAATTATTATATTCATTAAGTGCTTCATATAATTTTTCTAAGTCATAGATACCTTCACTCCAATATTCAATTATTGTATTACTTTGTTTAAACCCAAAAAATGGCGTTAAATTCCTTAAAATTTCTGGATTTATTAGAGCTAATATATCGCGTTTATACATAAATATAGATTCAAATTTTTCATCAGAACTTTCTGATGATTGTGTAATTCCTGACGCAAATGATGATTTTGAATTACTTTTTAATCCCTTACATAATTCATTTATGTAAACACTTGATGTTATGGGTAATTTTTCTGTTTTTGTCATATATGGTGTCATATAAAATACACTTTTCGCACTCGTAGACCATATTGTATTTAATCCAAACATTTGTGAATTATATAATGTATTTTCGTCATTAGATATTTGAACACCTTCCAAATATTTTACTTTATTTAAAAATAATGTATCTGTTGACCTGCTCTTATCACCTGTATATTTATTTCTTATTAAAAATAACTTAATAAATAATAAATGTCCATTATTTCCAGTAAATATTTGCTGTAAATTAGTACTATCACTATATAATTTATCGGCAGCATATACAATTCCATTTGCGACATAATCTTTTGATGCTTTTGATTTTAAGGTTTGAAGCGTAAAAAAACTTGTTGGTATGACAATCGAATTTTTAACAGTTGGTCCTTGAGTAAAAGTGAAATATTTATACCAATTTCTTTTTAACCCACCATTAATTTTTAATCTAAAATCTATATTTTCATCGCTATTTAAGTCCATACTTTGTAAAGTTTCAATATCATAACATTCAGAACTGTCTTTTACATAAATTGTATTTTCAACCGTATATTTTAATAATTCACCAATTTTAGCAGCATACTGTGTAACATCAGTAGGTGGAGTTATACCGGTTTCATTAAAATCCACATAAGCGAAATGACATATAACTACAACTTGACTTTTCGAATTAATTGGATTACCAAGTATTTTTTTCACAACAACCATCCTTACAATTACACCCATTAATTCAGAAGTTGAATTTAAATTTACCTTAAATATAGGCATATATACATCTACTTCAGGAGGATTGTATTGTGGAATGCTTTGACCACCTAAACTTGAACTATCTAATGAACCAGACGCAACTGTAAATTTAAATGGATAATTTGAACCTCCTTGAGCATCATAAAAATCGGAAGATATCCAACAATTATTAAAATAGTTATTATTTTCGTTATATGTATTATTTTGTGTTTGGTCTATAAAATCATAATATAACTGTAAATCATTTGAGTAATTGTCAATATAATGACTTATTGGGTTTTTCATTGATGTTGAATTAATATTTGTATTAGGGTTTTGACTCACTTCATTTAGTTCTAACTTTAAATCAAATACTTCATTTACATTATCAATATTATTAAATGCATTACTTGAAACAGTAGTTTCAACGGATGGTTCAGTCGAAGAAATAGACTCCACAGTTGTTCCTATAGATGAAATAGGTTGTTGTTGTTGCTGTTGTTGTAATGAAATAGTTGGTTGTTGAGTTGGTGGTTCTTGTTTTTCATAACAAATTACATTTGATATATTTTTACCTTTTGAAGTAAGGTATTCTTTTAATCTATCAATTATATTATTACATTTTTGTGTATCAGTACTTAATTTAACCATAAGAGTTTTTAACTCTTTTTCGTAAGTTGGAAGATTTATTGAAGAAATAAATTTATTTACATCTTCTTCACTAATACCACCATCATCCATTAAAAATTGAAGATTTGTATCTTTAATAGTTCCACCAGATAAATTTGTAGGACATTGTGCGTCTCTACTGGAATTATTAAGATAATCTATTAATACATCAGCAGTTGAACTAGCTGCTCCACTTCCAATATTTGTATCTGTAATGAAACCATATTGTTTTGAAATAAAATTTGGGTCTGTATCTGGAATTGGTTGATTGCTTGACCTTAAACTATTATATTGTTGATTTACTTCACCAGAATTTAAATCAATTACTTTACTTAATATAGGTTGTTTATTTTCTTCAACTTTATTAGTTGCGTAGTACATTGTATGAATCGCAGGTATTTGATAATTATACAAATGTTTTAAGAAAAAATTAAAATAATTGAATTGACAATTCGCAAAATAATACTTAGTTCCTCTAGGAACCAAAAAATTAAATTTTTCAGGAAATTCTTCTGAGAATGAAGCTTCATTTTCAACAGCATGTTGACCGTTAAATAAACTTTCAGCAAAAATAGAATAAGCGATTTTTTGTTCTTCTTCATTTAATGTATTTAAAAAATTCAATGTTTTAGCGTCCTTTTGAACTGGTATTTTTCTTCCTAATTTTTCCGCTAATTTTGTGAAAAAATTATTATCTTTATTTTTCATAAATAATTCAAAATCTAATGTATATTGTGGTATAATTAAATCTATTACAGTTATTTTTTCACAAGATAATTCAACTGGATTTTGAATTTTATATATTCCTTCATTTTTCGAAATAGTCATATTATTTATTTTAATTAAGTAAATGTATTTTTTTGTGTTAAATGTCCATAATTTATGCATATCACCATTATAAACTCTTTGATAAAATGGAAGGAAAATAATTTCAGCATTAGAATAATTTTGAATTTTTATGGTAAGACCCCTATCACCTTGACAGTCTTTTTCGGCTTGAATATAATAATTTTGATTAGATAATAAAATATTAAAATTAATATTGCTTTTGATTGATTCCTCAATTATAATCTCAGGATTAGGACCCAATTTATTATTTTGATATTCATCTACAGCAACAAGACCATATGCTCCATTACCACCAACAAAAGTTGTATTTAATAATCCCTTAATAAAATCATATTGGCCAAAAATGTCATTTGGTTGAAAAATTATTTCATTTGTTCCATTTGAAAACTTTGAATCTAATGTTGTTTGAGAAATTTTATTTAAATAACCCTTTCCTTCAAAGTCTAAATCAACCCATGTATTTACATTATCGTCATTTTTTGTTCTAGAACTTCCGTCATGAAAGTCGTGACCTTGATCTAAACACATGAATAATAAAGTATTTAAAATATTATCTGTATTTTGTAGATATACCGGTGTTAGATTTAATAAAGTTTTTTCATTATTACTTGTGTCATTTTCAGCAAGCATATTATATATTATATTTATATAATATCAAATAATATTAAACAAAATGTCTTAATAATATTATTTAATTGCTCAATCTATTCTCTTGTTTTAATACATTTTTTATCTATTTGAAATGTAGCACTTTTATCTTCCTGTGGAACAATATTAATTACACATTTAGATTTTTTACCATATAATGGTTCTGTGCATCCTTTTTCTTTCTTTAAATTTTTTAAGGTTTTACTGCGTTTGAATTTAAATATTTTCGGTTTTTCTTGAGTGCATCTAGACCTAAAATGTTCATATCGTTCTCTGACATCACAATAGGATAAATGTGATTTTTTACCTAGCATTTTATTGACAAGCTCATGAAGTTCATATATATATTTTGAAAAAGTTGCTCTACTTTCCATATGGCACATTTGAAGTGGTTTTTGTTTTAAGTTATTTTTTAGGTTTATTCTACAATATTTACATGGTAATACATAACGCAAACTATAAATAAAATCTTTATAATGTTTTTTGTCTTCAGCAGTCGGATTAACTGGATAAT
>Ga0194129_10003255_pt1 | contig 22796 bp, 33 predicted proteins | sample TA2KigCa35mmetaG_FD_150862 | JGI IMG/M metagenome (GOLD analysis project Ga0194129, IMG submission 150862) | Freshwater microbial communities from Lake Tanganyika, Tanzania - TA2015038 Kigoma Deep Cast 35m | ecosystem: Environmental > Aquatic > Freshwater > Lake | place: Tanzania: Lake...
CCGCTGGGGGCTCCTGCTGCGGCCAGAAGCCTGAGGGATCGGGGCAGGAGATCCTCCAGCGCCACGGTCTGAAAGCTGCTGACCGTTCCCGCCGGTGCCGCCGGTGCCGGTGCCGGTGCTGGTGGTGCTGGTGGCGGTGCTGCTGCTGGTGGCGTCTCTTCTGGCGAGACGAGGTCGTCAATGTCCTCAGGCCAGTAGCGGCTGCCGGTTTCGTTGATGATTCGTGCCACTCCTGCAGACGTTCCGTCGGCTCGGAGGTAGTGGCTGCCTGGGAGCCGCATCACCCGCGATGGGTTGGAGCAGGAGCGGTCTGACTGGGAATGAGCGATTAAGCGGGCTGTGATGGCCCGCCAGTGATCAGGCGCTATTGGTTGTTGAAGCACCCAATAGCAATGGATACTTTTTCCGCCGGTTGCGACCATGAAGGTCGGCGCCGGCAAGTGAAGATGCCGCCAGGCATTTTCCTGCCAGTCGATAGGCTTGTCATCCCATTCGACAAACAGCGCAGGAACGTCAGTGATCGAGCTGTCCTGATCGCCGCCGTTGCCGATGACGAGATAGCAGCCGCGGCCTTCAGCCTGCCATGAGTTTAAAAGGCGTTCAGAGAGTGCGCCTTTGCGCCCTCGATCGCGTGCCTTGTCCGGATGGCTGGCGGGGAGGAAAGCCCGAAACCGCGCGGTTCTGCTGTCTTTGTCCAGCAGCTCAAGGAAGCGGGTGACTTCTGAGATGTCCACCGCCAGGGAGGGGGCGGCCACCATTAGCGGTTGAGCGCTGGGGAGGGGGCGGCCATGGCGCGGTCGATGGCGTCGCGGATGACGGCGGCCATTGGTCGGCCGGGCTGTGACTGGGTGCGGATCCAGTCGCGCTGATCGGGCCTGAGGTGGACGAGTGTGGGCTGCATCCGCTGGGCCATGGCACCTATATAGGGTATGTATAGGTTAGCGCATGCCCTGGCCGCCGCCGCCGCCGCCGCCGTCGTCGCCGCCTGCCGGTGGGCGCCCGGCCCGTTCCTGCTGTCCCCGAGTTGACCGTCGTTTCCAGGGGGGCTCATCGGCATCCCACTGAGCCATGGCGTCAGCCACCAAAAACCGTACAAAGCTGTCACGCGAGAGGCCCCCTAACTCCATCCGCATCTGGTCAATCCACTGGCGATGCTCGTCTGTGATCCTGACGATGGTGGATGTTTTTCGGGTGGCCATGGCTGGTCTGTTTCAAAAAGTGTAGCATCATGCTGCATCATGCTACACTCTGGGCTGTGGGGGATCTCTCCCCCTCCTGCTCACCCGCTCATGGATCACATGGCGCGAATTGTTCGCGGCGGCTCTTGGTTCAACGATCCTCTCGACTGCCGCTCGGCTTACCGCTTCAGTAGCCACCCGGTCGTCCGCAATCAGGCCAGGGGTTTTCGCGTCTGTTGCCTCTCCCAGCCACGCTCAATGTTCACTCGTGTTTTCCCCATGACTGACTTTTCCAACCTGATCCCCATGGTTCAAATTTCACCCGGATCGTTTCTGATGGGCTCGCCGCCCGATGAGGAGGGCCGCTACGCCGATGAAGGACCCCAGCATGAGGTGACGCTGGAGAGCTTTTTCCTGGGCCGCACCCCCATCACCCAGGCCCAGTGGCGGGTGGTGGCAGAGGAGCTGCCGATGGTGATGGGGGTGCTGAACCCTGATCCGTCTTTGTTTAAGGGCGACGATCGGCCTGTCGAGAAGGTGAGCTGGCACGACGCTGTGGAGTTCTGCGCCCGCCTGAGCCAGGCCACAGGTCGCGCCTTTTCCCTCCCCAGCGAAGCCCAGTGGGAATATGCCTGCCGAGCAGGCACCACCACGCCGTTTCCCTTCGGGGAAACGATCAGCCCGGAGCACGCCAACTTCAACTCAAATGCCACCACGCCCGTGGGGCAGTTCCCCGCCAACGCCTGGGGCCTATACGACATGAACGGAAATGTCTGGGAATGGTGCAAAGATCACTGGCACGACTCGTACAACGGGGCTCCTGCCGATGGGAGCGCTTGGGTAGATGTGGATGACACCCTGGGAAAGTGCTCAGGGGCCTCCTGCGCGGCGGCTCTTGGTACGGCGGACCCCGCCTCTGCCGTTCGGCCTCCCGGGTCAGCTACCACCCGGCCAACCTCATTGACTTCGTTGGGTTCCGCGTCTGCTGCCCAGGATGACACCCTGGGAAAGTACGTAGGCGCCTCCTTCGCGGCGGCTCCTGGTTCTACGAGCCCAACAACTGCCGCTCGGCCTCCCGGCTCAGGTGCCGCCCGGCCGTCCTCAGCGGCAACGTTGGGTTCCGCGTCTGCTGCCCAGGATGACTGCCTGGGAAAGACACCAGGAGCCTTTTGCGCGGCGGCTCCTGGTACGGCGGCACTCGCGACTGCCGCGCCGCCTACCGGGACAGCGATCACCCGGCCAACATCGGCGCCAACGTTGGGTTCCGCGTCTGTTGCCCAGGATGACTGCCTGGGAAAGTCCTCAGGCGCCTCTTGCGCGGCGGCTCCTGGTTCTGCGGTCCTCTCGACTGCCGCTCGGCTTCCCGCTACGGGTTTCACCCGGACAACCGCGATCGGGGCTTGGGTTTCCGCGTCTGTTGCCCAGGATGAACGCATCCTGCGCGGCGGCTCCTGGGAATTCGGCGCTATCCGCTTCTGCCGCTCGGCCTTCCGGAACGGCGCCCACCCGGCCGACACCGACGCCAATGTTGGTTTCCGCGTCTGCCTCTCCTGATATGCGAATCCTGCGCGGAGGATCTTGGTTTTTCGATCCCCTGTACTGCCGCTCGGCCTACCGGGCCAGCAAGCCCCCGGCCAGCCTCGATGGCGACGTTGGGTTCCGCGTCTGTTGCCTCCCCCAGGGTCGCTCAATCCTTCATCGCATTTTTTCCATGACTGACTTTTCCAACCTGATTTCCATGGTGAGCATTCCAGCCGGGAAGTTTCTGATGGGCTCGCCGCCCGATGAGAAGGGGCGCTACGCCGATGAAGGACCCCAGCATGAGGTGACGCTGGAGAGCTTCCTCATGGGCCGCACCCCCGTCACACAAGCGCAGTGGCGTGAAGTCGCAGGACTGCCTCAGGTTGAACGCAGTCTTAATCCAGACCCCAGTTATTTTAAGGGTGACAACAAACCTGTAGATCGGGTGAGCTGGTTCGACGCCGTGGAGTTCTGCCGCCGCCTGAGCCGGGCCACAGGCCGCCATTATTGTCTCCCGAGCGAGGCCCAGTGGGAATACGCCTGCCGGGCCGGCACCACTACGCCCTTTGCTTTTGGTGACACCCTGAGCGCCAATCAGGCGAACTTCAACAGCCATTCCACATCGGAGGTGGGCAGCTTTCCCGCCAACAGGTGGGGCCTATACGACATGCACGGCAATGTATGGGAATGGTGCAAAGATCAGTGGCATGATTCCTACAATGGGGCTCCTACTGATGGCAGCGCTTGGGATGACTGCCTGGGAAAGACACCAGGAGCCGCATCCTGCGCGGCGGCGCCTGCTTCAACGAGCCCCACATCTGCCGCTCTGCCTTCCGGATCAGCAACCGCCCGGCCCTCCTCAGTGACGGAGTTGGTTTCCGCGTCTGCTGCTGACTGCCTGGGAAAGACTTCAGGAGCCTCCTGCGCGGCGGCTCCTGGTTCATCGATCCCCGCCTCTGCCGCTCGGCCTGCCGGAACGGCAACCACCCGGCCGACCTCAACGGCAACGTTGGGTTCCGCGTCTGCTGCCCATCCTGATATGCGACTCCTGCGCGGCGGCTCTTGGATCAACGTTCCTCTCAACTGCCGCTCGGCTTACCGCTACAGGAACCCCCCGGTCAGCCACGATCAGGGCAGGGGTTTCCGCGTCTGTTGCCTCCCCAGGACTTGATTCTTTACCCTAATGCTTAAAAATGCTCAAAAACGACCGCTGGATCAAAGAGCAGGCCGCCATGGGGATGCTCGAACCCTTCCAGCCCACCCTGGTGCGCCATCTCGATCCCGACGCTCGCTCCGGGCCGGTGCTCAGTTTCGGCTGCAGTTCCTATGGCTATGACCTGCGGCTGTCGGCGAAGGAGTTTCTGATCTTTCGCCATGTGCCGGGCACGGTGATGAATCCGAAGCGGTTCAATCCAGCCAATTTGGAGCCCGTTGTCCTGGAGCGCGATGGCGACGGCGCCTACTTCATCCTTCCCGCTCATTCCTACGGGCTGGGTGTGGCGTTGGAGCGCTTGCGGGTGCCGCCCAACATCACGGTGATCTGCCTTGGAAAAAGCACCTATGCGCGCCTCGGCATCATTGTGAACACCACCCCCGCCGAAGCCAGCTGGGAGGGCCATCTCACACTGGAATTCAGCAACTCATCCGGCGCCGATTGCAGGGTTTACGCCGAAGAAGGCATCTGCCAGCTGTTGTTTTTTGAAGGCGATCCCTGCGACACCACCTATCAAGATCGGCAGGGCAAATATCAAGATCAGCCCGAGCGGGTCACCCTGGCGCGGATTTGAGGCGGATAGATTCCCATCACTTGAGGATCAGCAAGCTGCTGCTCCGCACAGGCCGTGTGATCATTGTGGCAATCAAGCCACTGATGCCATCTCTGGCGCTGCCATTGCTGAGGTTGCCGGAGCGACCGTCTGAAGGAGGTTCAGACGACTCAAAACGGCAGAGGAGCCCCAATCATGCCGTCGTTGGCGGCTGCCTGCCGCACGGCGGCCTGACTGAACTGGTGGAGGCACTTGCGGCGGCTGAGGGCCAGACTTGAGGGCGAGATGCGCTGAAGAGAGCAGCCGAATGGGGGCAGACGATCAGCAGCTGGAGCTTCTCGGTGCTCTGGAAGCCCTGGGCGGCTCGGCGGGGAACGGCAGGCTGCGGGATCTGCTGGGCTGGGACGAGGCCACCCATGACGCGGTGAAGGCTCCGCTGATCGCCACAGGCCAGCTGCAAAGCGGCCGAGGACGCGGAGGCTCGGTTTGCCTGGCCGGGACAACTCCTCGTGCCGCTCCGGCCGTCCCTGGACCCGGCCCCCAGCCCACCGGCAAACAGAACCTCTCGGCCTTCATCTGGAGCGTCGCCGACCTGCTGCGCGACGACGACAAGCAGAGCGACTACGGCAAGGTGATTCTGCCGTTCACGGTGCTGCGCCGGCTCGATTGCGTCCTGGAGCCCACCAAAACGGAAGTCCTTGAGGAGAAGACGGCGCGGGAGGCCCAGGGCCTCGACCCGGTGCCGTTCCTGCTGCGCAAGGCCGGCCAGAACTTCTGCAACACCTCGCCGCTCGACATGAAGCGGCTGATGGGCGACCACGACAACATCGGCGAAAACTGACGCAGCTACATCCAGGCGTTCACGCCGGAGGGGCGTGACATCTTCGAGCGCTTCGAGTTCCACCTGCAAGTGGATCGGCTGGAGAAAGCCGGGCTGCTGTACATGATTGCCGAGCGTTTCGCCCAGATCGACCTGCATCCCGAAACGGTGAGCAATGCCGAGATGGGGCTGGTGTTCGAGGAGCTGATTCGCAAGTTTGCGGAACTCTCCAATGAAACAGCTGGGGAACACTTCACGCCAAAGGAAGTGTTCCGTTTGATGGTGAATCTGATCTTCATTGAAGACGATCAGGCCCTCACCCAGCCCGGCATCGTGCGCAGCCTCTACGACCCCACCGCAGGCACCGGCGGCATGCTCAGCGTGGCCGAGGAACACCTGGTGGGGATGAACCTCTCGGCGCGGCTGGTGCTGAGCGGCCAGGAGCTGAATCCGGAGAGCGATGCGATCTGCAAGGACGACATGCTGATCAAGGGGCAGGACATCAAGAATATCCGCTTCGGGAACACGCTCTCGGATGACCAGCTGGGCGATCAGAAATACAACTACATGCTCTCCAATCCCCCGTTCGGGGTGGAGTGGAAGAAGATTCAGAAGGAGGTGCAGCGGGAGGTGCAGCGGGAGGTGCAGCGGGAGGCTGACACGCTTGGCTTTGCCGGACGATTCGGATCGGGGCTGCTGCGGGTGAGCGATGGCTCGCTTCTGTTTCTGCTGCACCTGATCAGCAAGATGCGACTAGCAAAAGATGGCGGCAGCCGCTTCGGGATTGTGCTGAATGGGTCACCGCTGTTCACTGGAGGGGCGGGCTCATTGATGCCAGCGGCTTCTGGCAGAAGATGCGCAAGAGTCTGGGCAGCAAGCGCAAGGAGCTGAGCCCCGAGCACATCGAAGAGATCACCCGCCTGTTCGGCAGCTTTGAGGAGTCCGAGAAAGACGGCAAGCCGATCAGCAGGATCTTCCGCAACGAAGACTTCGGCTACCGCACGATCACGGTGGAGCGCCCGCTGCGAGATGATGCCGGCAATGTGGTGCTGGGCCAGCGCGGCAAGGCCAAGGGCCAGCCCCAGGCCGATTCCAGCCTGCGCGACACCGAGAACGTGCCGCTCTCGGACGACGTGCAGACCTACTTCGAGCGGGAGGTGTTGCCCCATGTGCCCGACGCCTGGATCGACCACGAGAAAACGAAAGTGGGCTACGAGATTCCCTTCAATCGTCACTTCTATGTGTTCACGCCGCCCCGGCCGCTGGAGGTGATCGATGCGGAGCTCAAGCAGGTGACGGATAGGATCCTGGCGATGATCGGGGGGCTGAGTGGTTGAGCGGTGGCATGGTGGGAACCGCAATAGCTGAGAAGGGAATCATCATCATCGCCGGCCCCAATGGCGCCGGCAATACCACGTTTGCCCGTGAGTATCTGCCGTTGGAGGTTGGCATCACCGCCTTCATCAATGCCGATCTGATCGCGGCCGGCCTCTCACCCTTCGCGCCGGAGCTTGTTGCCCGGCGAGCGGGGCGGCTGATGCTGGAGGAGATCGATCGTTACGCCGCAGCTGGGATCAGCTTTGCCTTTGAAACCACGCTGGCGGGGAAGGGTTATGCCCAGAGAATCCATCAGTGGCAGGCTGATGGCTTTAGCGTCAAGCTGATTTTTCTAAAGCTTTCCCACGAGGAGGCTGCCATTCGCCGGGTCGCCGAGCGGGTGGCTCAAGGAGGACATTCGATTGCCACTAATGTGATCTGTCGGCGCTTCGCAAGTGGCCTGAGAAATTTCGCCTCTCTCTACCAGCCCATCGTGGATGCCTGGCAGTTGATCGATAATGGTGGCGACCAACCGGTGCTGCTTGCGGAGGCGATAAACCGATGAGCCTGGGATTTACAAGCCACCTCAACGACCCTGATCTCGATCGGGTTTCAGCGGCCCTGCTGCGTGCCGGCCAGCGGGCCCGGGAGCTGGCCCGTCAGACCGGCACCGGAATTGCCATCGAGATCGATGGCGAGCTGCGCATCCTTGAGGGGGACGAGCTCGAACCGGATGCGGAGACAAGCGATGGGGGCTGACGCGCTGGAGATCGACGCCGAGGGCCTGCCGCTGTTCCGACGCGATGCGGATTGCCCGCCGGCAGAGGGTCTTGATGTGGCGCGCGCCCTGGAGCTGGAGCAGGAGTCCCTGTTGCGCGAAGACCTTGACCGCTGCGATATCCAGCAAGGAGGTAAGGCGGTAAGATCGTCAAGCCGTCAGGATCGGCAAGTCTCGTTGGGCTGATGCCGTTGATGCCATGGACACCGAACTCGCCACGATCACGGCCAAGGGCCAAGTGACGATCCCCAAGGCGATCCGCGACGCCCTCAAGCTGCGCCAGGGCGATCAGTTGCGCTGGGATCTGGACGATGGCGGTGTGCGGGTGCGGCTGGTGAGCCCGTTGGACCTCACCTATCTGCGGGGTGTGGAGGCAGGGCTGGAGGAGTGGGCCTCGCCGGAGGACGAGGAAGCCTTTGCCGATCTTTGAGCCGTTTGCGGTGGTGCGGGTGCCATTTCCGTTCACCGATCGTGCGGTGCAACGGCGGCGGCCCGCCGTGGTGCTCTCCGATCCTGAGTTCCAGCGCGGCTCGGCCCATCTGCTGCTGGCGATGATCACCACGGCCCGGCGTTCCTGCTGGCCCCTGGATTGGCCGATTCGGGATGTTGCCGCTGCGGGTCTGAACCAGGCCTGCTGCGTGCGCTTCAAGCTGTTCAGCCTGGATGAGCGGTTGGTGCTCGGGCAGCTGGGGGGGCTGGAATCTGTCGATCGCATGGGCGTGCGGGCAAACCTGCAGCGGTTGATTCCGGTAGAACCGCAACCATGAGCAGTCCCGGCGACGCCACTCCACCTTCTGATCTGATCCTCTATCAGACGGAGGACGGCAAAACACGAATCCAGTGCCGCTTTGAGGATGAGAACCTGTGGCTCACGCAGGCGCAGATGGGCGAGCTCTATCAGAAGGACGTCAAGACGATTAACGAGCATCTTCTAAACATCTACGAAGAGAAGGAGCTTGTAGAAAACTCAACCATCCGGAAATTCCGGATCGTTCGAATCGAGGGCAAACGCGAGGTGGCACGCGAGATGAGCCACTAGGTTTCCTGTCATCCTAGCCGTCAGTTTTCGCGTGCGCAGGCAGCGAGCCGCCTGCCTTGCCCCTCACAGGAACTGGGCAGGAATTGGAGCAGGGGCTAAGATGAGTCCAAGAGCAGCGAATCACGATCAACCATGAAAACCGACGATCTGATCCGGGAAATTCAATCGCTGCCTGTAGAGGAACGTGCCCGCGTTGCCGACTGCATCCTCCGTTCCCTCAATCAAACGGTGTCTGACATTGATCAGAAGTGGGCTGATCTAGCTACAAAGCGACTCCATGACATCACAACTGGCGCCGTCCAATCCGTGGCGGGCGACGAAGTGTTTGATGACATCTGGCGACGATTGAGCTGATGTAGATTGTCTTCCACCCCGACGCTCAGGCAGAGCTGAATCTTGCCATCAACCACTACGAAGATAACGAGCCAAGCCTTGGCTATCAATTTGCGATTGATGTTTTCGCCGCAGTCGAACGGATCAAAGCAAATCCGCGCTTGTGGCCCCTGCTGAATGACGCTGTACGCCGCTGCTTGATCCACAGGTTCCCCTTTGGGGTGATCTACTCGTTTGACGACACCCAATCAACAGTTCTGATTCTGGCTGTCATGCATCTGCATCGACAGCCGGGCTTCTGGAGCGAACGAGCATGAGCTTCCCCCGATACCCGGCCTACAAGCCCAGCGGCGTGGAGTGGCTGGGCGAGGTGCCGGAGCATTGGGATGTGGCTGCTATTGGCTATCGGTATGAGGTGCTCCTTGGAAAGATGTTGGACGAAAAGAGGGTAACAGGTAAGCTACTAGGTCCGTATCTGCGAAATACAGATGTCCAGTGGGAAGCCATAAACACAGATGATCTCCCCAAGATGGACTTTGAACCATCTGAGCACGAACGCTACTCCCTAAGAAAAGGCGACCTCTTGGTATGCCAAGGGGGTGAGGTTGGAAGGTCTGCCATCTGGAAATCAGAAATACCTCTATGCTTTTATCAGAAGGCCCTTCATAGGCTTCGGCCACTTGATCTGAGTCAAGACGACCCTGGATACCAGCTTTACATCATGAGAATGGCATATGACAAGGGTGTGTTTGAGGCTTCATCTGGCAAGGCAACAATTAACCATCTGCCAGCCGAGGCATTCAGAAGCTAACGATTCGCCTACCCGCCATTGCATGAGCAGCAAGAAATCAGCGACCACCTTTCAATTAAGTGCCGGGACCTAAGCGATCTCCAGCAAGAAGCGCTTTCGCTAGTTGTGATACTCCAAGAACGCCGCTCCGCCTTGATCTCTGCTGCCGTCACCGGCCAGATCGACGTGCGGGGCTTGGTGCCCGAGGCGGAGGCAGGCAAAGATTCAGACTCTCTGCCCAAGAATCCTCGATAAGCTGCACGACGTACGCGAAGAAGACTCGATCAACCGTTATCAACGAGAGCTTGAGTCAGCGCCGCTTAAGGAACATGTGTGTGTCCAGCAGCAGCCTCATCACACCTAAAAATCCTGCAGAATGCAGTAAGGGAGTGGAGAATCGAAGTCATCCGGAACACGAAATGCTCCGGCTGCCAGGCCGTAGGGACGCGAGGTGGATCGGGGCTGGGTGATCGGCCTCAGTTCAGCGACTGCACGACCCTCCCGCACAACCAGCACCCGTTCGCCAGCCTCGACGCGATCGATCAGACCGGCTGGATCTGTTGCCAGTTCTTGCAAGCTGATGTTTGTCATCTGATGATTTTAGCCAGATTTGCTCAGGATATTCATCGCTGCAGGATCGCCGCCCTTGCCGGCCAGATCGATGGGCCTGGTCTGACTCCTGAGGTTGATTCGGCCGGAACAGGCCCGCCCGGTTCAGATCAACCTGCCCAGCGGCGAACCCCACGGCATCCGAATCGCCGAGATCACCACCCGCATCGTGCAGGTGATTGAGGTGCCACGCAGCCTGCTGGCCAACTTCCTGGCGATCGAGCAGAGCAGCTCGGCGAAACTGGGATAGACTGCAGGGATATCCCAGGTAGACGTTCGTGGTCGCGATCACCAAGCTGTTCCTGAGCAATCGCAGCCAGGCCGTGCGCATCCCCGCCGACCTGCGCCTCCCCGAGTCTGTAAAGGAAGTGGAGGTGCGGGCCTGCGGACAGGAGCGGATCATTGCTCCGCTGGGTAGCAGCTGGGACAGCTTCTTCCTCGATGGCCCCACGGTGAGCGACGACTTTCTGGCCGAGCGCGATTCCCAGGAGCAAGTGGATCGCGAGACCTTCTGAGGCTCGGCATGCTGCGCTACCTGCTCGATACCAACATCTGCAACTACGTCATCAAGCAGCGCCCCCGGCCGTTGCTGGAGGTGTTCAATCGCCACGCCGGCCACATGGCGATCTCGGCGATCACCCTCGCCGAGCTGTTGCATGGCGTGGAGAAGAGCGCCGTACCAGCGCAAAACCTGGCGGTGGTGGAGAACTTCTGCAGCCGCCTCGATGTTCTTCCCTACGGCTCCAGAGCCTCCCTCCATTACGGCCAGGTCCGCTCTGCGCTTGAGCGGCAAGGCACCCCGATCGGGGTCAACGATCTGCACATCGCTGCCCATGCCCGCAGCGAAGGGCTCACCCTGGTGAGCAACAACCTGCGTGAGTTCGAGCGGGTGGAAGGTCTGCTGCTGGAGAACTGGGCGGTATGACCGCCCTGCCCCAGGCATCCTGATAGGGCGCTTTCTATGCGCGTACTGCATACCTTTCACGGCGATCACCCAGAGAATTCCGGCCCGATTAAGCTGCCGCCGTCATGGCGGTGCAGATGACCACGCGCCTGGAGGGGCCCCGCACCCAGTTCCTGCCCTTCAACCAGGGCAGTGACCCCGGCGGCCCCGACTGCGGAGCCGGCAATCCGGTGATGGCCGGGCATCGCACCGCCTATCTCTGGGAGGAGGTGTGGGAGCGCCACAGCTGGCTGGAGATCCTCGGCCGCTACTGCATCGCCGAGCGCGACAAGACAAAGCAGATCCGCCGACTCGTCTTTCCCCGGTACCACCAGCTGGCCGTCACCCGGCTGCTGCTCAAGGCGGTGCTGGAGGAGGGGCCCGGCTGGCGATACCTGATCCAGCATCCGCCGGCTCCGGCAAGACCGCCTCGATCGGCTGGAGCTCCCACCTGCTCGCCGATCTGCACGACGAACACGACCGCAAGCTGTTCGACACGGTGCTGGTGGTGAGCGACCGCAGCGTGATCGATTCCCAGCTGCAGGAAACCCTGGAGAACTTCGAGCGGCGCAAGGGGGTGGTGGCCTCGATCACCACCGAGAAGGGCATCAAGAGTGAGCAGCTCGCCGCCGCACTGTCGGGCGACAAGAAGATCGTGGTCTGCACCATCCAGGTGCGTGCCGCTCGGCTGGATCTCGCCCTGGCTCCCCTGCCGCAAAGCCAGCCTGGGCTCACAACCCAGGAGCAGGCTTCACCCCCCGCAGCGCTACGGCGCCAGCTTTGCTTTGTGCAGGCGGCTCTTCTCGTACCACTGCGCGAACTGCGGCGTCCAGTTTTGCAGGTGGGGCCACATCAGATCGCAGAGGACGCGGATCTCCTGTTGGGCGTCCAGTTTGGCGCGCAGGTCGAGGAAGTGCAGGAAGGCCCGCAGGCTGAAGCTCACCACAAAGTGCTGGCGGTAGTCGAACGGCAAGATGCCACGGGCGTGCTCCTCGGCGTAGCCGGCGGCCAACTGGTCGCGGTAGCGCTCGGCGGCGGCGCGGCAGAGCTCGAGATCGATCGCCCGCTGGTCGATCGAATAGTGATACTTCTTGCCCTGGCGGTCGCTGTAGTCGCCTACGGGCCGCAGGTAGAACACTTCTTCCAGCTCTAATTCACCTCTGGCGGCGCGGCAGATGCGCTCGCCTGTATAACGCATGGACTGCACATCAAAGCTCACGCCCACGCGATGGGTGCGGGCCTGCTGCATCACGGAGTGGGGAAACCAGCCGACGTTCAGCACTATCTGGGCATGCTCCAGGGGGCCGTAATGGCCCCGTTCGCCGGCGAGCAGACGCTTGACGCAGATGTCACCGGCCTGGGCTTCATCGGGCCAGTCCTGACGCTCGGCGGCCACAAAGCCCTCGCTGTAGTCCTGATGCATCGCGGCATAGACGCACCGCTGAGGATTGGGTGTGGCGGCGATGGCCTCGACGCGAAAGCGGTGGTCGAAGGGGGGCTCAGCCATGGCTGCGGGGGGCGATGGGGGTCTCACGGACAATGGGGGCGTCCTGGTCGAGGGCGCTGGTGGGCGCCATCCCCGCCAGGGCCGGAAGGGGTCCCCCCTCCAGCGTGGCCGCCGCCAGGGCGTCCAGCTCATCAGCGCTGCGGGCGCCGATGGCCTGGCCCAGCCGTTCGCCCCGGGCGTCAAAGAGTTCCAGATGGGGGATGCCGTTGACGCCGTAGCGATCGACCTGGGGCTGCCAGCGGGGGTTGTCCACATTCAGCAGCACCACATCCAGCTCCCCGTGATGGCGGCGCTCCATGGCCTCCATCGCCGGCGCCATGGCGCGACAGGCCTCGCACCAGTCGGCGTAGAACTCCACCAGGGTGGGCTTGCCATCCGCCAGGGCTTGGGTCAGCTCCGGGGACTGGCGGGCGAGGCGATCCAGGGCCGCCTCGGGATGGAGTCCGCCGCGCAGCCAGAAGAGAGCCAGCGCCAGCAGGGCGGCCACGGCGGCCAGAAGCATGCGCTCCAGCCGACCCGGTGGTGCCGTTTTGGCGGTGTCGCCCATGGGAAGGGATGGGGTGAGAAGAGATGTTCGACCCTACTGGCGACGGAGGGGGCCTTCACCGGTCAAGATTGCTGAGTTCGCCCCTCGTACGTCGGGCCGTGAAGCGGCGCCTCACTCTCCACTTTCCCCGCGAGGCGGTGCATCAGCCGATCACCTATCGGCTGGCCGTCGACTTCGATGTGGCCGCCAAGATCCTGCGCGCCCAGATCGCCCCCAACCAGAGCGGCACCATGGTGGTGGAGCTCTCGGGAGACATCGACGAGCTGGATGCGGCGGAGCTCTGGCTGGAGCGCCAGGGTCTGCGGCTGAACCGCACCCGCAGCGAGATCCGCGTGGATCCGGCGGAATGCGTGGATTGCGGCCTCTGCGCGGGGGTGTGCCCGAGCGGAGCCCTGGCCTTTGCCCTCCCCCAGCGCCGGCTGAGCTTTGATGCCGCCCGCTGCCTGGTGTGCGAGCAGTGCCTGCCCCACTGCCCGTTCGGGGCGATCAGCCTGGCGCTGGATCCGGCATGAACGCCTTTCTCCGCTACATGCTCCTGCCGTTTCGCGCCCCGCTGCTGCCCATCCTGGTGCTGGTGAGCGCCTATCTGGGGCTGGATTGGACGATGGGCCATTCCGTGGTGCCGGGCCAGGCGGGCATGGAGACCCTGCTTTGGGGGATGGAGTGCCTGCAGGCGGTGCTGGTGGTGGTGGTCTGCACCCTGCCGGACCTGCTGCTGCGGCAGGTGTCCTCCCTGATGGCGGCCAGCCGGGTGGTGAGCCTGGTGTTCTCGCTGCTGATCGTCATCTCCCTGGGCATCTACATGCTCCATCTGCAGATGCTGACCAACGTGCTGATCCTGGGATCGAGCGTGCTTCTGGCCCGGCTGGACATGGTGCGGGTGCGGCTGGTGCCGCCGCCCTGGGTCGCGGTGCTGCTGTTGGTGGTGCTGGTGCTGGGCGGCGCCTCCCTGGGGAGATTGGCGGGACTGGGCGACCTCGGCCCGCTGCTGTTGCCGCCGGGTTGGCGGACGTAGCCCCCCGCCCCCTCACTCCTCCACGCCCGCCAGGCGACCTCAGCAGGCGGGGCGGCGCTCCCGCTGATAACTCCAGGCGTTGCCCAGCACCTTCTTCACATAAAGGCGGGTTTCCGGGTAGGGGATCGCCTCCACCCAGAGCTCCGGCACGGCTTGGCGATCCGGCGTCGTCCAGCCCTGCACGGCGCCGGGGCCGGCGTTGTAGCTGGCCACGGCCGCCAGGGGATCCCCGTTCCACTGGTCGAGGAGGCCCCGCAGGTAGCGGGCACCGAGGCTGGCGTTGCGGCGCGGATCTTGCAGGTCGGCCGTGGTGAGCGGCGCGCCGGCCAGCTCCGCCGCCGTGGCGGGCATGAGCTGCAGCAGGCCGACGGCGCCAGCGGAGGATTGCACGGCGGGCGTGAAGCGGGATTCCTGCTTGGCCACCCCCAGCAGAAGCGGCAGGGCCAACCCCTGCCGCTGGGCCTCCGGCGCGAACGCCTCCAGATGGCGGCGGGGATGGAGGCTGCGCTCCAGCTCCGGCAGGAGGGCGCACTGGTCGGGCGAGAGGCGCAGGGCGGCCCGCTCCAGCTGGGCCAGGCCGGTCCAGTCGTCGCCGACGGCCTGGCGCAGGCGGCCCTCCACGAGCAGGTCGGCGCTGGTGGTGGGGGGCTGACCGCCCCGGCGCACGCGCCAGGCCTCCCACGCCTCCGTGGGCTGCCCCAGCCGCCAGAGGGCATCGAGGGCGGCGTCGCCGCTGTCCAGGGGCTGCCAGGGGGGCTCGGGCGGCGGATTGGCGGGGGTTTTGGCGTCGCGGCGCAGGGCCAGATCCTCCAGTCCGAGGCGCCGGGAGGCCCGCCAGCCGTAGTAGCCGCCCGGGTGATGGAGCAGCAGGCGCTTCCAGGTGAGGATGGCGGCGTCCTCCTGGCCGAGCTGCCGCTGGACGTAGCCGAGCCAGAAGCGATGGCGGGCGGCGAGGGCCGGCGGCAACAGCTCGGGGGGCAGGGCCTCAAGGGTGGCGAGGGCGGCCTCCCACTGGCCGGCGAGCAGCAGGCGGCGGGTCTGCTCCCACTGCAGATCCCTGCTGGCGGGATCCCGGGGCCAGCGCCGCAGCACCTCCAGGGCGGCGCGACCGCTGGGATCGGCGCTGGCCAGCCGGGCCCGCGCCGGGGCGCTGTCCCGCCAGCGCGGCGGCAGGGTGTTGAGCAGGGCGACGGCATCAGGCTCCTCCCGCTCGCTGAGCAGGCGCACGGCCTCCTCCGCCTCGGGCGCCCGGGGCCGCTGCCGCACGAGGTCGGCCAGCCAGGCGGCGGCCAGGCGCCGCTGTTCCGGGCCGCCCTTCAGGAGCGCGCGGGCGACGACGAGCCGGCTGGCGTCATCGAGGGCCGCGACGCGGGCGGGCTCGGGGGAGGGCTGACCCAGGCAGCGCAGGGCGCCGCCGCCATCGCCAGCCTCCGCCAGGCCCCGCGCCAGTTGGGCGGCACTGGCGGGGCGGAGGGAGCCCTCGGCGCAGAGGGCGCTGATGGCCTCGGTCGCGCCGGGCCAGCGGGGCCCCCAGCGGGCGAGGTGCAGGGTGTTGGCGTGGGGGGGCGGCTCGCCGGCGCTGGCGTCCAGGGCGGCGGCAAGGGCGGCGGGATGGGCCGGGAAGCGGCGCAGCAGCGCCTGGCGCGCGCCGAGCTGGTCGCGACCGAGGGCATAAAGGGCATCGGCGCTGGCGGCTTCGCCGGGGAAGCGGCGCAGCAGCTGGCGCCAAAGCGGAAGGGCGGCGGGGCGCCCCTCCCGCGCCGCGCGCCGCAGGGCGGACTGTTTGAGCACCACCGCCGCCAGGGGATCCGGTCCCCAGCCCTGACCCGCCAACCGGCCCTCCCCCTCCTCGCGGCCGGCCAGGAGGAGGGCCGCCTCCCGGCGCCGCAGCGGATCGGGCGACCAGCGCCACACCCGCTCCAGCCGGCTGGTGGACCAGTCCGGGGTGAGGGTTGGCCGGAGGCCCAGCAGGGCGCGGCCGGCCAGCAGGGCGCCGCCTGTGCCCAGGCAGGAGACGGCCAGCAGGACGGGAAGTCGGGCCAAGGGCTGGGACTCGGATGGTGGCATTCTGAACAGACGTTCCGCGGGCTCCGCCCGATGCGCCTGCCGCGTCCTCGCCCGCCCGCCTGGTGGCGGTCGCCGCTGCCGCCCCTGCCGCCGCTTCTGAACCAGCTGCCGGGGGCGGCCGGTCGGCGGCGGGCGCTGCTGGTGGCGATCGCCGCGGCGGGGGTGTGGCTGCTGCGACCCTGGCCGCCGTTTCAGTGGCTGCCGGGTTGGGTGGTGGGGGCGCTGCTGCTGTGGGCGGTGGTGGAGCTGTTGCGCTGGCTGTGGTGGCCGCGGCGCTGGTCGTGAGCGGAGCTGAGGGGCTGGTCGGGAGCGGAGCTGAGGGGCTGGTCGGGAGCGGAGCTGCGGCGCCGGTCCCCTGGTGGGGCACGGAAATCCCGCGTACCCTTGCGGCGTTCCCGGTTCCCCTTCATGGTCGAAGCGCCCACGCACCCCCTCGGGGCCCCCTTGGCCCAACGGGTGGCCTTCGGCACGGATGGCATCCGCGGGCGGGTGGGCAGCGCGATCACCCCGGCCCTGGCCCTGCAGGTGGGCTATTGGACCGGCCTGGTGCTGCCGGCGGAGGGACCGGTGGTGATCGGCACGGACTCGCGCTCCAGCGGGCCCATGCTCGTGGCCGCCCTGAGCGCGGGGCTGGCGGCGGCCGGGCGGGAGGTGTGGCAGCTGGGGCTGTGCCCCACGCCGGCGGTGCCGGGCACGATCCGCCGCCAGGGCGCCGCCGGGGGCCTGATGGTGTCCGCCAGCCACAACCCGCCCCACGACAACGGAATCAAGGTGTTCGGTCCCAGTGGCGCCAAGCTGGGGCGGGAGCGGCAGCAGGCGATTGAGCAGGGGCTGCGGGGCGAGGCGCCCGAGCTGCCGGACGCCCTGTCGGGGTGCGGCACGGTGGCGGCGCGGGCCGACCTGCTGGCGGACTATGAGGCGGCGCTGCTGGCCAGCGTGAACGGCCAACGGCTGGCCGGCTGCAAGGTGGTGCTGGATCTCTGCTGGGGCTCGGCGACGGCCTGCGGCGAGGAGGTGTTTCGGGCGTTGGGCGCGGAGCTGGTGGTGCTCCATGGCCAGCCGGATGGCACCCGCATCAACCAGGGCTGCGGCAGCACCCACCTGGATCCCCTGCGCGAGGCTGTGATCGCGTCCGGCGCCGAGATGGGCTTCGCCTTTGATGGCGATGCCGATCGGATGCTGGCAGTGGATGGCCGCGGCCGGATCGTGGACGGTGATCAGATTTTGTATCTGTGGGGTTCGGCCCTGCGGGAGGCGGGGCAGCTGCCGGCGGATCGGCTGGTGGCCACGGTGATGTCCAACCTGGGCTTTGAACGGGCCTGGCGGCAGCAGGGCGGCATCTTGGAGCGGACGCCGGTGGGCGACCAATACGTCCACGCGGCGATGGAGGCATTCGGCGCCGGCCTGGGCGGCGAACAAAGCGGCCACATCCTTTCCGCCCATCACGGCATGAGCGGCGACGGCCTGCTCACCGCCCTGCAGGTGGCCACCCTGGTGCACGGCCGGGGGCAATCGCTGGCGGAGTGGATGGAGCAAAGCTTCCGCCCCTATCCCCAGAAGCTCGTCAACATCACCGTGCTCGATCGCCAGCGCCGCACCGGCTGGCAGGAGTGCGGGCCGATGCGGGAGGCGGTGGAGCGGGCGGAGGCGGCGATGGCGGGCCAGGGCCGGGTGCTGGTGCGCGCCAGCGGCACCGAACCGCTCCTGCGCGTGATGGTGGAAGCCGCCGAGCGGGAGCAAGTCGACCACTGGACCACCCTGCTCGCAGCCGAGGCGGAGCGGTTGTTGAACAAGGTGTAGGGGCTGCGGGAGTCCAGCGGGTGTCCGGCAACACGACGCATGGTGACGAGTCAGATTCGGGTGGCGTCCCAGCTGTTCGCGCCGTTCCGCACCCACCGCCGCCGCGACCTGGTGGACAGACGTCTGCGTTCCGGGGTTGCCACCCTCCCTGGTGGCCGAAACGCAGCGAGCGTTGCGGATTGCCGCAGCCAGGGAAGCGGAGCAGCAGAATCTCGAATCACTTCTCCCCTCCCGCCCCCCCACGTCCTGTGAGCCTCCTTGAGCTGGATCCCTTTGCTGAAGGAAGCGGGCTGGACGCCCCCCTCGCCGGCCCCGGCTCTGGTGCTGCCATCGCCAGCTCGGATCTGGATCAGGCTCTGACCGCCCAGATCGTTGTGGCCTGGGCCGGTGAGGGTGGAGAGGAACCCCGGCTGGGGTGGTGGCAGACGGATCTGGTGTCGGAGTTCGGCGGGGAAGACCTGCTCAAGCGGCTTCTGCCACGGACGTGGCCCTGGGCCCTGCTCCAGGCCGTGCAAGAGGCCGCTCGCCGCAAGGACGAGGAATTGCGCGGGATGGCCAGTGATCCAGACCAGCTCGTGAGCTTGTACCGCTTCGGGTTCGAGCTGGATGAGCTGATCGAGGAGCGGCTGCAGTTCCACAAGCGCAGCGGCCTCCCTCCTGTGGAAGCCCTGCCAGCGCTGGCAGAGGTGCTCGGGAACGCGCTCCACCAGAGCTGGGACCAGGATCAGTTCCAGGGATGGCTGGAGGCCCATGGCCCCGTGCAAGCCGAGACCGTGCCCACCGGTCGCCTGCTGAAGGGTCCCCTGCCCGCCGGCTTGGACCGCCGCGTGACGCTGCTGGTGGCAGCGCTGGCACCTTTGGCGGAGAGATACCCCCTGCCGCACTTCCGGGTGAAGCCATGAGCCAGGGAGGCCCCAGCAAGGCGGCCACCAGCAAGACGACCGCAAGCAAGGCGAGCCTGGCGGCAGCGAGCCAGTCCGCTGCGAGGGCCCAGCCGGCGCCGCGGAAGACAAGGGCACGCCGGGCCCGAGCTGCCAAGCCACCAGCACGGCCCGGGGAAGAAGGCCGGCTCCATACCCGCGTGCTCAAGTGCACGCTGGAGCTCGCCAACTCGCGCATCTTCTGGGCGGAGAGCGCCGCTGCGGAGCCCATGCAGGCGGAGGTCGCGTTCGAGGCGGGGTGGTTCGGCCATCGCAGCCTGTCGCGGATGCGGGAGCTGCTCACCAATCTGCGGGCGCGCTACGGCGCGTTTCCTTCAGCGCTGCAGGTGCTTCATCGCTGGCCGCAGATGGGCGGCGACACCCAGAAGCTGATCTGCCATTGGCATCTCCAGCTGAGCGATCCGCTCTACCGCCAGTTCAGCGGCACCTTCCTGCCCGAGCGGCTGCTGCAGGAAGACCCCACCATCCGCAAGCTGCAGGTGGTGACCTGGTTGGGGAGGCCGGCGGTGGGCGCTGGTCGGGGAGCACGCGCCTGCAGCTGGCCAGCAAGCTCTTGTCCACGGCGCACGGCGCAGGCCTGATCCAGGGCAAGCGGGATCCACGGCCGATCGTGGTCCCCCTGGTGCCCGATGACGCGCTGACCTATCTGTTGCACCTGCTGCGGGAGGTGGACTTCGAGGGGACAGTGCTGGCGAACCCCTATCTCCGCTCGGTGGGCCTGGAGGGGAACCTGCTGCATGATCGCCTCAAGCGCCTGCCGGACCTGAGCTACGGCCGCCAGGGCGATCTGGTGGACATGGGCTGGAAGCACCCCGACCTGTCCGCATGGGCCGCCCACGCCGGCGTGGGCGGGCTTGAGCAGCGGGAGCTGGCGGTGGCATGACGGGCACGCTTCCGCTGTTCAACCAGGAGGATGGGGCTGTCAAAGAGGCCATCAACGCCCTGCGCCAAGATCTGCTGGATCGGGAGGGAGGCCCCCGCATCAGCACGATGCGCAACTACCGTTTCGCGATCGTTCAGTACAAGCCAGACCTGGAATATCCCTTGCGCCGGGCCGTGCAGCGGTTGGTGTCTGAACTGGAGGCGCGGGGCTGGTTTGTGCTCAGCATCGACCTGCAAAAACTGCTGCTGGAACGCATTCGCTGCCAGCCGGACGCCTGGCAGGAGAAGGTGATCGCCATGGAGACCCGCATGGCGGAGCGGCAGCTGGATCGGGGTTTGAACTACCTCAAGAGCAAGCTGCTGCCCCTGGTGGAAGGCCCCGAGGGCCTGGCCGGCGACTGCCGGCGCCTGATTCAGGACTTCGTTGAGAAGCACCCCGACAAAGCTGATCAGACGCTGGTGCTGATCGGCCGGGCAGGCGGGCTCTATCCCTTCTTCCGCTCCTCGGCGTTGCTGCGGCACCTCGACGGGCAGACAGGGAATGTGCCTGTGGTGCTGCTCTACCCGGGCACGAAACAGGGACCGACGTCCCTGTCGTTCATGGGCGTGCTCAACCCCGACAGCGACTACCGCCCCCGCATCTACCCGTAACCAGCTCCGTGACCAGCCCCCTGAGGAGCGCCATGACCTCCAAACCCCTCCACACCCTCTTCCAATCGGATGTCACCCGCGATATCTCGCCGGTGGTGTATTTCCATGAGCAGACCCCGGCCAAGATTCAGACGGAGGTCAGCGAATACATCATCACGGGCGGCTGGCCGGAGGGGCACCCCAAGCGCCAGCGCGTGCCGGATGGCATTCATGAGCAGTACGTGCGCCTGCTGCGTGGCATCAGCCGCGAGCTGGACAAACCCGGCGGCCCGGAGCTGCCCACCGCCTGGATCTCGGGTTTCTTTGGATCGGGCAAGTCGATCTTCGCCAAGTTGCTCGGCCTGGCCCTCGATGGCATGACGCTGCCGGATGGCACGTCGCTGTCTGAGGCCTGGCTGAGTCGGGACAGCTCACCCCTGGCGGCTGAGTTCAAGGAGGCCTGGGCGGCGCTGCGCCAGAAGATCGACCCGATGGCCGTGGTGTTCGACATCGGCAGCGTCGCCCGCGACAACGAGCACGTGCATGCCGTTGCCCTTGGCCAGGTTCAGAAGCGCCTGGGCTACTGCTCCACCGAGCCCCTGGTGGCCGACTTCGAGCTCAAGCTGGAGCGTGATGGGCTCTGGCCGAAGTTCCTTGAGACGGCGGAGCAGACCCTCGGCGAACCCTGGAGTGCGGTGAAGGATCAGCAGCTCGCCGAGGAGCAGTTCTCGCTGGTGCTCTCCGAGCTGTTCCCGGAGCTCTACCGGGATCCGATGGCCTGGTTTGAGAGCCGGGCGGGCACCCACCAGCGGCGCGATTCACCGGAAGAGGTGGTGAAGGCGATCCGCGACATGCTCAAGCACCGCCAGCCGAACGCCACCTTGTTCCTGGTGATCGATGAGGTGTCGCAGTATGTGCTGAACAACCGCGACCGCACCGACCGCCTGCGGGCCTTTGCCTCGGCGCTGGGATCCACGCTGCGGGGCAAGGCCTGGCTGCTGGCGCTTGGTCAGCAGAAGCTGGATGAAGCTGCGGGCGACACCTTCCTGTCGTGGGCGAAGGATCGTTTCCCGCCCCAGCTGCAGGTGCACCTGGCGCCCACCAACATCCGCGATGTGGTCACCAGCGCATCCTCGCCAAAACCTCCGAGGGCGCGGCTGAGCTGCGGGAGCTGTTCGATCGCCATCGCGCCGATCTCAAGCTCTACGCCTATGGCTGCGAGGATCCGCTGCTGAAGAAACGGCTGCTGTGGATCGCGGGCAACAGCGAGGCGGTGGACGACCTGGCCCGGGAGCTCCATCGCTCCGCGGCGATCATCCAGCGCTATCAGCCGCGGCGAGAGTCGCTGGCGCCGGCGCGGCAGCGGTTGCTGCTCGATGAGCAGACCCGCCGCGATGCGCTGATCCCCCAGCTGAAGCAGGCGGTCGCGCAGAACTGGATGGAGGGGACGCTCTACTTCCAGGGCCGCAGCCTCCATCCCCAAGGACTGCGGCCAGAGTTTTGGAGCGGCACTGCTGGCGGCCGGTACCCAGTCCCTGCCCCTGCTTTACCCCTACTTTCGGGCGATTCAGATCCTGCCCACAGAGCTGAACCAGTTGCTGCAGCCGGAGCTTACCGGCGCCTCCACCAAGTTCCTGCCGGAGGGGCTGGGCATCCTGGAGCTGGACACCAGCCGCTACGCACCCGCCTGCAGTGGCGAGATTCCGCGGCGGGTGCTGCAGACCATTGAAGACGACCCCGGCCTGGAAGGCGGCGAACTGCTCAAGCAACTGGGCTCCGCTCCCTACGGCTATGCGCCAGGTGTGGTGAAGGCCTGCGCGGCGGGCTTGTTGCGCGATGGCAAGATCGCGATCCAACCGGAAACCGGCCCTGAGATCACCGCCACGCGCGATGCAGGCGTGCAAGACCTCTTTGATCAGGATCGTGCGTTCCGCAAGGCCCGTTTCGGCAAAGGCGGCGAAGGCGGCCTCAGCCGCCAGGACCGGGCGCGGATCTGCAAACTGTTTGACGAACTGCTGAAACGGGACCTCGACCGGGAAGAAGGCCCGATCGCCGACGCGGTGTCGGAGCTGTTCCCCGATCTGGCCAAGCGCCTGCGGGAGGTTCAGACCCGGCTGAACCGCCTCCCTGGCGATTTCGAGGAACCCGTTGCCCTGGCCAAGTTGCAGACCGCACTGGAGCAGTGCCTGCGCAATCCCAGGCTGACGCGCCCAACGGTGCAGGCGGTGCTGCGCCATCTCGACGCCCTGCGCGACGGCCTCACCACCCTGCAGGTGCTGGAAGCCGAGGTGAATGACGCGGCGGTGCAGGCCC
>Ga0194129_10003257_pt1 | contig 22789 bp, 27 predicted proteins | sample TA2KigCa35mmetaG_FD_150862 | JGI IMG/M metagenome (GOLD analysis project Ga0194129, IMG submission 150862) | Freshwater microbial communities from Lake Tanganyika, Tanzania - TA2015038 Kigoma Deep Cast 35m | ecosystem: Environmental > Aquatic > Freshwater > Lake | place: Tanzania: Lake...
CGCCTGGGGCGTTCGAGCGGTGCGGGCTACGAAAAAGCGCATGTGGCCATCGACGATGCGACACGGCTTGCCTATGCCGAGGTTTTGCCCGATGAGAAGCAGGCCACCACTGTCGGGTTTCTGATCAGAGCCGTGGCCTGGTTTGGCAGCCAAGGGATCACGTGCCGCAGGGTGCTCTCGGATAACGGCAGTGCGTACCGCTCCAAGCCGTGGCGGCTGGCCTGTGAGGCATTAGAGCTGACACCCAAACGCACCAGGCCCTACACGCCCCGAACCAACGGCAAGGCAGAACGATTCATCAAGACCCTGCAGAGCGAATGGGCCTATGGCATGAGCTTCCAGAGTTCAGCTGAGTGCAACCGCTGGCTGGGCCTCTACCTGGTCATCTATAACCGTCGCAGGTGCCACATGGCTTTGGCGGGCCGCACCCCCTGTTCAGCAGCTCCTCCTGCTTTGGGCTACTGAATGAACTGGTGAGAAAATACACCTAAGTCATGCTAATATTGTTATCATGGCAATCCGGTAATTCATGCTGCTAAGTCGTCTGCTTGCTTGGTTCGTGGCGAGCTAGAAATTAATACATTAAATGCTTGCTGCCGCGTCAATTATGTTTTGCATAATGAAACCCTCGGTGCGCCATGACTTGATTAAACACCAGGACGTATGACTACTTGCCGGAAGCCTATATATTTATTGTGACGCGCGAAAAGCGGTAGGAGCTGTAATTGGCGTGTCCTGAAGAGCTCGCTTCGCGGCATCAATCGCTGGAAGGTGATAATATTAAAATGATTCTAGGTGCTCTTGGCGGAAGTAGTTACTGTAAGTCTCTGCATGTCCTAGTGCACTTCACCTCATGAGCACGGAAATGGCATCTCCTGTTGCACTATTTGTCTACGATCGCCCTCATCATGTTCGCCGCACTGTCCAGGCGCTACTGAAAAATCGTTCAGCACTAGATACCGATCTCTTCGTTTTCTCAGATGCTGCGAAAACACCTGATAAGACTGCTGCAGTCGAGAAAGTACGTCTTTACGTCGAAAGTATTCAAGGGTTTCGTTCTATCACTGTGCATCGGCGGCTGTTTAACTTTGGATTGGCAAAGTCAATTATTGAGGGTGTTACACAGGTGCTCAGTGAGCATAATTCGGTAATCGTATTAGAAGATGACATGATCACGTCGTCGCATTTCTTGGAATACATGAATGATGGTCTTTCCCGGTATGCAAATGATGACCGCGTAATTAGTCTTCATGGATATATGTATCCGGTTAGTGATCCGTTGCCTGAGGCATTTTTCCTTCGCGGTGCAGATTGTTGGGGTTGGGCCACCTGGCGGCGTGGTTGGGCATTGTTTAACTCGGATGGTCAGTTCTTGTTGAATGAGTTGCGGCGACAAAGATTGCTCAACGCGTTCGACTTCAATGGTGCCTATGGTTATTCGGCTATGTTGAAGGACCAAATTGCTGGTAGCAATGATTCTTGGGCGATTCGTTGGTACGCCTCAGCTTTTCTTGCCAATAAGTACACGCTATATCCGGGGATAAGCTTGGTGCACAATATTGGCAATGACAATAGTGGCGCACATTGCGGCACGAGCACTGCTTTTGATGTTAAACTAACCAATACGCCGATCGATCTATCGGGCATTCAAGTTGTGCCCTCTGAAAAAGCAGCTAAGGCCATTGAACGCTTTTTACGAACAAAGCAATCGCCGCTAAGAAGGCTGCTGTCGCGAGTGCTGCGCAAGAAAGACTATTTTATGTTGAACCGTATTACCAAAGATTGGTTGCCACCTGCCTTGTTGCGTCTATTGCGCAAGATGCATCGAGGGGGGGGGATTACTTTTGAAGGCCCATTTACAACGTGGGACGAAGCGGTGCGCATGTCCAGCGGCTACGACAGTCAGGAGATTCTCGATAAGGTGCTAGCTGCAACGCTGAAAGTGAAAAGTGGCGAAGCGGCATACGAGCGCGATTCAGTTCTTTTCGATGAGGTTCACTATGCTTGGCCCGTGGCTGCAGGGCTTATGTGGGCGGCATTACAAGATGGCGGGCGTTTGAGTGTGCTGGATTTTGGTGGGTCACTCGGTAGCAGCTATTTTCAAAACAGGCAGTTTCTTGAGGGTTTGCAGGATGTGCGGTGGTCGATCGTTGAACAGGCGCATTTCGTTGAAGCGGGTAAGCAATACATTCAACATGATCGGTTGTGCTTTTATGAAACGATCGATGAGTGCGTAAAGTCAGAAGAACCAAATGTCGTGCTTCTATCTGGCGTTATGCAGTATTTAGAAAAGCCATATGAGATTCTTGAGAGCCTAAGTGGTACTACAGCGAGATTACTGGTTGTCGACCGGACGCCATTCTGGTCTAAAGATACAGACGGTTTAATGATCCAGTATGTGCCACCTCAGATTTCTCCCGCGAGTTACCCAACGCATATTTTTTCTGAACCGGGTTTTCTTGCGCGGATGCATCAGAATTGGTCCCTAACTGCCGAGTTTCTATCGCTCGATGGTTATGTTGATTCTCCAGCAGGCTGGTGTGCATTCAAGGGGTTTCTGCTAACGAGAGAGCATTAATGAAGTCCAAACTGAAAGCTTTTTTCAACGACAGTCCTTTTTTCCCACCTGGATTGGGATTTTTGTGAACCCTTTTTACTTTGCCCGTGCGGGTCTTGCAAAAGTGATTCGTCGACATGCCTCTGCTCTATCCGGAAGGCTATTGGATATTGGTTGTGGAAGTAAGCCCTATCAAAACCTCTTTCATGTTGAGGAATATTTGGGCCTAGATATCGACAGTGAATATTCGCGTAAGCGGGGCATTGCTGACTATTTCTATGATGGCAACACATTCCCAGTCGGAACTGAATCATTTGATTCTGCTTTGTGTAACCAGGTGCTTGAGCATGTATTCAATCCGGATGCTTTTCTTTCAGAGATATATCGTGTCTTAAAACGCGACGGGAAGTTGTTGCTGACCGTTCCTTTTGTTTGGGATGAGCATGAGCAGCCTTCCGACTATGCGCGTTACTCAAGCTTCGGTCTAAAAGCTCTTCTCGAGAAGAATGGCTTTCGAATTATTCAGCATGAAAGAATAGGTGCAGATGCATCGATATTGTTTCAATTGATTAATGCTTATCTATACACAGTCAGTGCAGGTTGGCAAATATAAATTCGATTAACATTTACCGTTGTCGTGATGGGATTAATCAACCTATTGGGACTTGTTGCAGCTAAAGTTCTTCCAAGGAATCCTGATTTATTCTTGGATCAGTTTGTAATTGCTTAGAAGGTTTGCTAATGGACTACGCGAATACAAAGATTCTGATCACGGGCGGCTTGGGATTCATCGGTTCCAACTTGGCGCGCGCGCTTGTCAATCAGGGAGCGGAGGTCACTTTGGTGGACAGTCTTATTCCGCAGTATGGGGGTAACCCGTTCAATATCGCGGATTTTCGTGACAAGGTATCTGTCAATATTTGCGATGTGCGTGACTCGCATGCTATGGAATATTTAGTGAAGGGGCAGGATCACCTCTTCAATCTTGCGGGACAGACGAGTCACATGGATTCGATGAGTGCTCCCCAGACAGACTTGGCGATTAATGCGACTGCGCAACTCTCTATTCTCGAGGCTTGCCGCAAGAATAATCCCGATATTCAGATTGTTTTTGCCAGTACGCGCCAGCTGTACGGTAAACCAAATTATTTGCCGGTGGATGAAAGGCATCCCATTCGACCGGTCGATATTAACGGAATTAACAAACTTGCGGGTGAGTGGTATCACCTGCTCTACAATAATGTCTACGGAATTCGTGCATGTGCCTTACGGCTGACGAATACCTACGGGCCTGGAATGCGCATAAGGGATGCGAGACAGACGTTTCTTGGGATTTGGATACGTCTCCTACTGGAGGGTAGGCCTATTACAGTGTTTGGTGATGGCCTACAGTTACGCGATTTTAATTATGTGGATGATTGTGTAGATGCGCTGTTGCTTGCCGGCGCCAGCGAACAAGCCAATGGCAAAATCTATAACCTTGGCAGTGCTGAAGTAATTAGCCTGAAAGATCTTGCCGGGAAGATGATAAGCCTTGGCTTTGGTGGCAGTTATGAAATGGTGCCCTTCCCAGAAGAGCGCAAGGCCATTGATATTGGTGATTACTACAGCGACTTCTTATTGATCGCATCCGAGCTTGGCTGGTCACCAAAGATTGGTTTGGATGATGGGTTGAGCCAAACAATCCACTACTACAAGACACATAGCGATCAGTACTGGGATTCGGCCAACTGATCGGCCTGCCACATTGCACTTGGTTCAATGATTTTCATGAATGATTTCCAATCCGAGCCGCCAGCATTGCGCGAAAGCATGCATGCATCAGCGCAGCGCGTGCTGGAGTCAGGTTGGTATGTGTTGGGTAAAGAAGTGGAGAAATTTGAAGCAGCCTGGGCAGATACTTGTGGTGTATCACATGCCATTGGGGTTGGTAATGGTATGGATGCCATTGAAATTGCGTTGCGCGCACTGAATATTGGGCCTGGAGATGAAGTGATCACAACATCAATGACTGCTTTTGCTACTGTACTTGCTGTTTATCGTGCGGGAGCTATTCCTGTTCTGGCAGATATTGAACCTGAGACAGCACTGCTTTCCTTGGAAAGTGTTAAGCGATGTGTGACCCAAAGAACTAAAGCAATTCTGTTGGTTCACCTTTACGGCCAGCTTTGTAATATTACTGCTTTTCAACAGTTTTGTGAGCAACAAGATATCTACTTGATTGAAGATTGTGCACAAGCCCATTTAGCCAAGAGTGAGGGGCATACTGCTGGATCCTTTGGAGTTGTAGGTGCATATAGTTTTTACCCCACAAAAAATCTTGGAGCGCTCGGCGATGCGGGTATGCTTGTGACGAATGAAGCTGATATCGCGGCAAAGGCAGATCGCCTTCGCAACTATGGACAAAGTGTTCGCTATTATCACCCGGAATTAGGACTTAATAGTCGTCTCGATGAAATTCAAGCTGCGATACTATTGGAGCGTTTGAAGTGGCTTGATGAATTTACCGTTCGTCGCCAGTCGATCGCAAATGCTTTTCATGCTAGAGTCGACAATCCTTCGGTGCGCTTGCTTGCAACTCCTGAGACGAAAGAGGCACATGTTTATCACTTGTTTGTAGTGACTTGTACTCAACGTGATGCCTTGCAGGCACATCTTGCAAATGAAGGCGTGCAGGCGCTGATTCATTATCCGGTTCCAGTGCATCACCAAGAACCGTGCGTATCGATTAAACGAGACCCATATGGCTTACATGTAAGTGAAGAACATGCGGCAACCTGCTTGTCGCTCCCTTGTCACCCTCAGATGAGTGATATTGACCTGAATCATGTGATTGCAGCTGTCAACCGTTTTCTACCGGCATGATGGAGCATTTTGTAACCCTCTTTGACAGTCTGTTCCTCCCGCAAGGCTTGGCACTGCATCAATCAATGGAAAGGCATGTGCGTCAATATGTTTTATGGATTCTTTGCATTGATGATGAAACCCACTCTGTTCTTGAACAACTTTCATTGCCGAACGTTCAATTGTTGAAGTTAAGCGTATTGGAAACAGATGAATTGCTTTCTGTTAAGTCGGGAAGATCGATTGCTGAATACTGCTGGACCTTAACGCCATTTGCACCACGATTTGTCTTTAAGTCTGCACCAGCTGTAAAACGTGTTACCTACCTGGATGCAGACTTGTGGTTTCTCAAGCACCCACAGAGAATTTTCGATGAGTTCGATGCATCAGGAAAGTGCGTCTTGATTACCGATCATGCCTATGCCCCGGAATATGACCATTCGGCAAGATCAGGTCAATTCTGTGTCCAGTTCATGACTTTCCAGCGCGATGGTGGTGAAGTAGTTCGTCAGTGGTGGGAAGAACGCTGCATTGAGTGGTGTTTCGCCCGCTTTGAAGATGGCAGATATGGTGATCAAAAATATCTGGATGACTGGCCTGAGCGCTTTGGTCCACTCGTGCATGTTTTGCAGGATAAGGAACTCGCGTTGGCTCCCTGGAGTTCGGTTCGCTTTCCTTACGCTAATGCAGTTTTTTATCATTTTCATGGCTTGAGAATTCTCTCGAGGAAGAAGTTGCTGATTGGGCGATATTTGTTGCCTCTGGTTTTAAAGCGTTATGTTTACAGGCCTTACTGTAACGATCTCAAGGCGGCGATTAATCGACTTGAAGCGATCCAATACACCTGGAAGCCTCAAGCCAAGATTGCGAGTTTGCCAAGGCGCATCTGTTTACAGCTAAAACATTTGTGCCTTCAATTCAAGTTGTTTTCTCAATCTGGTATTATGAAGTGGTGAGTGGTGTCATTATGTCTCTTCGTGGCAACTGCCCATCCCACGAGAGTAGCTTCTATCTCAACTGACATTCCTGCCAACGCAAGCGTAAACCGTGACGCTTGCCTATGCTGATCTTTTACATCTGCATTGGCTATCTAACTGTGAGCGCACCAGTGTACGAACGCCTGGCTTGCTGGTGGCCTTGTGCCTAGATGTCTGTCTTGCAGAAATTCTGCGCAACTCCCCACAGGTTTCCATTAATACTCACAGATTATAGATCTTAAGTGGAGAACTGGGTGGTGCCAGCTAGGGCCATATCGCCATGCGGTCACAGACCGCTTCCATGCCGACTCGGTCCTTGATATCGGGGCTGTGGGTGCGTCGCTTGTTCATCTGTGGAACCCCCTTTTAGGGGCGGTACCCCGCGTCAGAGGTCAACGACGGGGCCTGTCTAGAAGAACCACTGCACCTCCAAAGTTCAGGTTAGCCACAAAATCCCTGGTGCCGTACCCCTTACCGGCACTAAGAGTTTTCTGATGCGCACCCTGGAGGGATATGGTCAATCGGACTACGGCCGCTTTCACATCCCTTCACGTGACTTGTCTAAATTCGCTAGCTAACACTAGTACAAGGCGGACCTCCAAGACTCAATTCCCATGAAGCCCAGGAAGTCACTCACCAACACCATGATCGTTCTTCAATAGCCGGTTCTCTCTATCGCTCGTATAGCGGCGGGTCTGATTGGTAAGCAGCAGACCGTGGAATTCGTCTTTGTCGCGCTCCTTGCCGGCGGTGTTGACGCCGAATCCTGGCCCACCACTTGGTGGTGCCGGTCTGTCCTCCAGATGTCGATGTGTTCCATCGAGCTATGGGAGTCCCTGGCCCAGAGCACGGTGCCACCAACAAAGATCTGTTCTCTCAATTCAACTGCGGCTCGACCTCCGTCGTTGTTCACAACAGTGTCAGGAACTTCGCCATGAGCACCTCGTTGAGCAGCTGATCTCGGTTCTTGGTGATTGTGAGGGGATCTCAAACGAGATTGTCAGGATTGCGGCCAACAAACCATCGCACCAACAGGTTGTAGTCGAAATGCCCGATCAGTCTTCACCCCGAGTGGATGTCATACACGGCTTGCAGCAGAACGGCTGACAGCAGTTGCCCCGGCAGATCCGAGGTGAGACCGCCCTCGCGTAGAGCTGCCAGAAGGCGGGATTTAGCTTATTCAAAGTCCAGTCGGCCAGACGGCGTACCTTGCGTAGTGGATGAGTGGCCGGGATGTGGTCTTGTGTTGAGATTTTTGCGACCAACGGCGGTGGGCGGGGCGGGCCTTTGCTGCTGGTCGTGCATTTATTCAAAGCAGTTATACCATTTTCCTGCAGCTGCCTCGCTTTAATACCAGTTTCTTATGGATCAGCTTGCGTTGCTTGCAAGTGACTGGCTCGTTACCGCTCATGCGGTTTTGCTGTCCTGCTGGATCGACTCAGTGGTCGCTGTACCAAGCAACGGAAACTTGATCCGTAGCATCTGTTACACCCCGTGGATCTGCGCCATTAGCGCTATACCCTGTGTAGCGACCCCTACCACTGGTCGATTGCACAAGCCCCTGGAATTCCTCTGGATCAAGAAACTGAAGCCTGCAGCGCTGTGCGGCGTTACCCGTGGGCACAACACTGCCAGATGAATCAGACATACATCAAACAGCTGGCCCGCCTTGTCCGGTTTGTCTCAGGATCACCGATGATCGCCACCTGGACTGTTCCCGCGGTGCGGGTTACTAGAAAGTCTATGCGGGTATTATCGATGCCACTCGGTTTGCCTCCGTGGAGTTCCAGATTGGCACTATGGTGGGTTTCTGCCGCAGTCCGTACCCTGGCATGTTGGCCACAGCAACAGATGCAGGAGGGTGCTCTCCGATAAAGGCAGCGCCTAACGCGTCATGCCTTGGCGAGTAACATTCTCAACACTTGGACTCACAGTACAACCTACCATGCTACATGTAGCACGAACCATCGGTAAGGGTGAGCGATCCATCAAGACTCTGCCGGCTGAGCTGCCGTATGTTATGGGCCTCCCAAACCCAAGCGAGCGGAATTGCTGGATGCCGTGCTATTTGGCAATCAATAACGGCCCGGGTATCATATGGAACTGGTGGGCTGTACCCCGACATGGCACCTTGGTCTGTTACGGGCTACAGAATGACCTGTTTATAAAACAGAGTAGGTATGCCTTCCCTGCGTGACCGAATCAGTAGGGGCCATGAGCAGCCGCTGATCCCCCATGCCGATAAAGGCAACGAAATGCATGCGGCCACGCTGTAGAGTCGGCCTGAAGAATTGGTCATGCTCAGATCGTTCTCACGTCCGCGTGTCAGGTACGACAACCCGAATTTCGAATCGCGTTAGCGCACATTGAATTACCGACTTGACTACTCGAGAAGGCTTTTTGCCAACAAGTGTCTGGCCTGCGTGTGGGTGGCGTCGTTTGCTGATTGCTACAACCATCTGCACCACCACAGCGGGATAACGTTCGTGGTGCCTCACCAGCGCTATAACGATGATCCTTTGCTGATCTTGCGTCACCTAGCTGGCATACATAAGCGGGCAGCTCAGCGAAACCCTCGCCGGCGGTCACGAGTATCGCGCTGCTTGTTTTAAGCGGAGGTGGTTTCGATCAACCTACTCCAGCTATAATTGAACTTAATTCTGCAACTATAATCATAGATATTTGAACAGCAGTATAACTTCGTCATTACTTGCCCTCATTGATATGTGTATCCATGTCAGTGTTGCCATCAACTTTTAAGATGCCATCTCTTCTTAAATGTATTCATCAGCTGTATCGAGTTGTTAAGTGTGCCAGATACTTTCATGGTTTTTCCCATAGCATACTTTTCTGATTTAGAATCTGATTGAGGATGCTTTGCCCTCTTTGAATCTTGTGTAAAATCTCTTGCGTGAAACTTGCTTGATAATGGTTCTAGTTCGCCCTCCCAGCCTTCTTATCTAACTAATTCTTGTAAGATTAGTTCGTTTGCTCTTTACTTAACTTGTGTCCACCATGGTCCTGGTAAAATTTGCGCTCAATAAGCATCATCACGGACTTTACCCTTTCCCTTGCATCTCCTAGCCTCATTAAAATCACACATCTCTTCTAGCCCTTATACATTCCTGATTCAGTCGCCATGCTCGTTGCCATTTTTAGAAGGCTTAAGTCTCAATGGCTGTAGATCTAACTTCATCATGTCGTTGTTGTGATACGATTCCCAAGCATTTGCTGGCAGGAACTATAGACTATGATCGTAAAATACAGTATATGCATAACGGTATCCAGATAAAGCTTCACGGCTATTACGATGCTTCTATAACCCGAATTATCACTAATCTCTCTGGCCATCATGAGCCTCAAGAGGAATTACTTTTTCATCATCTCCTTCCGTCGCTACCTGATGGTTCATTAATTATGGAGCTCGGTTCATACTGGGCCTACTATTCATTATGGTTCTTGCATTCTGTGCCACGTTCACTGGCAGTCTGCGTTGAACCTATACCTTCTAACCTTGAAGTAGGTGTAACTAATGCGGATCTGAACAAACTACGTAGTAGGTCAACATTTATCAATGGTTTTATTCAGACATCACTCTCTGAAACTCCCTTATTTATTGATTGGGACCATACACAGTATAAATCAGAACCATTTCATGTTGATACCTGGATTTCGCAGACTGAGAGTGTGCCCACCCTCTTGCATATTGATGTCCAAGGCGCTGAACTCTCCGCCCTCAAAACTGCTCATCTCAGCCTTTCTCAGGCTAAGATAAAATATCTGATGGTTTCAACCCATGGTAGCTGGCTTCACCTTGATGTAGTTAGGCTTCTGAAGATGTATAACTATTCTATTTTAGCAGAGTTCTCGCCGCTTCAGTCTTTTTCTGACGATGGTCTTGTTTATGCTTGTTCTCCCTTTGTCTTATCACCAAATATTCCAAACATTCCTTTGAAATCTGTTTATTTGCACAACTGTATTTATGGCTATTTATTGCGGCCTTGCTTTCGTATGCTTCGCCGACTTGTCTTTTAGTTTAATGCCTCTCCTCATCGATACAATCCTTTTGCAATCTTTTTACTCGAATTTCTAATATATCATTTATATGTCTTTTCGTTTTTCAGCTCCAATATCTAGGTCGCTATTTACAAAAGTTATTCAGTTTTTCATTACCTTCCCACTTTTTTACACTATTATTCTTTTTTCATCATCCAGATTTCGCCTCGACTCTGCTGACGCTGATGCTATTATAAACCTCTTACTTTTCTTTTGTCCGAGTTCCCCAATCCTAGATACCTCATACATTCCAAGATTAACTGAACCTGTTTTCACTTTTTACGCTAGATACTCGAGCTGTCCGACTACTCACATCGCATTCTATAATTGGATCGCAGTTCAAATATCTTTCCTTTTCAGTCTCTATCTCTCCTTACTCCGTCGTATAAGCCCTGGCATTCTCATATGCTCACTATTCCCTATTTATATTGCATCATATAATTTCTATCATCTTTCCAGGCAGTCCCTTTTTTTCTTTCTGGCTTTATTTCTGTATTCTGTCTATCAACTCGTGCCACGTTCCTTCCGTATATGTCAGGCGGTGCTCTCCACCCTTATTCTCTCTTTTTTCCATAATGTCACCTTCTTAATATCTGCCATTGGTTTCTTTATCTTTTATATCTGCAAGCGTATCCACTTGCTATCTAATTCCTTTAATAAACTTCCTCGGCTTGTTATCGATAGACGTATCTTTCCTGCTATTCTATTCTTTTTCATCTTATGCGCCTCTTGCTTTCTCGCGTACTCGCTATTGATTAGTAATGCTGATCTGTACCAGACGTTCGTTGGCTTATTCTATTTAAACCCTCTTCCTATTTCGATTTTTGCCTCGCTTTCCATCCAATTATTCCTTTTTTCTCTTCTTTCTCTCTTATTATCTGTTTGTTCTCTAATTGACGCTGTTCGTTTCAATCTAGCATTTACTATTGCGCTTGTAGTATCTTACTTTTTGCTTGGCAGTCAGCAGACTTTCAGAATATTATGGGCTGCTCCATCTCTAGGCTATTTCTTCTATCTTACCTGTCTTTACGATTCAAAGTATACTGATCCCCATTGATCAATAAACATCTAGTCTTATCAATCTGTATCATCCGCATACTTTTATCTATCAGAAAGGAGTCACCTTTTGATTTCACTTCTCGGTCCTGACGGAAAGCATCCTCTCACTGTTTGTGTTCCCTGTTTTAATGACCCCGATCGTCTATCTCTGTGTCTATTACATCTTCAGCTATTGACCCCATGTTCCATTGTCGTAATTGATTCCTTCTTCAATCCAAAAATCTCGACAATATGCTCAGAGTATAATGTTATATATACTGTTTTTTCCTGGAATGGTTTATTCCCCAAGAAGAGAAACTGGTTTCTGCTTGAGCTATCTCAGTATCATTCTGAGTGGACTTTATTCGTCGACACAGACGAACTTATTACTAAGCAGTTTGCTCAAGAGGTTCTGGCATTAATCTATTCACAATCTTCAACTAAAGCTAATCTCTATTATGGTAGCTACACGACCTACTTCTTAGGGAAAAAGCTACATTTCGGCATTCCTTTCAGAAAGACTTGCTTATGCAAGACTGGATACGCGCTTTATGAGTCTATACCTGAAAATGCCTGGAGCAAACTAGACATGGAAGTCCATGAACACCTAGTCCCCCTTACACCATCATTAATTCCTACCATTAAATCTCCAATCAATCATCACGAAGCAACTTCACATTACGACCGAATCTTGCGTCATAACGAATATTCCTCATGGCAGGCTCGTTTGTCTAACTGCATCTCCTATACACCCTCATCTCCTAATATGCGCTCATTTCTTAAGCACATTTTTCAGCATAGTTTTCTTGTTGGACCATTATACTTTCTACTTAATTATTTTGTATTTCTCGGCTTTCTAGACGGCAGGAGAGGCCTTTTGTATAGTCTTTTCAAACTTTCCTATATTAATGACATAGCGATTAAGCGTCTTGAGTGTAAGGAAGACTTCAATGAATAATATTGCAATTCTTACAGTAACTAAGGATGATCTGGCTGGTCTCTGTCGTACTGTTCATTCAATTAAATCGCAGACTGCCAGTAACATCCCCCACTACATTCAGGATGGAACGTTCCAAATTGCTAGTTCTTTCTACCCAGACTCTGTTCTCGATTACTTTTCTCTGCCAAATGTCTTTTATGCGCAAGGTGCTGATGACGGAATATATGATGCCATGAATAAGCTCGTCTTGCGTAACCAGGAAGAATATTCGCTTTTTCTTAATTCTGGTGATTGCTTCTATCAGTACAATTCACTATCTGAGTTGCTCGCCTATTTGCGTCTCTTTTCAGAAGATCACCTCGTCTTTCCCTGGATTTATGATCATTGTGGCGCTCAGTATCTACGTAATCCCCATTCCTCATACCTACTTTTCAGTCAAATGACCTTTTGTCATCAAGCATGTATTACTAGGACCTCCTGCCTTTCCGCTCGACCTTTTGATACGCGCTTTGATATTCTTGGTGATTGGCATTTCTTTTGTCGTGAAAAAATGTCTGGTTCCACTTTCCGTCGTTTCATAAGTCCTCCTACAAAGCCACTCGTGTTATTTGATTCCAATGGTATATCATCAATTCGTTATTCAAAAATGTTTCGCGAATCCCTTCTCATAGTTTCTGACCTTAATCTTTTTCGCTTTCAGCCTTTCAGGCTGTCCAGGAATCTCATCAAGCTTCTTCTTCTGGCTCCCTTTTCTCGTTTTTTTCGCAGACCCTGCCTATATAAGCTGAAAAGACTTGTTATGCAATTGTTCGACCGTTTTTCTTTTTGCAATCACCTTTGATTTCCTTGTCTAATCTTTTCTCATCCTATCTTTTCCGCGCCTCAAGTGTTCTAGGCTTTTTCTACAAACCCCTCCGGTATTTCTATCATTCGTATAAGATCTTATCTTAGTTTTGCGAGTATACAATTCGCGGTATTCCCTTTTATTGCATCCGTCGTCCAGTTAAGGGCTGGTATAGCCAATTTGGTCAGGATTTTATCCTTGTGAAGCTCGGGCTTGTGCAGCCGGGCTCATGTTTTGTTGACGTTGGATGTAATCATCCATGTACTCACTCGAACACACACTATTTTGAAAAGAATCTTGGCTGTTCTGGCCTTGCCTTTGATGGACAGGACTTCTCTCAGCAATATCTTTCGATTAGACCCAAGACACGTTTCAGACGTTGCCTAATTGATCAGCAGGCTGCTTCTCTAGATCTAAATATTGTTTGTGACGTTGAGGGTTTGGAAAATCAAATAAGTTCTACCTCTGATTGCGTTATTAAACACAGAGGGCTCAATTATGTTGTTGAATCTATACCATGTTATCCTCTGTCCTTTTTGTGTTCGTCCCTGTCACGCATTGACTTGCTGTGTATAGACGTCGAGGGCCACGAGATTAGTGTGCTTCGTTCTATTGACTATTCTCTCCTTCGTCCTCGGGTTATACTTGTTGAGAACAATGGTGTTCATCATCCACGCTGTGTGATATACAATCTCATGCTTGCAAATGGCTATAGGCAAGTAGCTCGCATCTCTGATTCAGACGATGTCTACGTCGATCAACGATGAAGACCAGTTCTACGCTGTATTATCTCAACAGTAAGATCTTGTTTATTTATCTTTCTCCAGCTTGTTATGGCAGCCTTATGGATATTGCCCTTTTTAATCAACAAAGAGTCTTTTGCTGTTGATTCCTGTTATTGCCCAACCTTATTGGCTTTTTGTGCAGAGCAGTGCCTATTTCTTGTGGTTGATATATGTCTGTTATAGTCTGAACCTTGTTTGTACAATTACCTCTGACTTGTCCCGCTTGGCCAGTCCAGGCCCTATGAGAGCTTGTGGGTTTGTTCATGCGGCTACTCTCTGTTGAGCTGCCTTCAGGGACGTACGCCCCTGGAGGGCCGAGTACTGCCTGAGTGAGTTGTAATCCCAGCGCCAACGGTCGGCCAAGATCTGCGCCTCTGGGACTGTGGTCAACAGCTCTGTGTTGAGTAACTCATCCCGGAACCGGCCATTAAAGATTCCGCAAACCCGTTCTCGTATGGGGATCCTGGCGCTATGTACGCCGTGCTGGTGGTGGTGCTGACCTCACACCAGTCCCGTAGGGCTTTTGCGATGAACTCCGGACCGTTGTCGGACCGGATGAACGCTGGCGCCGGGTAGAGGCTGGTGAGTTCCTCCAGCACCGCCACCACGTCCTTTGCCTTGCAGCGTCTTCCCACCCGGATGGCCAGGCAGAGGCGGCTATGCTCGTCGATCACGTTCAAGAACTTGAGTCTGCGGCCGTCGCCGGTGGCATTGAACTGGAAATCCATAGCCCACACCTGGTAGGGACGTTCGGCCCAGTGACGCCTCACCGGGCCGTCGGCGGGCCGTGCCCGCTTTCGCCCCGGGGAGTGGGCCGCTGCAGGCCTCCCACCCTCCAGAGCCGTCGCACTCGCTTGTGATTGACGGACCAGCCCTCCCTCCGCAACAGCCGGAAGGCCATCCGCCGGCCCCAGCGGATGTGACCAGCCGCGATTTCCGGGAGGCGATGGCGGAGCTTCGCCTCCTCGATCAAGACGACCTTACCGCCATTGCGCGGGGTGCTGCGGTGCTGCCCCGCCACCCGGCAGACAAAGCGTTCAGAAGCCCGGTAATTATCCTGCAGAACCGTGACGGCCCTGCGACGACGTTCCAGGCTCAGAAGTTTCCCTCGACAAGGTCCTTCAACTTCGCCTTCTCCAGCTCGGCCTCCGCCAGAAGCTTCTTGAGCCGAGCGTTCTCCTTTTCCAGTTGGGTCAGCCGCCTGGCTTTCTCGGCCTGCATGCCGCCGTCCTGCTGCCGCCAGCGGTGGTAGGTCGGCTGCGACACTTCGATGACACGGCAGACTTCGACGACGGGCTTGCCCTGGGTATCAGCTGCTCGGCGGTCTTGAGCTTGCGGATGATCTGCTCCGCTGTTTGCCTTGTGTGTTTCATGGTGAAGTCCACGGCCCAGTCTGGCCGGATGAGGACTCTCATTCACCCTGGACCGATCTCCGGGGTCCACGTCACCTCTTCCGCGAATTATCACCCTTATTAGTTCTGACCACCTTTTCTTGCGGGGGGCTCGATGAAGAAATTTCTTGTGTCGCTAATGCGACCCCCCCCAAAAAAAAATTGACGTTAAAAATGCCGATGAGCCCCCTGCAACGTCCCGGTTTCCTGATATCACAGATGAGCTGGTTACTCTCATGTTCATCCTCTACATCTGAATTCAAGCCTACCGATTGGAGGTTCAGGTGGTGCCCCCTTTTCATAATGCTCTGATGGGTGGCTGTCACCCGACACCGGTGCGTGAATCGACCCGGCCATACATGGGCAGCATTAATCCTCTCTATCTTGAGTATGCGTGCAGCGGTAGCCGCCGGATGGTGGAGTACCTGGACAGATAGTACTCCCGATCAGCCCTGATCGTCTGCAATGCATATCAAGCGCACGGGTTGGCTGGCGATCTACCAGAAGCTCTGCATCAACGTTCCATTTGACCCGTCAGAGCGATTCCCCTTTCTGTTTGGCCTCCGGCTTGTCATCCCCGTGGATCTGGTCCGGTCCGCGGTCATCTCATACATCCCGCTGCAGAGCGGTATTCTCAACTTGACGGTGACCGTGAAGCTCCTCTCCTCGAACGTGCTCAGCTGCAAGCTCTCGAATAGTGTGCGTCCTCAAGGCTTGTGACTGTCGTTGGAGAATTGCCTTAATCCAAAGACTTCCACTCTGATCTCGGCTGCCAGTTCACCTAACCCGCTCCTATCGCCAGGCAATAAACTGCGGCGACTAATATACGCTGCTGAGGCATAATGTGCTGCTACGACAACACTTTGGTGGAAAGTCTGTTGCGCAAGCTCAATTTCGAGCACGTCTGTCTACGTGTCGATATCGTTGCCAGGGTTGCTGAGCTAAGTTTCTCCTGATACCTTTGGAGTTATTGACATGTAGGCCAATGCAGCTTCCTGGGAGGCAGAATTCCTCATCAGGTATACCCTGAATTAACCCCTGTTTCTCCCGTCCGGTGTAAACGATGTCATCGGGCTAGTCCTATCCGACGAAAGCTACCCACGTCATGTCACCCCGCTCTGTTGTCTGCGTCGCAAGGTAATGTATGCATCTGACACTGGTTTGAGAACCACCTAAACTATAATCACTCCGATATTGTGTGCGCTCACTTCGGATCGTCACAGCATTGACTCGCAACTCGAACGTAAAGCCTGCCCAACAGTCGATATCTTTGTTGATTGTTGTTCCAACGCTTAATTCCCACGCCCTCCTGCCACGCTTGCTCCTATCGCTTCAGGCCCAGAGTTGGCCCCATTGGCGACTTCTCTTTATAGATGGACCTTCAGATCAGAAGCATCGTCATTGGCTCAATCGATGTTGTGCAGTTGAGTCACGCTGTCGCTGGCTTACTCAAGATCCTGCCGAACCAGGCATCTTTGGAGCAATGAACCAAGGCTTTGCAGAGGCCGCTACCCATGATTGGCTGCTGTTCTGGGGATCCGACGACTGGGCAGCCGGTCCCACAGTGTTTGACGAGTTGGCCTCTTGCCTGGATCGCGCTGCAGCCCAGGGACTCCTACCCGACCTTCTAGTCTGCCGCGGACGCTATGCCAACGCCGCTACCGGGGCGCTTGCCCGCACCGCTGTTTTTCGCTCCCCTGGGTGGTTCACCACTTCTTCCTACCGTCGCGCTCTCTGGTTCGGCTCTACACCCCCTCACCAAGCCACCCTCTTCGGGCCTGGCGCACGACGATGCCTGGCCCGCTATGCCCCAGGCTTCCGCCTCTCGGCCGATCTCGAGTACTTTTTGCAGCTGAGTACCCACCCTGACCTGCGAGTGCAATGTCTTGAATTGGAGCTTGTTTACATGGCCGATGCTGGTGTCAGTGGCCAGCAGACCAAGCGCCGCCTTACGGAGGTCTACTGTGCCTACCGCCGGGCTTTTGGTTGGTGTTGGTGGTTTCCATTTGTGTCTCGTTACTTCAAAAGGCTTGCTAGTCTATTTGCTCATCAATGATGCAACTTCACCTTTTTGGTGCCAAAACACCTACCGGCGAAGCGTTGAATCATCAGCTTCACTCCATTTCTGCTCCGCATCAGCTGCTCGCCTACTCACGCCACGACCCCTCTTTCCTGCCAGTCGACTTCAGCGACCCGGGTTCCTTTCGCCCAGGTGGTGAGCTCGGCTCTCCTAGTTTGTGGATCAGCTTCGGGCCGATCTGGTTGCTGGCCCCCTTCCTCCAACAGTTGGCCCAGAAGTACCCCGAGCGTTTGCAGGGCCTACGCGGCTTGATCGCATGCTCCTCTTCTTCGACGATCACCAAGCGCTTCGCTTCCAACCGCTTTGATCGCGAACTCGTGGCCCGGCTTATCGCAGCGGAAGATCAGCTAATCGATATCTGCCGGTGCCTGGAGCTCCCCTGTCGCATCTTACGCCCCACGCTCATCTATGGCCGGGTAGGCCCTTATGCGGATCGCAATCTCAGCCGCTTGATACAGCTAATGCGTCGGCTGCCGGTCCTTCCACTACCTGCACACACCGGCCTTCGCCAACCGATCCATGCCAATCAGTTGGCTGCGGTAGCGTTAAGTTTGGTATATAAGTTTATTACCAGTGGTTGGGATCCTCAGCTCCCACATCGCATTGCTCTTGGTGGTGACAGTGAAGTCAGCTACACTGCGATGTTGAGATGTGTGCAGCAGTCGCTCGCACAAACAGATCCGGCTCGCCGTTGCCGTTTGCTGTCCGTGCCCAACCGCCTCTTCTACGCCGCGGCAGCGCCTTTGCTGTTGAAGTCGCCCATGGCCTTCGAAGCGGTTCTGCGGATGGGCTCAGATCTCTCCGGGTTTACTCCGGCGCATCAGCTGTTGAAAGCTAAACCGCAGCCTTTTCCTCTGCTTCCTCTGCTCTGACCTCGGTTGCCCGCTTTTATTGCATCTGCCTTTGCAGCCGCGGCCTGTTGGCTGCTCCTCCGAGCCCTGATCCCACAATTCCGCCGGAGTCTCCTAGATCAGCCTAACGCGCGCAGTTCGCACCGCCAGCCCACCCCGCGTGGAGGGGGACTTGCATTTGTCGCTTTGGCCTCAGCATCTTCCGGGATGGCCTTGCTCAGCGGTCTAGGTGTTTCTGCCGCTTCGCTTTTCTTGCTGTATGTCCCTCTTGTAGTTGTTGGCTTGCTCGACGACCGCCACAACCTGCCGGCATCTTGGCGTTATTGCGTTCATCTTTTAACGGCCGCTCTCATACTCGGCTTCAGCCCTCTTATACAACGATATGGTTTCACCTCTTTGTCTGGCAGTTTGCTCATCCTGCCTTTTCTCGGCCTTTTGGTGATTGCCGTCACCGCAGTGATCAACTTCACCAACTTCATGGATGGGCTCGACGGCCTGGTTGCCGGCTGCATGGCTGTGACGATCGCCGCCCTGGCAATTGTGCTCGCCGCGCCTTGGCCGTTGTGGGCGTTGGTGGGTTCTCTTATCGGCTTCCTATTCTGGAACTGGAGCCCCGCAAAGGTGTTCATGGGCGATGTGGGTAGCACCTTTCTGGGTGCCGTTTTCGCTGGACTGGTGCTCCAGGCCCCCAGCTGGCCACAAGCCCTTGGCCTACTCCTGGTCGCGACGCCCCTGTTGGGAGACGCTTGCCTGTGTGTGCCCCGCCGTCTGCTCGCCGGCCAGCGCGTGTTTCAAGCTCACCGTCTTCATCTTTTTCAGCGGCTTCACCAAGCCGGCTGGCCCCATGCCCGCGTGTCCCTCGCCTATATCGCTGCTACGGCGGTGTTAGCCGTGGCGCTGCTGGTGGGCGGCTTGCTCTGGGTGATCGGCCTGGCTGTTGTGGAGTTGTTGGTGGGGGTGTGGCTGGATCAGCGTGTGGCGGTGCCGTTTCCAGTGGCGTCTCAGAGCTGATGGCAAAGCGTTGGTTGATCTTTGGTGCCGGCCGGTCATGGCCGTTCGGTTTCTGATGCCATCAGAGCCCAGGCAGATGCCGTGCTCGTCTTCCTCGACGACATCCGTCCGGCCCATGAACTTGTGGGCGGCGTCCCCGTGCTCGGGCCCCTGCGTCTGGCCTGGGACGTCAAGACCCAGCCATGCCCTGAAGGAGCGCCAACTCCCGATCGGTTCGTGGTCGCCATTGGCAACCCATTGCTGCCCCAGCGCTAGCAGCACGTGCTTGAGGGCGCAGGGGCTCCAGTGGGTGTATTGGTTCATCCCAGTGCGTGCGTGAGTCCATCAGCTCAGTTGGCTCCCGGTTGCGTGGTGTTTGCCGATGCCGTGATCAACGCCGATGCCTGGCCTGAGCGTGGCGTGATTGTCAACAGCGGCGGCGTTGTCGACCACGACGCGATCTGCAGCGTCTACAGCCAGCTGGGCGTCAACGCCGCCATGGCCGGCGCACGACTGGCACCAGGTGCTGCGGATCTGAGCGAGGGCGTTAGCTCCGCTGGTTCTCCAGGCTGATCTGGCGCTCTGCCGTGTTGCTGAATGTTGTTCTCCTGTTGGGCTTCACGTGCTGGTTGGGGTTGCATCCCCAGCGAGGCCTGGGCTCAGCTCAGTCTCTTGATCTGATCGTGGTACTCGATGGCGGTTCGTTTCGCATTGCAGCGGCAGAGCACCTTCGCCAGCGAATGTTTCATGGCGATCCCCAGCGAGGTTTGCGGCATGAACCCAATCTCCTGCTGATTCGCTGCCGCTGTAGCTCGCCTATACCGCAGCTGATGCGGGAGTTGCTGCAGGGCTACGAAACGGCCACCCATATCACTGCTTTTGCTGATTGGCTCCGTCGCCGCCAGGCTCAGCCTCCTCAGCGCATCTGGATCGCTACCGATCCGGAGCACACTGCCCGTGCCACCCTGCGGGCCCGCACCGCCCTGGCTGGCCGTGGCATCCAGATCTAACCGGATACCCCGCTTCCTCCCAGCCCAGGCGAACCCCGCAACGTAGTTCGCGATGCCCTGCGAATGAGCCTCTGACGCGCCACCGGCAGCACTGGCGCATGGCTGGCCCCTGAACGGGCCGCTCGCAAACGGACCTCCTGCGGCCTCTGATTCAGCCGGTATCAAAAACCCGTTTGCCATCGGTCCGTTTGAGGCTGGGCCGTCGCGCTGAGCGCCGCGTGAATTCGCTCACCGAGAGGTTGGGCTGCTGGGGATCAACATGGGCCACCTGCTGCCACAGATCCCGCGGCGCCCAGCGCACCGTGTGTCCAATCCGGTTGTGCCTGGTGATGTGGCACCAATGGCTTGTTCCGCACTGCGGACAGAACAGCTTTTCCAGCCATTCATCGCTGAGCACCAGCACCGGGTAAGCCTCGATCACAAGCTTGGCCCTGCGGTGGCTCATGCCCCTTTGCCGCAACTGCTCCGACGTGAGCAGGTGGAGGTAATACTTCTTGCCATTTCCCTCGATCCGCTGCTCCGGATGGGCTGGGCAGAACAATTGACGCCTCTGGGGCCTACTTTTCCGGCGGTCAGCCATCGGAGGAGTGGGTCGTTCTTTTTGGATCAAGCCTGTGCTGAAGAATCCACTATTCACAGATTGGCATCGTCTCAAAAGAAAGCTCCACCTGAACAGGCGGGGCTTCGCAATCACCGAGAGCAGACCTCAAGCGGAACCAACACCCACGTAGGAGCCGTAGAAGAAGAGGCCCACCACGAAGATCACGGCCATGCCGCCGGCGGTGGCCACGAGCCAGAGGGGCAGCACGCCTTCAGTCCAGCGGGAGCGCCAGGCCACAGCAGGGCGGCCGTCAGGTAGCCGATCAGGGATCCGGCCGTCAGGCAGGTTGGATTTCTTGCCGCTCATTGGAGATCCTCCCGATCAGTTGAAGAAGTAGCTGGAGAACAGCACACCGCAAGTAAACACAAACAACAGCCCCAAGTAGAGGCTGGTGCGGTTGAGCTCAACCGGCAGGTTGTTGGGGTTGGGATTGCGTTGCATGGCGGTCGACGGGCTCAGCGACGGATGAACTGCATGGCTCCCAGGGCGCCCAGGAAAAACACCGTGGGAATCCCTAGGGCATGCACCGCCAACCAGCGGACCGTGAAGATCGGATAGTTGCGGGGCGTGGAGGTGGCTGCGGACTGGGTCATGGCTTATTTCAGGCGCTGGTCGAGGGAGGCCTTTGCGTCATACCGCTGGCTCACCACAGGAGCCTTCGAGTCGTTGGCCTGGAAGTACGCATCCGGTCGGGGGGTGCCGAAGGCGTCGTAGGCCAGACCCGTAGACACGAACAGGAAGCCCGCCAAGAAAATAGCCGGCAGGGTCACGGCGTGGATCACCCAGTAACGGATGCTCGTGATGATTTCAAAAAACGGGCGTTCACCCGTTGAGCCGGCAGCCATGAGCAGCGAGCGTTCAGCTATGTGATCTTAGGGCTGAGGCTGCGGTTACCGGGATCGGCCACACGCCTTGGTTACACAGCGTTGTCAGCCCACCCAGCGCAGCAGCGAGCCCCGTTCTCCGAGCACAAAGCCCTTGCCGTCAGCCAAGAAGGCAATACGGCTGAAATTGGTGGGCTGTTGGGCACCCACCGGATCGCGCTGCCAGGTTTTGCCGTTATCGGCGCTCGTGAGCAGGGTGCCACTGCCGCCACCCGTCCAGATGGCGCCATTGGCATCCCAGGCCATATCCAGATAGCCGTAGCCGTTGGTGATCGGCACCACCGGCTTGCTCCATTCCTCGGGCGTTGTGGCATCGGGGTTGAAGCGCAGCTGGGCTCCCCGGGCCAGCATCCAGAGGTTGCCGTTGGGCTGGAAGCCCATCGCCTGAAGCCGCTGGCTGCTCACCCGTTGGTGCGGGGTCCACACCCCATCTCCAGGGTTCCAGGTGGCAAAGAAATTGCCCAGGCTGCTCACGCTCACGTACTGGCCGTCGGGCCCCCGCCGCAAATCGCGCACCGCCCCAGCGGCGTCTTCTACTTCGGCTTGCCAGGAGTTGCCGGCGTCGTTGGTGCGATACACGGCCCCCACATTGGTGGCGAGCTCCGCTTGGCGGCTGCCCAGGGCGGTGATCAGGTAGGGCTCGCCGGGCAGTTTGGTGTCGAGAAACAGGCGGCTCCAGCTTTGGCCGGCGTCGCTGGTGTGCAGCAGCAGCCCCGGCTGCCCCACGATCCAGCCCTCATCGCCCTTGAAATCGATGCTGATCAGCCGGAAGTTTTCCTCCGCCGGCATCTCCAGGGCCCGCTCTTGCCAGGAGGCGCCGCCATCATTGGTTTCCAGGATCAGGCGGTTGCTGCCCACCAGGAAGCCGTGCTGGCCATCGGTGAAGGCCAGATCCAGCGGGTTGGATTTGGTGTGAATGTCCACCGGTTGCCAGGGGCTGG
>Ga0194129_10003262_pt1 | contig 22760 bp, 19 predicted proteins | sample TA2KigCa35mmetaG_FD_150862 | JGI IMG/M metagenome (GOLD analysis project Ga0194129, IMG submission 150862) | Freshwater microbial communities from Lake Tanganyika, Tanzania - TA2015038 Kigoma Deep Cast 35m | ecosystem: Environmental > Aquatic > Freshwater > Lake | place: Tanzania: Lake...
ATATAACGGTCGGCGGTTTGGGGCTTGGTGTAGCCGCCTTGGCCCTGCTTGCTCTTGGAAATTTTCTCGCGGTCTTCATCCACCATGAAGCCGTGGGTGAGCACGGTCCTGAAGGGCGCGGCGCCGTTGCCGGCGAGCGAGAGGAGCAGGGACGATTGGAACCAGCCGCGATGCTGGTCGGAGCCTTCGAGGTAAACGTCGCACTGGAAGGGATGTTCTTTCCCGCGAATCTCCGGACGGCGCGCGATGACCGCTCGGCTGGAACTGCCGGAGTCAATCCACACGTCGAGAGTGTCGGCGGACTTGGCGGTGGCTTCGGGGCCGGTCCAGTCGGCGGGGCGGCAGAGCTGCCAGAGTTCGGCGGCGGTCTTCTCGAACCACACGTTGCTGCCGTGTTGCTCGAACAGGTCGGCGGCCTTGCGTACGATGGCGGCGTCGAGGATGGGTTCGCTTTGGGTGTCGTAGAAGGCCGGGATGGGTACGCCCCAACTGCGCTGGCGCGAGATGCACCAGTCGGGGCGGGATTTCACCGCGCCCTCGATGCGGTTCTTACCCCAGTCGGGAATCCAGTTCACGCGGTTGATCTCGGCCAACGCGCGAGCGCGGAAGGTTTTTCCATCTGCAGCGTGGTCCACCTTGATAAACCACTGGTCCATCGCGCGGAAAACGATGGGGGTCTTGCTACGCCAGCAGTGCGGGTAGCTGTGATGGTAGTTCTCCTGATGTGCGAGGGCACTGCGCGCGCGCAGCTCTTGGAGGACAGCATCGTTGGCGTCGCTACGGCCGTGCTTTTCGAGGATGGACTTGCCGAGCATCTCAGCGGGCATCTGCTGGTCGGCGGGCAGGTCGACGGTGTGGGCGAGACAGCCAGCATCATCTACGGGTGAATAGACAGGCAGGCCCACGCTGCGGCCGAGGTTGTAGTCGTCCGCGCCGTGCCCGGGCGCGATGTGGACGAAGCCGGTGCCGGTGTCGGCGGTGACGAAGTCGGCGGGGAAGAGCCGACCGGTGCGCGCGCAGAAGGGATGCTCGTAGGTGAGCGTGGCGAGTTCGTCGGCGGAGACAGTGCGTTCAATTTGATAACCGCCCGGCCAGGCGCATTTCTGGGCGACAGTTTCGAGTAGCGAGTTGCAGATGAGATAGACATTCCCGTCCGCGTGGATGCGCGAGTAAAAGAGCGAGGGGTTGAAAGCTACGGCAAGGTTCGCTGGAAGCGTCCACGGCGTAGTGGTCCAGATGAGGAGGAAGGTGTTCGGCTCGCCCGCGAGCTTGAACTTCACATAGACCGACTGGCTTACGTGGTCGGCGTACTCCACCTCAGCCTCGGCGAGCGCGGTGCGGCAGGGAATGCTCCAATACACCGGCTTCTTGCCGCGATAAACGAAGCCCTGCGCGACGAGGTCGGCGAAGAGGCGCAGTTCGTCGGCCTCGTATTCTTTGTTGAGCGTAAGATAGGGATTCTGCCAGTCACCAAAGACGCCGAGGCGTTTGAATTGCGTGCGCTGGAGCTCGATGTATTTGCGGGCGTAAGCGTCGCAGGCGGTACGGATGGTGGCAGCATCGCTCGCGGTATCGCCGGCCTTGCGCATGTCTTGCGTGACCTTGAACTCGATGGGCAGACCGTGGCAGTCCCAACCGGGGATATAGGGGGCGTCAAAGCCGCGCAGGGACTTGTATTTGACGATGATGTCCTTGAGCACCTTGTTGAGCGCAGTGCCGACGTGGACATCGCCGTTGGCAAAAGGCGGGCCGTCGTGGAGGACGAACTTGGGCCGGCCCGCGCGGGCCACACGAATCTGCGCGTAAATGGCGTCAGCCTCCCAGCGGGCGAGGCGTTGCGGTTCGCGCGCGACGAGGTCGGCCTTCATGGCGAAGTCCGTGCGCGGCAGATTCAGCGTGTTCTTGTAGTCCATGACTGCCAAAGAACGCGGACGCTAGCAGCCGGGCGGGGGTCAAGCAAGCGGCGCGGCGGCTCTTTAGATCCAGCGGGCAATGCGGCTATCGAGTTGGAAGCACTGGCCAGAGATATTGCGAGTGCCAGCAAGGAAGGCGGTGAAACGCGCAACCTCGGCGAGGTCGTTAAGGCGCCCCAGCGCATTTGCCTCCGCGAAGGCCTCGAGCTGCTTTGGCGTGAGGGCGGCGGTCATGGGCGTGGCCAGCACCCCCGGGAGTATGGCGTTCACGCGCACGTTGCGGGAGCCCACCTCCTTGGCGAGAGAGGTGGTGAGTCCAAGCAAGCCTGCTTTGGCGGCGGCGTAGTTGGCCTGGCCGCGATTGCCGGTTCGTGCGCTAAAGGAGGCCACATTGAGGATGTGGCCGTCTCGCTGTTTGAGCATCGGGCGGATCACGGCCTGCGCGCAAAGGAATGCGCCCTTGAGATGCACGTCGAGCACACGTTGCCAATCCTCATCTGTCAGCAACCACGAAAGGTTGTCGGACGTGTTGCCAGCGTTGTTGATGAGCAGGTCAATCCGCTCCCAGCGCGCGAGCACTTGTGCCACCGCGGCGACGACGGCATCCCGCGAGGTTACATCCAGCGGCACGGGTAAAAGCGAATTGCCCTCCGGGTGAATGTTCTCTTGGTGGTAGCCCGCAGCCACGCACCATCCCTGCGCGGTTAACTCGGTAACAAAGGCGCGGCCCAGGCCGCCGGAGGCACCAGTGATGAGGGCGATGCGAGTCATGCTGAAGGTTCGATGGCCCATTCACCAGCGATCATCACGCCGGCGAGGTCGGGCGGTGTGTGGACGACGGTTTCCGCAGCGGATTCCAGCGCGGCTTTCGATCGCAACACGAGCAAATCCGCCTGCGCGCGGCGGGTCAGTTCGCCTAGGCGACCGCGTTCGCCCAACGCGGCGGCGGGGTTGCGCGTGACAAGATCGAGAAATTCCTCAGGCGCGAGGCCGGGTTGTTGTGCCGCGAACGCGCGCAGCTCAGCGAAGAGGTCTAGCTCGGGCTTGCGGCGATTGTCTTTGCCGATACTCGCGAGGCTATCCGTGCCGAGGCATAGGTTCACGCGGGCGTCGTGCAACTCAGTAAAGGGAAAAGGGGTGTGCCGGAAAAACGCATGACTGCGTGGGCAATGGACCACAGAGGCAGAGGCGCGCGCAAGCAGTCTGGCGTCGCCGGAGGCGAGGTGGTTGACATGGACAGCCAGGAAGCGCGGGCTAAGCAGCTTGAGTGCGGCGAGTTGCTGGACAGGTGAGCGCGTACCGCAGTCGTCCATGTCACGGCCGTTTTTGCGCAGCCAATTAAACATTGCACCTCGCCCGTTTTGGAACATGTCAAACTCAAGACCCGACTCAGCAACGTGCATAGTTAACGGCCAGCGAGCACGGTGCGCCGCCCGGCGAGCGAACTTGAGCAGCTCCGGATTGGTGGTATAGAGCGCGTGAGGCGAAAGCGCGGCGCGGCTGCGGCCGGCCGGCAATTCGTGAATCATGCGGGTGGCTTGCCAGACAAGCGTGGCTGGGCGCTGGCGGCGGCGGACCGAGATGAGTTCGAGAAACGAGATGACCCGCAGCGGCGTGGCGGTCCAAATCTCAGGCAGCAGCTCAGGCACGGCCTCGATATCGGCCACGGTGGTGCAGCCAGAGTGGAGGAGTTGCTTGGCGCCGTTGAGCCACGATTGCGCGTAGTCCGTGTAACCCCACGCAGCTTTGAGCGCTACAATCGCCTCGATCCAGTCGAGGAACGACCTGGGCGGCGGAATCGCGCCGGCCATGTCGGTGTAGTCGAGATGGCAGTGGGCGTTAACCAGGCCGGGCAGCACGATGGCATCACCAAGGTCGTGGACGCAGGCAGGTGCCTTGTGACGGAGGTCGCGCCAGCGCCCAACAGCAGCGATGCGCCCGCGGGAAACGAGAACCGCGCCGTCCTCAATAGCCGGTTGCGACACCGGCAGGATGATGCGGGCGCGAAGCGCGAGAGGCTTGGTCACAACCATCAGGTGCTACGGCCACGCTCTTTGCTGCGGGAGGCCTCGGTGTGCTTCTTCGCCTTGGTCTTGTTGTGGCGTTTGCGGATTTGCTGCTCGATCTTTTTAGTGACGGCATCAACGGCCGAGTAAAGGTCGGCTTCATGGTCTTCCGCAAAGAGGTCTGGGCCGCGCATCCCAATGCGCATGGAGCAGCCGAACGCCTTGTTGGGGTCGCGGGTATCGTCGTGCTCGATGGTGACGCGGGCATCAACCGTCCAGCGATCGAAATGTTCGAGCTTGTCGAGGCGGGCGAGGATGTGGTCCTCAATGGCCTTGGTTAAAGTCACATTGTGCGTTGAGAGAATCAACTTCATGACCAGAGCTTGTTGGCGGGATTGCCGGATAGCCAGCCGGGAATTGGCGGAGGCCGGGCCTAGTTGCGCGGCGCGGCGTAAATGCGCGCCTCGGCTTCGGTGATCTTGCCGTCGCCATTCGTGTCGCAGCGACGGACGGCAGCGTTGAACGTAGCGTTCTCCGAGTCCCGCTCAGTGCGCTGCGCGTCAACGATGACCGGAATGATAAAGCGGCTGGTCTTCTCATTGCGCTGGCGCGACTCGGGCGACTTGGTGAAGGCCTCGTAAAAGACGCGCGCGGCGGTGTCGCTCTCGAACTCGATCTTCACGCGCTCGACGTCGCGATAGATGGTCTCCTTGGTGGAAATGCAGGCCGTGAGGGATACGGCGAGGGCGGCGAGCAGGGCAAAGCGGGCAGGATGGGTTCTCATGATTTTTGGGGTCCAGATGGACAGGGAAAGTTTCGGGCGGGCGCGGGCCCGGGGCAAGCCCGTAAGGCATAGTTTGATGCGGGGAATTACCCGCTCGCCAGTCGCCTGCCCGAAGCTTTAGTTTCGTGCCGTATGCTCGCCCTACCCAAACCCGAAGTCATTCTCACTCACGAGAGCGACCTTGATGGCCTGTTGTCCGGTCTGCTGCTACGCCGGCTAGCCCACAAGCTGTTTGATCAGGAAGTTCGACTGGAGGCGCACCATTACACGTCGTGGAAGCAGCGTCAGCTCCGCGAGCGCATGGCTTGGGTAAGCGACTTCGCCTTCGAGCCGCGCATGGACCGGCCTGACTGGCTCGTGCTGGATCACCATGCGACCGACACTCCAGCCAAGGAGGCCCGGCTCATCCATGATCTCGGCAAGTCCGCTAGCCTCCTCTGCTATGAGCTGTGTCGTGAGCACGACCTCGCCAAGCCGGAGCTGGACCGACTCGTCCATCTCAGCAACGTGGTGGACCTCTATCTCATCGAGGATCCAGATTTCGAGCTGGCTTGCGACTACGGCAATTTGGTGAAAACTTACGGCTTCTGGAATCTGCACGCACTCATCGAGGGCAACCCAGATAATTTGCTGAACCACCCACTACTGGAAGTCATGGCCGTGAAACGGCGCGTCGAGGATCCGCTGGGCTTTGCGTGGAGCCAGAAGAACGTCGTGGATATCAGCCCGACGGTCGGCTTCGTAGACACCGTGGTGGGCAACGCCAACAGCGTCGTCCACCGGCTGCTCAGAGAGAAGGCCACGCCATACGCCGTGCTGGTGACGCTTTTTGCGAAGTCAAACCGCACGGTCATCGCCAGTTTCCGTAGCGAGAACGGCGAGGCGCTTAAGGTCGCGCAGCAGCTTCAAGGCGGCGGCCACGCGAACGCCTCCGGAGCCACGCTTCCGCGCTCGGTGCAGACGGTTGAGGACGGCGTGTATTGGTTACGTCAGGTGCTAAGTCCACAGGCCAAGCGCGGCGTAGGGTTGAACAGCTTAGAACAGGCGTTTGCAGCTCTGGAAGTAAAGCCCAAGGCAGGAGATTAACAGCGCAGCACCCGCACCATTGTGCCCGCCGCCAAGGTCGTTTCCGGTGGTAGGTCCACGAGGCCATTAGCCGCTGCAAGCGAGTGGAGCATGTGCGACGCTTGCGAGCCGGTGGAATGAACGCGGCCTTCGGCATCCACGCGCACACGCACGAAATGGCGGCGGTCGCCACGATTAACGAGCGGTGTGGCCAGGGTGCCAAGATGCGCTGGCAAACCAGTTTCCGCCGCGCCTTGCCAGCGCAAGAGCGCAGGCCGCACCAGCAGCAGGAAGGTGACAAAGGCTGACACCGGATTGCCCGGCAGACCGAAGAGAAACTTGCCCGCAAGCGTGCCGAAGATGAAGGGCTTGCCCGGCTTGATTGCAACCTTCCAAAACTCCAAGTTGCCACCTAGTTCGGCGAACGCGGCTTTCACAAAATCAAGTTTCCCCACACTGGCACCGCCCGTCGTTACCACTACATCGCAATCAGCGAAGGCGCGTTGTAAAGCGGCGCGTGTTCGCGCGAGTGAGTCTGGCACCAGTGGATAAGCGCGCACCTCCGCGCCGCCCTCGGCCAGCAGCGCACCCAGCATGGCACGGTTGCTCTCGTGAATTTGACCGGGTGCGAGCGGCTTGCCCGCTGGGCGTAGCTCGCTACCGGTGGCTAACACACCCACGCGCGGACGCCGAGCGACGCGCACGCCCGCGATGCCGACGGCCGCCAGCAGGTTCAGGTGTCCCGCGCCCAACCGCGTGCCAGGCGATGCGATGACCGCACCGGTTTTCACGTCCTCGCTCCGCAGGCGGATGTTTTCCCACGGGCGCACGCGGTCGAGTATTTGCACGCGGTCAGGCTGGGCCTCGCTGGCCCGCGTATCCTCTTGCATGACTACGGCGTCCGCCCCGCTGGGCAGCGGCGTGCCCGTGAAAATCCGCACGCAGGTCTGCACGCCCACGATACCCGGAAAGACTTCGCCTGCGCTTATCTGTCCAAGCAACCGCAGCGAGACAGGTTGATCTGGGCTGGCGGCAGCCACGTCCGTTGCACGCACCGCGTACCCGTCCATGGCAGAATTATCGAAGGGCGGGAGGTCGAGCGGCGCAATTATAGTTTCTGTGAGGCAGCGCCCGGCGGCGGCAGCCACGGGGATTTTCTGTGCGCGGGCGGGCGGCATCGCGGCCAGCACCCGGTCAAGGGCGGCTTCGTAAGTCAGCATGTCACTTGCGAACTAGCATGAGCCAAGCCGTTCACGGCGACAATCCGGCTCTGGCCTGGAACCGGGAACCGTTCCCGAGTGGCCTTTCCGTTTTTGGGCAAATTCCGCTGACTTGCCAGCCGGATGCCTTGCCGTAGCCTCTCGTCATGCGATTTGGTTTATTACTCCTGCTTCCCCTGCTACTAGCCGCCTGCCGCACTACGCCTGTGGTGCTCGATACCGCCCAACCGTTCCACGATGCACTTGCAACGCGCACGAATGTCCTTGGGCTCACTAAGGGCAGTGAGGCCGAACGCATGGCCATCGAAAGGATGAAGAAATTTTTCAGTGCGATGACCGAAGAATCCGTGCGGGAGCAAACGCGGCAGGTCTATGCCCCAGAGGCCTATCTCAATGACACCCTCAAGTCGCTCAGCGGTGCGGCGGCCATCGAGGATTATTTCATTGCCACCGTGCGCAACGCAGAAAGCGTAACCGCGCGGTTCGAGGATGTGGCGGAGTCCGGCGGCAACTACTATTTCCGCTGGGTGATGGACACCCGGCTCAAAAAGCTCCGGCCTGGCCAAACCATCCGCACCATCGGCGTCACGTTGGTGCGTTTCGATGCTCAAGGGCGCATCCTGCTCCATCAAGATTTCTGGGATAGCACGGCGGGTGTTTTTGAGCACGTACCCGGCGTGGGAACAGCCATTCGCGGCATCAAGGCAAAGTTTTAATAAAAGCTATGGGCCAGCAGCGCATAGTGTTCGTAACCGGCAACGACACTGGCGTGGGTAAAACCGTGCTTGCGGCGGCCCTCACGCGGCGGCTGCGCGCGCATGGTGTGGATGCGGTCGCGCTGAAGCCGCTTTGCTCTGGCGGCCGCAATGATGCGCGCGCCCTACAAACAGCCGCTGACCACGCTCTCACGTTGGACGAGGTGAACCCTTGGCATTTCCGTGCGGCACTCGCACCCAAGCTGGCGGCGCGCTTGGAAAAGCGCCGCATCTCGCGACGCGAAGTTGCGGCGCACGTGCGCATGATCGCTCGGCGTTTTCAAATTACCTTAGTCGAGGGAGCGGGTGGATTGCTGAGCCCTCTGACCGAGGACGGCGACAACCGAGACTTGCTCGCCGCGTTACGACCGGAAGCCGTGATTATCGTGGTGCCCAACCGACTCGGCGCGGTGAATCAAGCTCGGCTCGTGCTTGCCGCGTTGCCAAAGATTGCGAGGCGGCGCTCGGTCGTCGTGCTCGTTGAACAGCGTAAACCGGACGCAGCCTCCCGCACCAACGCGGCGTCACTGGCGGAGTTCGCGGCGGGGATTTCCATGGTGCACCTACCGTGGCTTGCGTCCGGCCGCCTCACTTTCCGCGCCGCCGCCGCGCTGGACGCGCTCGCAGCATTCACGATGGCGGACAGTTAAAACCATGCCTTGCCGACGTTGCGCGTTCCCCTTGCGCCGTGCTCTTCCTGCTCGCCGTCTAACCCTCGTTGGCACGAAGGTATTCGGCAAAAGCCAGCGGCCTAAACTGTGCATTTGCCAAAGCCCGAGCTTCCGCTGACATTTCGCGGTGCTTTCAAAAAGCGTTTAAATTCATGCTGACCCAAGAAGCCATTCTCGACTCGCTCAAGGCCGTAAAATATCCCGGCTACTCGCGCGACATCGTCTCGTTCGGACTCGTGAAACACGTTGCTGTCAACAGCGGCGCGGTCAACGTCCGGCTCGAACTCACCTCGCCCAACCCCGACGCCGCCAAGATCATCAAGGCCGAGTGCGAAAACGTGATTCGCGGCCAGCCCGGCGTCACGCACGTCTTCGTCGAGGTCAAGCAACCTGCCGGCCCCGCACCCGGAGCCACGCCCGCTGGTGGCAACGCCTTCGCGAACCAGAACAAAGTTCCCGGCCTCAAACGCATCGTTGCCATTGCCAGTGGCAAGGGCGGGGTGGGCAAGTCCACCTGTTCCGTCAACCTTGCCTGTGCGCTCAACCACCTCGGCGCGCGGGTTGGCCTGCTCGATTGCGACATTTATGGCCCCAGCATTCCGCTCATGATGGGCATCCAGCAACGCCCCGTGGTGAGCGAAGACGAGAAACTCATCCCGCCCAGCAACCATGGGGTCAAACTCATGAGCATGGGCTTCCTTGTCACCGACGATCAGCCGGTCATTTGGCGCGGCCCGATGATCCAGAAGACCGTCCAGCAGTTCGTCTCGCAGGTCGAGTGGGGTCAACTCGACTACCTCCTTGTAGACCTTCCGCCTGGCACCGGCGACGCCCAACTTTCACTTTGTCAAACTGTGCCCCTTGACGGCGGCGTCATCGTTACCACGCCGCAGGAAGCCTCGCTTGGGGTCGTGCGCAAGGGCATCGCAATGTTCGAGAAGGTCAATGTCCCGTTGCTTGGCATCGTTGAGAACATGAGTTACTTCATCGCCCCCGGTGGCCAGCGCGTAGAAATTTTTGGACACGGTGGTGGCCGCGCGGAAGCTGAGCGGCAGGAGATCCCCTTCCTCGGCGAAATCCCTCTCTACGTAGAAATCCGCGAAGGTGGCGACAAAGGCATTCCTGTGGTCGTCTCCCACCCGGCGGACCCGCAGGGTAAGGCGTTCCTCCAAATCGCCGAAGTGCTGCGGCGGAAGCTGGGATAAGGCACTCTCTCGTCGCTAAACTTAAAAAATCAGATCAGATCGTGCCAATGGCACGGTTGGTATCAAAAAAAAGTCTGCGTCACCCACACTGCGCGCCCGGTGATGGCTCGCCCACACCCGAATGAAAAGGGATTCCCTCCCATGCGGTTTTTCGGCATGCTGATAGCACAATCACCGATGGACATCACCTTCCAGTGCCCGCTTTGCGAGGAGGAGTTCCGCGTCGGCAGTGCGCTCGCAGGCACAGAGTTTCAGTGCCCGACCTGCTTAAAGATTTCCCTGCTGCCATTCCCGTCGGAGCCGGAGGATGCGCTAGTTGCCCCGCCCCCGCCCGTTCCCAGCCGGTCCATCGTGCCCACCGGCGACCTGCCCGCTCCGGCCCCTTTACCCAAGGCCTCCACCCGGCCGGCCGCCTCGAATGCCGATGACGCCCGCCTCGCGCAACGGCTGACCGATGCTTACGCGCGCGTCGCGGAGGAGGTGGCCAAGCTCATCGTCGGGCAAGACGAAGTGATCGAACAGCTTCTTATCGCGATCTTTGCCCGCAGCCATTGCCTGCTAGAAGGCGTACCCGGCCTTGCGAAGACCTACATGGTTAAAACCCTGGCTGACGCGCTGCAACTTTCCTTTCGCCGGGTGCAATTCACGCCGGACTTGATGCCCGCTGACATTACCGGCACAGACGTGATTCAGGAGGATCCTACTACCGGCCGCCGCAATCTCACTTTCCTCAAAGGCCCACTTTTTGCGCAGATGATCCTCGCTGACGAGATCAACCGCTCACCGCCCAAGACGCAGGCTGCGTTGCTGGAGGCAATGCAAGAGCACAGCGTCACCGTCGGTGGGCGAACCTATAAGTTGGAACAGCCCTTCTTCGTACTCGCCACGCAAAACCCCGTCGAGCAAGAGGGAACGTATCCGCTGCCCGAGGCGCAGAAAGACCGTTTCATGTTCCACGTGCGCGTAGATTACCCGACCCGCGAACAGGAGCGCGAAATCATCAAGCGCACCACCAGCACTTTCAGCGCGGATGTGGATCCAGTCGTCACCGGCGAGGAAGTCATGGCCATTCAGCGCACTGTCCGCAAGGTGCCCGTGCCTGACCACGTCACCGACTTTGTGCTCGATCTCGTGCGCCGCACGCGGCCCACGGACGCGGAAGCCCCCGCCTTTACCAAACAGCTCATCGCTTGGGGTCCCGGCCCCCGTGCGTGTCAGCAGCTCGTGGTGGGTGGCAAGGTGCGCGCTGTGTTACGTGGGCGCTTCCATGTGACCATGGAAGACATCGAGGCGCTTGCGTATCCCGTGTTACGCCACCGGATCGTGCCCACGTTTAACGCCGAGGCCGAAGGCGTGAAGGTAGATGATTTGATCCGCCGCGCGTTGGAAGAAACTCCCCGGCACGAGCCGAAGAAGGTGATTTGAGCCTACAGCGTTGGACAGGACAGCTTACTTAGGAGCTCCGCCCCCGAGGAGCTTCATCATCGCTTCACGCATCATCTCGCGGCTGTCGGCGTATTTGCGCAGGTCTCGGGGTACTTCGAAGGCGGTGTTAGGGGGCGCGCCGAACCGCACATTCGAGAAGAACAAGGTGACTTGTGTGCCTCTCTCTTTCGTTTCAATGGCAACGGGAAAGTTACGCAGATCCGTAGCGTTCCAGGTAGTCGCCTCTTGCGTTTTGCCTTGCGCGTCAGTGACGACAACGCGGTTCTTCACGCACGGGTGACCGCCTATGTTTTCCTCACCAATGCGCATAATTTCAAGTTTGAGCGCCTTCGCGGCCTCGCCGCTTTGTTCCTCGCTGAGGGGCATCTCTGAGTAGGCTTGCATGCCGGGATAGACATAGTAGGTCAGTTTCCTATCCGGCCTAGTGAGGATGACGAGCTGGCCCATGCCAGCGGCTTTGAGCGACTCCATCACGATGGGAGGCAGGCGACCAGCCTCGACTTTGGCGAGGTCGAGTTCCAAGCGCGACTGGCCGTCACTGAAGGCGAGCTTGCCGGGCAATAGGACTGCCTCGCCGCGCTCGCCCTTTGTGCCGATATTCACGTCAGCGATAAAGGCTTTGTGTTCGCCCAAGAAGCGTAGCATCGCGCCGCTGGAGCCAATGCCGGGTGCACCCTCCAGCCCACGACCGGGCAATTGGGCCGGGGCGGTGACGGCGAAGGCCGCGAGACACGAGAGGATAAGCAAACGGGCAAGTAGTTTCATTTGTAGGAGCAGAGGATGACCTACAGGCAAAGTTGTCAACAACTTTGGGAAGTCATTTTAGTCCGCTCGCACGTTTGGCGCGATCCAGAACCTTTGTGGCGACCGCGCGAGCTTGTTCGGCTCCTGTGCTAAGAAGCTGGCTAACGTGGTCGAGGTTCGCGGCGAGTTCGGTGCGTCGGGTACGAGCGGCAGCGAAGTGCTGCCAATAGTGCTCAAAGAGGGCTTTCTTAAGATCCCCGTAACCCAGACCGCCCGCACGTAGGCGGTGCTCGAAGTCAGCTGCCACGTTGGCAGGCGCGACGAGTTTGAGGAGTTGGACGGCGAGATTCTTGTCGGCGTCGGGCTTGGGCTCGGCGGGTGGGCGCGAATCCATGACAATGCCCATGATTTTCTTCCTCGTGGCTTTCTCTTCGCCAAATATCTCGATGGTGTTGTTATAGCTTTTGCTCATCTTCTGCCCGTCGAGGCCGGGCACAGCCGCGCCTTCCTCGCGGATGCGCGGCTCGGGGATGACGAAGGTCTGGCCGTATTGTTGGTTGAATTTGCCAGCTATGTCGCGCGTGACCTCGAGATGCTGTTTCTGATCCTTACCGACAGGTACGACGTTGGAATCAAACGCGAGAATATCGGCGGCCATGAGCACGGGATAGGCAAAGAGCCCGTGGTTCACCGAGCCGATCTCGCCCTCCCCGAGCTTGGCAGCCTTGTCCTTAAAGCTGTGACAGCGTTCGAGTAGGCCCATCGGAGTAACGGTGGAGAGAAGCCACGCCAACTCAGCGACTTCTGGCACATCCGATTGCACCCAGAAGACGCATTTGGCTGGGTTTAGGCCGCAGGCTAGGAAGTCCAGTGCCACGTCGAGTGTGTATTGGCGACGAAGTTGCGCGTCGGTGAGCGAGGTCATCGAGTGATAATTTGCGATGAAGTAAAACGCCTCACCCTCTTGCTGCAGCTCGATGGCCGGACGCATGGCGCCAAAGTAGTTACCCAAGTGCAACGCGCCAGAAGGCTGGATGCCCGTCAAGATTCGCATGGGTTAATGTTAGCAAACCGCCTCGTTGGCTCAAAGCCCAAGGTTCGGCTGAAATCTTAACGCTTCGTGTCCCCGTGGCTCAGCGCCATAAGCGACGGCTCCCGCAAATGCTGCCCCCGCCTTGACTCGCGACTCGCAACTCCCCGACTCTCAGCTTCGCGATGGTTGCCCGTGTTACCCTCGAAATTGCCCTCCGCCGCGAGTTCGACTATGCCATCCCGGCTGAGTTGGCCGGGCAAGTCGAGATTGGCACGCGCGTGAAAGTGCCCTTTGGCCAACGGCAGGTCATGGGTTGTGTCACCGCGCTCGTCGAACACAGCCCGCATACAAACTTGCGACAGCTCACGTCGGTCGTCGGCCGGCAGTCGCTCATTACGCCCGGCGTGCTCCGGCTGGCGCGCTGGATCGCGGACTATTACTGCTGCGCGCCAGAGATCGCCCTAAAAAGCGTGCTGCCTGAAGCTGTGCGCCGCGAGCAGTCCGGCTGGCGCGAGCGGCTTGTTGTCCGCCTGCTGCCCGTCACGGGCAAGCTGCCCAAGCTCACCAAGCGCCAGCAGGATATCCTTAATCTGCTTGAAGAGCGACGGGAGCTTCCCTTGCAGGAACTTCTTGCCCTCGCCGAGACCACCGCCGACACCATCCGGCGACTCGAAGACAAACACCTGGTCCTTATTGCCAATCAGATCGCCGAGCGTGACCCATATGCGAAAGAAGTCATCAGCCGGACCGAACCGTTGCCGCTGAATGCCGAGCAAGCAAGAGCGTTGGCTGCGCTTTGCAAGCGTATGGACGATAGTGGGGAGAGAGCGGAAGGACGGAAAAGTGAGAAGATTACCGAAAGCGCCGGGCCAGATTCTCACTCTGCCACTCCCGCGCCCACGACCTTTCTGCTGCACGGCGTCACCGGCTCAGGAAAAACGGAGGTCTATCTTCAGGCCATCGCTCACGCGCTTGGGCAAGGCCGCGGAGCGGTCGTGCTGGTGCCAGAGATTTCTCTCACCCCGCAAACCGTCGAGCGCTTTAAGGCCCGCTTCAGCCACGGGCCGTTGCAGACTCAGGTCGCCGTGCTGCACTCCCATTTAAGTGCGGGTGAACGGCACGACGAGTGGCACAAGATCCGCCAAGGCCGTGCGCGCATTGTCATCGGCGCGCGCTCAGCGCTCTTCGCCCCGGTGGACCCACTCGGGCTCATCATCGTGGACGAGGAGCACGAGCACTCCTACAAACAGGAGGAAGCTCCGCGTTATCATGCGCGCGATGTCGCCGTCTTGCGCGGGCAGATGGAGAACGCCATCGTCGTGCTTGGCTCGGCGACGCCCTCGATGGAGAGCTTTTATAATGTGCGGCGCGGTAAATACGCCCTGCTTGAGCTGCCCACGCGCGCGGACGACAAGAAAATGCCCATCGTACGCGTGGTGGACATGCGGCAGGCGGCGCGCTCAGAAAAGGGGACACCCATTTTCAGCAACGAGCTGAAGGAGGCCCTCACGAGGCGGCTGGAGCGCAAGGAGCAGACGATGCTTTTTCTTAACCGACGCGGTTACTCCAGCTCACTACAATGTCCGCAGTGCGGTTTCGTGGCCGAATGTCCGAATTGCAGCGTCGCGCTCACCTATCATCGCCACGCACAGAGGATTTGCTGCCATATCTGTGGCCATGCGGCGCCCGCGCCCGCCGTCTGCCCCGTGCCGAAATGTCATAATCCCGCCATCCGTTACGCCGGCCTCGGCACCGAGCGCGTTGAGGAAACGCTGATAAAACTTTTCCCCCACGCGCGCATCGCGCGGATGGATTCTGACTTGATGAAACGCAAGGAGGACTACCGCCGCGTGCTGGGCGATTTCAAGGCCGGTAAAACCGACATCCTCGTGGGCACACAGATGATCGCAAAAGGTCTGCACTTTGAAAATGTCACGCTGGTCGGCGTCATCCACGCAGACTTGAGCTTGCACATTCCTGACTTCCGTGCGGGCGAGCGCACTTTTCAACTTCTTACTCAGGTGGCCGGGCGCGCCGGGCGCGGCGACGTAGAGGGCGAAGTCTTTGTGCAAAGCTTCACCCCCTTTCATCCCGCCATCCAGTACGCCCGCCGCCACGACTATGCGGGTTTCTACGAGCAAGAAATCGAATTCCGCGAGCAACTCAACTATCCGCCGGCCAGTCGCCTGGCACTGCTCACTTTCAAAGGCCGGAATGAGGAAAAGGTTAAGCTGATGGCGGAGCATGTGACGCGAGAGTTAGAAGCGCTTGCCCGCGGATCAGCCAAGGCAGGGAAGCAAGTGGCGAAGCACAAGCGAGAGAGCGCGGACACGCTGGAACTTCTCCCGCTTTCCCACGCTCGCACTTTCTCGTCTGCTCCGGCTCCGGCTGGTCCGTTGCGTGGCTTGGTTCTCGCCGGGCCAGCCCCCGCTCCACTCCTGCGGGCCGAAACCTTCTACCGTTACCAGCTCATGCTGCGGACGCCCCAGATGCCACGCGTGAGCAAGGTGCTAGCGACACTGCTGGAACAGATCAAACTGCCCGAAGACGTGACGCTGACGGTAGACGTAGACCCGGTGAGTTTGATGTGATGCCGATGTCGCCCTGAAGGGCAGGCTTCAAAACCAAAAAGCTTTTTGATTATGCATTTTTGGATAATCAAAAACAAAGCGCGCAGGCTGGAGGAAGCGAGCTCGTCAGCGATTTGCCGTTACGTTTGGTGCGCACCGCATCACGACTCATTGCTCCCAATCCGTCCATCGCACCAAATCGCCCAGCAACGCTCTGCCATCATGGCGCCAACCCAGCGGAGGGTTTTGCATCTGGCCCAGCGGGCACAGACGCGTTGCTCCCCAGCGAGCGAATTGCTTGGCGAGGCCTTCCAGCTCGTGCTCCTGCGCGGCGAGGCCGACGGTTGAGGTGTGGTCGCGTACGGCGTCCGCCCCACGTAGCGCCTCGTTCACATCCAGCACCGGCTTTACATAGATGAAGCGGTTCAGGCACGAGAGCGCGAAACGTGGGTCGGACTCATAAACCACCGTCCACGCCGTCGAGTCCAAGCTGCACCAATAGCGAGTGGTCTCGGGAGAATGAGCGGCCCGAACTTCGTAGATGGCACGCCGCGCGGCGATGTGCGCGGCGGCCTCGGTCGTGAGCGGGCCGCGCGGCTCGGCGGTTTCGCGGCGCGCTAATTCGCCGGCGAGTTGCTCGGCGAATTGCAGCGCGAAGCCGTTGCCCGTGTCCTCCACGTAGAAAACGTGCGGCGAGAGGCAGCCGAGCTGGTCCCATGCGATGACGTCCGCAGCGGCTTGGGCCACTATTTTCTTCCCGCGCCAGCCGGCGAAGGCGTCGCGCGTGACGTAGCCGAAGCTGACTTGATGCCCGTAGCCAGCAAATCGCACGCGCGGCGGCAACGCGCGGCGAATGGCGGCCACGGCGTCGTCCGCGCCCGTGGCGGTCACGGCGTCGCACTGGGCGAAGAGAGCTTGTTCGAGTCCGGCCGAGCCGCCCGGCCACGACGCGATTTCCACGCAGGCGGCGAGCTTGGGTTCGCAGCCGTAAATCGAGTGCAGGAACAGGCGCGGGAGGAACGCGCCGCCGCGCGAGCACTTGATGAACTGGGCCGAGCGCGTGAGCACGCCGAGCACGATGGCCATGAACGCGGCGTTCGGCACGCAGCCGGCGGTGATGTGGCCGACCAGTTCCGGGCCCGTGGCCAGCGCGAGCCGGCGCGTGCGGCTGTCGCTGCTGCTGGCGGAGAAGGCGTCGAGCCGGTGCGTGGGGCCGAGTTCCTGCGCGAGCAGGGCCTCGAGGTTTTCGCCGGTGAGCTGCTTGAAGAAGTTGTCGAGCCCGGTGGCGAGCGTGGGCGCGGAAAAGCCGGTCTGCGCGGGGCCTTCCGTGAGCGCGAGTTTGCGAAACGGAAAATCTTCGCACAGCCAGTCCTCGCCGAGGCGGACGAGCGTGCGGAGGACGCTCGGCGTGTCGCGCACGGCGAGGTAATGGGCGCGGTTGCGCTTCAGCGTGAGGCAAGCGTCCGTGACCATCGCGGGCGTGAGGTCGGCCTCCGGCGGCAGGTCGGCGAGAAAGTAGTTTGGAAGCGTCATGGCAAGCTCGGGAGAATGCGCGTCAGTTTGGTCATGGAGCAGGGATCGAGGTGATGAGTGCGGGAGAAGGTGATACCCTGAAAGCCATGCGCCAAGTTCCAAACAAGTTCAATACCCCAAACCTCCAACCGCGGCGCGTCCTCGGCGGTGGTGAGCTGCATAATCGATTCAGCTCGACCGTGTCACCGGAGGTAAAGTCGCTTCCGAAGCTCTCCCTGGAGCTTTGCCCTTGGAGCTTTGCCCTTGCAGCTTTCATCCGAGTTTCCTCCGTTTGATTTCGCGCAGGCACAGCAAGCCCGGCAGCGATACCACGAGCAACGCGGCCAGCAGTAGGTAAAAGCCGTAGTAGCTCGTCGGCTCCCCCGCGCCCATGCCGAGCCGTTCCACCCACCGGCCCGCCAGCCAGTGCGCAAGGTTGCCGAGGAGGCCGCCCACCGTGATGAAGAGGCCGAACACGCGCCCGCGCACGGCGTCCGGCACCGCTTCCATCAGCGCCGCCTCGACCATCGGGTAGCAGCCCATAAAGAAAAATCCATACACCGCCAGCGCGACCACGAGCCAGCCGCGCGGCAAGTGCGGATACGCCGCGACGACCACCGCCGCCGCGAGCATCACACCCGCCGTCCAACGCGTGCGGCCCTGATCGCTCAGGTGGCCGAAGAGCGGGTTGCTCACGATGCCCATGAGGAAAATCACGCTCAACGCCGTGCCCGCCTCTTTTACCGTGAAGCCATGGGCCTTTTGCAAAAACAACGAGCCGAGGCTGCCCATGCTGTGCCCTGCAAAATCGCGCAACGCAAACGCCACGGCCGCCGCGAAGAAAAGCAGCCACAATGCGGAAGTGGGAAAGAGCACCGCACCGCGCGGCGGGGTTTGTTCGCTGGCCTTAGTCATGGGCGACTCGCCGGCACTCTCCTCCGCCAGCCACGCGAAGGCCGCCGCCGTGACGATACCTGCGAAGCCCAACTCCAATACAGGCGTCCGCCATTCGCCTGTCTGCGTCGCCCGCCAACCCGCATAAAGCGGCCCGACAAAGAAGCCCACGCCCGCACCAATGCCAATGAGCCCGAGCGCTTTACCCGTCGCTTCCGGGTAGATTCGCACCACCAGTGCCGTAGCCGCTGGGTGGAAGAAGCTTCCGCCGATGCCCGCTACCACCACACTGATGAGTGCGAGCGAAAAGCTTGGGGCAAAGGCGAGGCCGACAAACCCAAGCGCGTTGATGAACAAACCCCAGCCGAGCAGTTTCCTCCGGCTGTACCGGTCTGCGAGGATGCCTAGCGGGTAGCTCAGGCCGTAATAGACCAGCATAAGTGCCGTGAGCAGTAGTGTGGACTGCTCGACGCTGGCGAGTTTGAGGTCGCGCTGCATTGGCAGGTAGAGCGGTAGGAGCGCGACGTGATACACGTGTGTAAAAGCATGCAGCACTCCGATGAGCCAGAGTGTGCGGACGCGGTGTGGCGAGGTGCTCATCTCAGGCAACCATGAGCGAGCAACCGCGCGCCTCGGCTCGGGCGGCACGGCCCAGCAGTTCAAAGCCGTCGGCGCGGCGCACGGCCAGATCCTCGGTTTGCACCGCCAGCACGGAGCGCACATTCGCCAGGTCAAATAGCCGGAGCAAACCTGTTTCGCCATCGTCTACTTCGCGGCCAGTCTCGGGTGAGCAGACGAGTGCGCGGCACCATGGCGGAAACTGGAAAACGCGTGAGCCGTGGGGCGTTGGGTGTGAAGTTGTAACGGGTGCTCCACTTGTCTCCCGGCATTCGTCCCCTGCCACCCCATCATAAGCTTGGGAACTAATTTCACTCATGCCGTATTCGCTGACGATGAATTCGCTTGGCACACCGAGGCGCGTGGTGAGTTGCCCGTGCAACTCGGCTTTGGGTAATTCGCGTGAACGACCCTTGTAACCGCCGGTTTCCATCACACGCGATCCAGGTGGGAGGACGAGCGTTTCGCCGCGCGTTTCCAAGCTATCGAGCAAGTGGACGAACATAAACGCCGTGCCGAGCAACACAACGGGTTTGCCCGCCGCTGACGCGTCACGCAACTCGGCCAGTGCAGCGGAGGCATCGAGTGCCCAGGCGTTATCCACTCCGACGCTGGCGCAGAACCGCGTGCCACCTGCACTGAACGCCGCGCTTACGCACGCAAACATGTGGACGAGCGACGAGTGCGGTGCCTGCTCCGGCGGCGGCGCGAGGCAGACGAACCGTGCCGGCGACTTGCAGTTTTCATCTGAGGTGCTGGTGAGCGCGGGGGCCTCGGATCGAGTAGATGCCACGGGCGAAGGCCGCAAGTCACCGGTGCGAGGAAGCAAGTGTCGCGCGAACCACGGTTTCAGCGACATCTCATAGACAGCCAGAGACTCGACACTATGAATATGCCGGCTGGGCTGGTGCTCCGTGGTGCCGCTGGAGTGGAAGACCGCAGTGCGCTCGACGGGCGCGAGGCTGGTGAGTTCGAGTTCCTTGAACGAGGCGGTCGGCACTGCAGGGATTTGCCGCCACCCTCCGAGCGTCGCTGGCGTTACCCTACGCGCCTCGCAAAGCGCTCGATAGGGAGCGACCGCGGCATACTGGTAGGAGAACAGCTCACGAGCCAGGCCGCAGAATTCTCCGTCGGTCGCGCCCAACTCGCGAGCCATGAAGGCGCGGAGTCGAAGGGTGAACTCACTTAGGGATGAAGGACTACTCATGCGGTTTTAGTTTATGGGCTGGTGTTCCGCCACAGCCGCCGGGAGGTTGGGTTTTCGGACGGGTGCTGTCGAGTGGGTTTCCCGCCATTGACACAGCCGGGCACAGGCCCCGGGGACTCCTTCCCTCCGGCGAATGCGATGGACTGAGCAGCGTCAACCCAATGAAGCTTCCGCAGCCCGCACCACCAAGCCTCGCATGAACTCCCCCGCCGAAGTCTCCCGTCGCCAGTTCCTTCAGTCCTCCAGTGCCGCGGCAGCCGCCAGCTCGCTCGCGGTGCGCGAATTGTCCGCGCAGGGGGCGGCTTCCGGGAACAGTAGCCTGCTACGCATCGGTCTTATCGGCTGTGGCGGGCGGGGCACCGGTGCTGCGTCGCAGGCACTTATGGCGGACTCAAACGTCAAGCTTGTTGCGGTGGGCGATGCTTTCCGCGACCGCCTTGACCTCAGCCTTGAAACACTTGGCAAACAGAAGGAAATCACGGACAAGCTGGACGTGCCGGAGACGCGCCGCTTCGTCGGCTTCGACGCATACCAAAAAGTGATCGCCAGCGGCGTAGATGTGGTGCTGCTCACAACACCACCGCACTTCCGCCCGATACACATCAAAGCCGCCATTGATGCCGGTAAGCACGTCTTTGCCGAGAAGCCCGTCGCCGTGGATGCAGCGGGCGTGCGTTCCGTCCTCGCCACCTGCGAGGAAGCACGGCGCAAGCAGCTCGCCGTCGTTAGCGGCCTTTGCATCCGTTACTCCTACGGTTTTCAGGAAATCATTCGGCGCATCCACGCCGGCGCGCTCGGCAAACTACGCACCCTTCAAGCCAATGACTTTCGCGGTCCTATTTGGGTCAAGCCCCGTCAACCCGGCCAGACCGACATGGAGTACCAGCTCCGTAACTGGTATTATTTCACCTGGCTCTCCGGCGACTTCAACGTTGAGCAGCATGTCCACATGCTCGACGTTTGCGCGTGGGTCATGAACGGCGAGTATCCCGCCACCGCGCTGGGCCTCGGCGGACGCGCCCAGCGCACTGGCACGGACTTCGGTAATATCTACGACCATCACTCCGTCATTTACGAGTTCGCCAGTGGCCCGCGCTTGCACGCTTACTGCCGCCAGCAAAGCGGTCTGCGCGGCGACATCTCTGTCCATGTAGCTGGGGAGAAAGGCATCGCCCGCCTCGCCGAGCGCGACCGCGGCCTCGTCCTCGAGACCGCCGACAAGTGGGTTTACGACGGCGTAAAAAACAATATTTACCAAACCGAGCACGATGAATTCTTCGCCAGTATTCGCCGGGGCCAACCCCTCAACAACGGCGATTACATGTGCCGTAGCACGCTCATGGCCATCATGGGCCGGATGGCCACTTACACCGGCCAACAGATCACTTGGGAGCAGGCGCTCAACTCTAAGGAAAGCCTCGCGCCTGAGCGTTACACTTGGGACGCCCAGCCTCCACCCTCTGCCATCGCCGTGCCCGGTGTGACGAAGTTTGTGTAGGTCTCGCCACCTCACAGCCAAAGCGAGAGGGCTCCATCAAAACTCAGAGCGGTATGTATCCAAAAAATCAAAGCCGTAGCGACTTAACTTTCACGAGGTTGGCAGGGTAGGAACCTCCCGGTGACGGGTGACGATGCGGCGTGAAGGCGCCTTGATCATTGAAGGTTACTCCGGCGCTACCTACTATCGCGCTGTGTCCGTTCAGTTCACCATCCTTGGCAGCGGTTCGGGGGGCAACTGCGCTTACCTTGAAACGCCCGAGGCTCGCCTGCTGATTGACGCCGGCTTTAGCGGTCGGCAAATCCGCGAGCGGCTTGCGTCCATTAGCCGCACGCCGGAGCGGCTCACGGGCATCCTCCTCACACACGAGCACCAGGACCACACCCAGGGCCTCACCGTGCTCGCGGCAAAACTTGGCATCCCGGTTTATTGTAACCGCCTTACGCACGAGGCAACGGAGCGGCAGTTGGAAGCGCGGTTTGAGGCACTGCACTTTGTTACGGGTGCAACCTTTGAGTTGGGTGATGTCACAGTGGAGACCTTCAGCGTGCCGCACGACGCGCAGGATCCCGTCGGCTTTCTACTGCGCACGCGCGGAGGTAACATCGGCTTTCTTACCGACCTTGGCCATGCGACGAAGCTCGTGCTCGAGCGCGTCCGCCCCGCGCACTTGCTGGTGCTGGAAGCGAACCACGATTTGAAACTGCTTCAAGACGACCTCAAACGCCCGTGGTCCACAAAGCAGCGTATCCTCAGCCGGCATGGCCACCTGTCCAATGACGCGGCGGCGAGTGTCGCCGAACAAATCATTTCCGGCACGCTCGCGCGGATTTACCTCGGCCACCTCAGCCGCGACTGCAACCGCCCTGAGTTGGCGCACGCTGCCGTCGGCAACCGCTTGCAACGCGTGGGCGCGACGCACGTGCGCATCGAGTCCACCTCGCAGGATGCGCCCTGCGCGACGGTGACGTTGTGAGGCGCGGGCGTTCAGCCCAGCCCCAGAATCTTCCTGCCCTCAGCCGAAATCATGGACTGGTGCCACGGCGGATCCCAGACAACCTCTACGCTCGCGTCCGCCACGCCGTGCAAGGAGAGAATCTTTTGCTGCGCGTCGCGGGCGATAGTCGGCCCCATGCCACAACCGGGAGCGGTTAGGGTCATCTTCACGAAGACCTTGTGGCCGCCAGTTGGAAGCGGCTCGAGGCCCATGTCGTAAACCAAACCGAGGTCCACAATGTTGACGGGAATTTCCGGGTCGAAGCATGTTTTGAGCACGGACCAAACGGCCTGCTCCGACACAACCTGAGCAGCGGACGTGACGGAGGCTGGCTCTGGCGTGAGGCCTAGCGCATCGGCGTCCTGACCCGCGATACGAAACAGCCCACCCATGCTGTGAACGGTGTAGGTGCCGCCGAGGGTTTGCACGATGTCCACTGGCGTCGCCGCTTTCAACGTGACGTCGGTGCCAACGGGGATTTGGATGGCCGCGCAATCGCGGGCGAGTTTAACAGTAGTACCAGCACTCATTTGATGACTATGCGCCAGCTTGGCGGAGGGAGCAAGCGGCGTGCGATTCAGCCATCAAAGCCACTTCAGAGCTCCTCTGTGCGGCCCAGTGC
>Ga0194129_10003270_pt1 | contig 22697 bp, 19 predicted proteins | sample TA2KigCa35mmetaG_FD_150862 | JGI IMG/M metagenome (GOLD analysis project Ga0194129, IMG submission 150862) | Freshwater microbial communities from Lake Tanganyika, Tanzania - TA2015038 Kigoma Deep Cast 35m | ecosystem: Environmental > Aquatic > Freshwater > Lake | place: Tanzania: Lake...
ACTAATCGTGTTTCTAGTATGGAAAATTCAATTTCTGAACTAAAAAATATGATGCAAATAATGATGGAAAAAATAGTTTCTCCCAAAACCGCCATTTTAAGTGACATTAAATTTTCATCTGCTAATATGAATCCATTAAATTTTAATCCTGGTGGATTAGCTTATTCAAGTTAATTTGTTGGATAAATTAGATATTTTTTATTATTTATAAAAATATCTAAAATACTTAATTTTAAGGATTAAAAACTACAGAATTACCGTCAGAACCTACCAAACGCATTATACGGTCATTTCCTAAATAAAATACATATACATATTGTGAGTTAACTGTTATAGTATTACCATAACTTTGACCTTTGCTATCCCATAAACCAAATTTACCATTATAAAATCCAATTCTAGCTGCACTATTTGGTCCGCTATATGGACGTCCATTAAACCATATTTTAGCATTTGAACTTGACAAATATATAGACAATGATCCGTCAATTTCCAATCTTAAATAATACAAACGGTTTGGTGAATAAATTTTAGTATATTCTTCAGAGTCATCACTGCTCGATGGTATTTTAAAATTATATTCATTAGAAACAATTTGATTTTCCGGAATATCTGATGTATCAATTGTATAGTTTGAATAAGGTATTGTTTCTGAATAAGCTGTTCCTGAACTCCACGTTTGAATTCCAAAATCGCTAGAACTCATTATAATTCCATCCGAACAATATGTAGTAATTGGATTACTATAAAATAATGTATTTGTTGCGTCATTTGTATTACTATTATCAAGACACCAAAATATTAAACCAGCAGGATTATTACTAGAACCTGCATTTTTTGCAACAAATTTAAAAAATGTAGTTGTTCCAGCCTTCAAAGTAATTACATTTGATATAATTTGATTCCAATAAGTAATAGTATTTGGTAATTGCGAGCCATTCATATAAATTGTTAAATAATCATCCGCGCTACACCATAATGTTGCGTTTATATCTGTTGTAGTTGGATTTGTATATGTTGTATAAAAATTAACTGTTGTATTTGGTGGCGCACCACTGTTACTATTCACTGTATTCCATAACCATCTATAATTATTCCAACCATATGACGATGTATTACCTTTAAACTTATTGTAAACATTAGACCAATTAGAACAATCATTAATACTACCAGAATCACTAGCTAATGCGTCAGGAATACTACAATCATAAATAGCTAATTCACCTGTATTTCCTAATACTAATTTGTAGCCTGGAATGCCAATATTTGAAGTTCCAAACGTATATTTGATTCCTGTACTATCATACACTTTTAAAACACCATCTATATTAAATATTACATATGCTGATGAAGGATTTGAACCACTATAAGTATATAAATTAGCATATAATGTAGTTGTATTAATATCTTTAATTTGACTTGTGCCATTACTACTATAAGATGTATCATTTACAGAATTTATATTTAATGAGCCATTATCAAGTGTTAATGTATAATTACCATTTGAAGACGTTAAAATACGACCATTATAGTATTTTGTTGTTCCACTAGATAATATATATGATTCAAATGTTCCCCATGTATGATTATATGGCAATGTTCCTATTATATTATTATTACTTAAAATATATAATACATTAGAATCATCTAATTTTAAGCTGAAATTTGAGTATCCAGTAATAGATGATGTTATATTATACAACTTAGTTCCTAAAATATTATATGCATCTAAAGAACCGCTACTCGATAGCATTATATATGATATTGCGTCAAATGATGTTAATGTAGTGTATGTTGAAGGTGTTCCAAATGTATAAACTGGATTAGTAAATCGCGCATCAAAAATACAGACTGTTTGAGTTTTATTAACTGTATCTACTTTAATTCCAAAAAATGAATAAGCTGTAGGAGACCATAAAAATGATTCTAATTCACCTTCATCTTGTTGAGCGTATAATTTAACACCTGCATTTAATATTCCATTTCTATCATTTGGAACAAATAGTGTTTGTGGAATTGTAGTATTATCTGCTTTGCTGGATAAAATTGTTGTATTTGTGCTATTTGTTATAGTTAACATGCCATTACTTCCACCAAAACCATCATCTTCAAATGACATTGTAAATGGTGGAGAACCTCCATTATTATAAGTATTTGTAATTGCGTAAGGTTGTAAATCTGATATACCAGGAACAGTTACAGTTGTACCATCTTCGGCTAATATTGTAACGTTTTTAACTAATAAATTACCTTTACCAAAACCATTATTATTAACGTTTCCTGTTTTATCCAAAAATAAATCACAACTGCTAATATATTTTGGAAAACATATAAATGCTAATCCACAACGTCCACCACTATTATAAGTATTTTTAAAACTAAATGTTGTAGTTCCTGGTTGTAAATCAAAATCATAAGTCCATAAATTTTTCCAATCTGACGAACTAGTGCCACCAACTGTTTTAATAATGCCATTATTATTTATTCCAGAAATATAAACATCACATTTTTCAACAACACTTACCCAAAGAGTTGATTTAATAGTTTTTCCTGTAGTATTATTGTAAGAATAATAAAAATCATAATATCCGGAAGAACCACCGCTACTACTATTTATTCCAGTAGAGTTTAGACTTACCCATATTGGCGAAACATTATCTACTAAATTATACAAATCTGAATTTGAAAATGAAAAGGATGCATTAACAGCATTATACATATCATCCCAATAACCTTTCGTATTTGAATTGCTATAATTTTGCCACAATGTTCCAGAACTAAAAACTGTCTTTGGACTTAGATTAGTCGTAGTATCTGTTGCGGTTAAATTTACGTTTAATGATTGTCCGCTATAAAAAAATGGTTTACCAATATATTTAAAAAAAGTATTATCAACCCAAGAATAACTACTATTATTAATATATTTCATAATGCCTAATTTTCCTTGATCCATAGCCAAATAATAATACCCATTTGTAGAAATTAAACGAGGAGGAACATATTGAGTTTTATAATCGAATGCTTGAATAACGCCAGCATCTGAATCCCAACTATTCGTTTGCCATGCCATGCTTCCCCACATAAAAGTTGTAGTTCCATCAGTATTAATTTTATAAAGACATAAATTACCATCATCTTGCATATCAAGTGAATATGAATATAGATTGGCAGATGGGTCTGCATTTGGAAATATATAAAACTTTTCTTCATTTGTAATAGAAATTGGTGCTGAAACAGTTTGACTAAAATTAATAATAAATGTATCATTCGTAACAACTGAAAATTGTTGGTTAAAAAGTTGTAATGCGCTACTTGTCGGTGTAAAAGTATAAATAAGTTTTGGTTGTAAGAGATTTGTTTTACCACTAATAGTAACAGTAATAGGACTAGAACCAGATGCATAAAATGCTAAATTGTAATTAACATTTGAAGATAGCGTTACAGAATTTGTTATATTTTCACAAATAACACTTACATATAAAGAACCATCATCTTTATCTAATACAAGACCATTACATTTTTGAATAGTTTGCGTCGTTGGAAGTGCTAAAGGAAATGAAAACCAATTAAGTCTTCCAGTTCTATTGTCAGTAACTCTAACTATGCAGTCATCGCCTATACTCGCAGTGTAGTAACCATTATCAGATGTTAAATTATATAATTCTAAGTTAGAAACTGGCATTATATTTTGGTCTCCACCTGAATCATTCGCATCTGTAATTAAAGAACTTCTTAATCCAGGTTTTTCATATATAATATTAGAACGAGTTGTAGAGTCATTTTCATCATAAAAAATTGCTTTTATACTTTTATCGCTATTAACAAGTGCAATGGTGGCAGTTGCATTACTATATTGTGGGTTAACTGAATTATGTATTGTTGCATAATCGCCTTGTCTTGGATGAACTGCTGATAAACCAGTTATTTCACTTTTAATTAATTTTCCAGACGAGTCATATGAATCTTGTGTAACAGTTGTTTTATCAGCCTTTCCAAGATTCCAACATTTATTATTATTTGCATCAACAACTATTAAGTCTCCATTATTAGAAATTTTAAATGTATATGGAGCAACAAATGGTAATTGAACTAATTTATTATTTTCACCATCAAATGTGGTTGAACTTATATTGGAACCATCAGTTAATATATTGTATACTTGTATATTTGAACTATTATACAAACCAAGTGTAAATGTTGCATTATTTGACGAGTTAATTGTATAAGAAAATTTTAAATATGTTGCTGTTGGCTGGTTAGTAATGCTATATATTGTTTTATTATTTATAACATTTGTAAAATTTAATATACCACTTGAATTTAAAGCTAAATTATATGTACCATTTAATGAATACATATTACCATTAATACCAATAGTGTTACCGTTATTTAAAGATAAATAAATATTTGTAGCTTCAGACCATAATGTAGCACCTACTGCATTTACAATTGCAATATTTCTATTATTTGTAAGAACTAATTGTAAAGGATATATTAAAGATGCAGTGTTAACAGAATTTTTTAAAATTTTAACACGTTCTGCTCCAGTTGTATCTAATAAGTGTAATTCAATATAATAAGTTATGATAGGTGATGGAAAAGGATTTGATGCAGTAGGCGTTGGATATGTTGTTGTTTCTAAAACCCTAAATCGTAATGAAGCAGGTCCTGGATTGCTGAAACCGCTACCAGAAGACCAAAATGTTAGACCGGTTCTATAGTCATTTGCAACTAATGCTCCACTTGGTAAAAGTGCCAAATAATAACATCCACTTGGATCCCATAAATTATATGAATTATTTGCTACATTTGTTATATCAGGATTAACATACATATAGGCATTACTGCTATCAGTGGCTAATGACATTGTTATACCTGTATTTTGTTTTAATGTAGAGCTTGTTATACCATTTGTATTTTCATTTTCAAAACGAGTAACGCCAAATGTAAATCCATCGCTACTAATACTATCAATGCTAGCATTTGCATTTGTTCCTAGAACAGAATCAGAACTTATACTAATAACATCTCCAATGCGATATTGTTTATTGACAATTTGATTTGCAACCAATGTAAAATGAATAAGTAAAGGAGCTCTTATACCATTGTAACTATCTCCTTTATTAAAAACAACTAAATAATTATCACTTGAATATGTCATATCCAAATCAATTGTTACTGTATCAGAACTTGCTCCAATCTTACCACCATATGAATTGTAAGATGTATATGTATAACTAATTGGACCATTATAAATATGATACCAATAATTTTTATTTGTGCTTGTGCCATCTATTAACGCTTCAGATGGTGCTGTTACATTTATTTGAATGGGACTTGGCACTGCTGTTGAGTTTATAGGCAAGCCTTTATTTGTAAGTACTTTCCAAATGCCAAATATTGATGGTGTAGAATTTGGATTTTTACCTCCACTATATGTACTTGATGAATATGAACCTAAAAAAAATCCATTTAAATCACTAGTATAATCAGTAATTTCCTGTGTACTTGAAAATAACATTGAAACGCCATTTAGATTGTTATTTAAGAAGGTTGCATTATTAGTTCCATAATTTGTATTATTACTACTATATGTTGTATTACCAGGAGCAGTTGGATAACTGTCAATTGCTGTGTCTATCCATGATTCATCTGTGCTTGAAGTACCAGTACTAGTATCATTAAAAGATTTTTTAAAAATGGTAGATGATGAATAAAAATTCCATATTTTCAAATTTTCATCATATCTCTCTTTAAGTCCATATAAATATAATGGTTTAACATGCCATTCATTTCTGTCAATACTAAAAGAGTTAATTAAATATTCTGTTAATCTATTTACTGGATTTGTATTTCCTGATTTAATAACACGGTCAAAAATGTCAAGCATATGTGAAAATAAATCAATAAAAGGCATTGGTGTGCTATAATCACCAAAAATACGTCTTGATGTTTTATAAGCTAGTTCGGAATAATTGAGAGATAAAATAAATGAATATGTAAAATCAAATTTGCTGTTAAAAGGTAAACTTGTATTCATATCTAAATTTAAAAATTTATCATTAAAAATAATAAGATTTTGATAGTATTCCTTTTTAGAAAAATAATTTAACATATTTTGACATTTTTCATTATCAAAACAATCAAATATAAAAATACTTTTTACGTTCGATTGAGAGAATTTGGAACTGTTAATTGGATTTTCACTCAAAAGATTATCTAGTTCATCAGAAAAAGTAAAATTATTATCATTTAAGTTTAATACAAACGTTTTTAATGTAACAGGGTCATTTGCAAATGTATCTTTTGAAAAATTAGTTTGAATATAATCTTGTAATGTTTTTATAAAGTTATTTTTTAAGCGCAAGTCTGAATTATCACTAACATATACAATTTGATTAAAAACTTGCCCGTTTGGTAATGAATCATCTACAAAATCAAATATATTATCAAAAACCGAACCATTAAGAAAATCAGCATGTTTATGGATGTTACAAATAATATTGTCAAAAATAAATTTTGTAATTCTTGAATAATTACATGTAGTAGTAATCATATTATCTGGAATTTCGTCATCTATTTGTGTATTCCAGTGTTTAAATCCAGAATTAAAATATAAAGCATCTGAATGTTCTTCAAACCATTTACGTAAATCAAAAAATGTTGATGTTTTTTGTGTGCCAAAAATTAATCTACCGCCTTCATTATAATATTTATTAATTTTTGCTTCTACACTAATAATATCGTCATTTACTAGTTGAATATCAATTGAATCGGGAAAATAACCAATATCTATTAAATGTCTTAATAAAGGTATGTATCTAATTTCAAAAGATTTATCAACTAGTAATAAAGCTTTACTATGAATTGGTACATGTAGTTTGTCTTCAATGTTATTTATTATATTATTAGCGCGATTATAGGCTGCAACTCTAGCGGCAGCTCTTCCAACCGGAAGTGTTTGTTTATACCCTCTGCCAAACCTACTATTTAAATATAATGGTTGAGACATATTTAATTTATATAAATATTATTTAATTAAATATTATTATTATATATATAATGCCGTTTGAATGTCCAAAAAGCATAGAAATAGTACCAACAGCTAACTTATTTTCATTTGATTTCGCGGTTAATATGGGTGGAAATGAGAGTACAAATATTAATTATAGTACAAAACCAGTATCTTTAAGCACTAAACCTTTTAAATATGATATTTTACAAATAAATACAGAAAATGATGGCGTAAATGACAGAATTTCAAAGCATTGGCCTTTAATAGAAACCTGGAAAACAAAATCTATCACAAAAAAAATAAAAATATTTGGTAAAACGTATAAAATATCTATTCCTTTTCCTCATCCAACACAAGCATATAATGAAATATACACTAAAAAAGTAACCGCAAAAATAATTTTTTTTACAATACCATCATTTAAGTTTCAAATGAATTCAAATTTGGCATTTTCTGGAAGTGTAGATTGTAATTTTACAATATCGGTTGAGAGCAAAGCAATAACTGGTGGCGTGTGTCTTTTATCAATAGCAACAGCAGGATTAATTGATAATTTTTATAATGATGGAATCCAAATACTTTCACCAACGCTAACTGCGGATCAAAGAGAAACTCGCATTACAAATATGTTAACAAATCCTAAATTTATTGCATATGCGTCAGCAACAACAATATTAACATATCTTTTACGAGACGGATTATGTGCAAATTTTACGATTAATAAAGCATCTGGCAAAATAAATTGGACTTTAAATTCATTTTATATGGAATTTGGCGATTTAAAAATAAATATTCCTAAATTTCAAATTGAACTAGATTTTCCTGATATATTGAAAGACCCTATTACAGGTCAAGAGCATCCTGTTACAGTTTCAGGTAGTCCAGAATCAGGATTAACCGTAACAGTTCAATTATTATCTGTTCCAAATGGTGATTTTTTTGCAATAATGCTTACAGGACTTCAAAATACATTAGATGCTGCCAAAAAATTAACAGGAACGGATTATGATGCTAGTTATATAAACGAACTTCAAACTGTTTTAGATCAACTTAATAAAGCAGACGATTCTGTTACCAGCTGGATACAAAAATATTTAGGCATATCGTTTACAACTGTATTTTCTTTTGTTTTTTGTCCTGCAGGTATGACAAATGAACCACCAACACCTTTTTATTTAAGAGCTGAATTAGACTTACAAGTAAATCCATATAAAATATTAGATGATTTATTTGATGCTGCTGAAGCAATAGAAGATGCAATGGCAACTTTTGAAAATGATTTTTTAAATGAAGTTAAAGAAATTGGTCCCAGTTTCGCTCATCCATTGGAAAAAATGTTACAAGGAGCACTAAATGCTGTAAACAAAGAATTAAAGTCAGCAACAGATTCTGGAAAAAAAATGATTGACAACAAATACATTAATAAAATATACAATCCTGCTCTTACTGCTTATATTCCTATTGAACCGGCTCCGGCTTAAATTTTTAATTTGTTAAATAAATTAATATTATATTGGTTGATTTGTTAACAATAGCATATAAATCCTTAGATAAAATTATTTTTCTAATATTTTTATCATCATTAATTTTAATTTGCGATATAAAATGTTGAATACTTTTATTACTAACAAATGAGACTCCTACTTGAATTGCCGCATTTGTGAAAATTTGTTTCCAATAATCCAATATATCTATATTGAAATCACAATTAACGTATTGTATTTGTAAACCTATTCCTTTTACTTTAGGAATTGACTTTTTATATACACTATAAATTTGTTTGTAATTATTTGCCATTTCAATAATGCCAGGAATTATATCGCGGTCAAATGATTTTAGACTTGGCATTAAAATATCTCGTAATCTTCCTCTTTCAGACCAAGAAGGCGTGGAGTCATATGTATATGGAATTTTATGCATCTTTGCGAATGCAATAATTTCTGCCTTTGGCACTTCTAACAAAGGCCGCAAAATATTCACATCTTTTTCAATTGATTCGTGCTCCATTCCAAACAAATTATCATAGTTAATGCGTTTTTTAATATTAGAAAACACATTTTCCAAAGTATCATCTTGATTGTGACCTAAAATAACAGGAATATCATTATTAGAAATTACATTTTTATATGCGTCAAAACGAATTTCTCTCGTTATACTCTCATAAAATTGTCTATGAGAATCGCGAACTCGCTTAATTTCATTGATGACACGAACATAATGATCTATATTTAACATTTTACAAAAGTAATTTACCATATCAATTTCCAAACTTTGTTCTTCTCGATTACAATAATTAATGGAAATTGCCTTTATTTTGCAATCTGGATAACATGCTTTTGCCAGCGCTAAACAAACCATTGAATCCACACCACCAGAAACAGAAACAACAATTTCACTCTTTGGCTTACACCATTTTTTAAATTCCTTTACCAGTTTATGGTTTGAATTAATTGATAATATACAGGTATTATCTGCATTCGGTGATGCGGGGTCCAAAACGGGACGGTATAAAGAGAAATCGTGATTATATTGGCTATATCCCAAATACTTATTTTTATTTATATTTGCCAGCGATTTAACGGTTGCTTGATAAAATCTAGTATACATTGGGGTTACTTCTTCTGCTAGCCATTCATTTACTAAATTTAAACACTTCCAAATAGCCATTTCATTTTTAGAATGACGCCAAGGCATTAAAGCAAAGCAGCGTTGCTCTGGATTTAATTCGGTTAATTTGCCTGTTAAATAAAACTTTTCAAATAATTCTAATGCCTTTTTATCATAAATAGATATTCTCTCCATTTGTTCTCTAAATCTAAATACGTGTCGTGAAATTTGGTCGTATAATATAATTTGTGCTAGTGTTTGCGTATTATCATCTAGATTTTCGGTGAATTCATAATCCAAATATGCGGACCATTTATCGTTAACCATTTTGTCAATATTCGCAGGACACCCAAACCAATATGGGCGCATAATAGTAAACCAAACGGTAAGAAACTCAGTAGGGTTAAATGACATTGTAATTATGCAGTTAATTATTAATACTTTATTTTAATCAATTTTTTATTAAAATAAAATACTTAACGTCTTCTCTTTGTGCCTTTACCTTTACCTTTTCTTTTTCTGCTTTTACCACCCCAAAATTTCCACCAGGGTTTTGCCGCGGGTGGTGGATTAAACGCTGGATTATTTCTTGTTTGCATTTCAAAATTTTGCGCTTCATCCATACTCATTCCAGCATAACCTTTTGCATCATTTTCGTTTTTCAAAGCGGCTTGAAAATTTAAATCTAATTGTCTGCAATATGGTGAGGAATTTTTTCTTCCCATAAAGCCTTTAGGACAGCATTTTTGATAGTTTGCGTGCAGAGCATCAGAACCTTGAATATTAACTAAATTATTTGGATCGCATTCCGCAGATGGTGCGATGGTTGTTGGTTTGCTACCAAAAAAAAAACCACCTCTTTTACTTTTCTTATGTGTTTTATTACGCTTTTTGTAAGACTTCATACTATATAAAATACATATATTTTATTATTTTTTTATTATTATTTTTTGATAAAGAATTTATCTAAACTTTGAACGCCAGCCTTTTCATTATTTGTTTCTCTCAAATACTCGTCAAATAGAAGTGTTTTTATTTCCTTACAACGCAACGCTTCCACTTTTTCTTCAAATTTTTCATTATCATCAAAATATTCCTTTTTCATATTATCAACATCTTTTTTATACTGCTTAATCTTAGGTAACTTCTTTTGCATATCCCAAATTTTCTCCAAAACTAACGCAAATACTTGTTGAACTGGCTTCATAATTTGATTGGTAATATAAAACGAATAATCCAATTTAAGACCATTTTCATTAATAAACGAAGGTGTTTCAATTTTATCGCCTTGAAGTGCCTTTTTATCCTTTGTCGCAATATAAGCAAACGGTATTCTGTCACCAGGTCCGGGCTTATTTCCAGGATCTCGAGCAGTTATTCTATCTGCTAACACTTTATGCGCGATGGATTGCGGATTTTTATAACCAGAACGCAGTGATTTCGTAATAATTAATTTTTCAATTGGATATTTTTCTTCAACAATGTTTTGTAAACTTCCTTGTAAGAACGCAATTGCCTCAGGAATATTTTGTTTCTTCATTAAAATATCAATAATACCGCCATAAATATCTTTAACAATTGGCGCATTATCTCTACGCTTCAATACAATTCCCATTTCCTTTCTTTTACACTTATTTACGTCTGTTTCATATAACATTCCAACATATCTTTTCTTTGATAATAAACAAAACGGCATAAAAGTTTTCTCATACTCAAAATCGTGCGGCGACTTTAAGAATTTAGCAGATATTTCACCTACATGTTGCGCCAATTCAATTGTAATTTCAAGCGCTTTTTTACCGCGAATTGGCGTGCCATCTAATTCAGTAAGATTAAATGTATAAAATACTGAATCAGTGTCACCATAAATGTATTCAGCACGTGTTCTAACTTTTCCATAATTTTTTGTTTCGCAAATATTGTTTCCATAACATTCTTCAACAATACGCTTTCCATATGTTAGCAATTTACGTCCGGTTGCAGTAGTACACGCAGCAATATCTTTTTCATAGAATGTGCTGGTTTTTGCACCACATTGTCCGTAAAGCGAATTTGCGGTTACCTTATAACCAAGTTGACGCTGATCCAATACATTTTTCATAAATTCGTCTGTTTGTTGAGGAATCAACTTTCTTGTGTCCTTTCTTGCTTTCAATAATTCCTTTAAAATTGCAGGCATAATTCCTTCACCTTCACCTTCTTGACCTTCAACTTTATGTGGCTGCGCAAATCGACACATTTTATAACCGCATTTAATTTTTTCCGCTGCTGCCTTTGGATTTTTTCTATGATATCTATAAGTGTCATATTGGACGTCTACATATTCATAACCAGGTAAATTGTCATAAATATAAGCACCTGTTGCCGCATCTTTTTCACCCCATTCTTCGACTAAATTGCCTGCTAAATCATATTCTCGAGTCCATACTTTACTATCGTGCGACAAATTTTCACTAATCATTGAACTTGGATATAGCGACGCATAATCATTACACGCAACAGGATTATCTAAATACAAGTCGCATTTAGGGTCTAAAACAATTGCGCCTTCATATCCTTCATCCAAACCACCTTTTTCAATAACGGGCATCAATGTGCGTTTTTCTCTGCATTTTTTGGCTACATAACTGGTAAGTTTAATTCCTTGTCCTCGCATAACTAAGAAATTAATAGGAACACTACAAATTTTCGCCATTTCAATAAATCCTGTTAAAATATCTGACTTGTTAAATAGATAATGAACTAAATTACAATCCTGAATACAATACTTGGCAATTACAGAGCGATCATCTGCGGTTCCATTTGTCATACGGAAAATATCTTTTGGTGTTACATCATCCTTTGCTAAACACCAGCGAACTTTCTTTTCAAAATCAGGTTTCACAATACTATTAATCTTAAATTTACCATTTGCCTTATCAATATAAGTTACCATAAATTTGGCACCATCTGCGTAATAATCGACTGAATGTCCTATTTCCTCAAAATGCACGTAACTACCAACAAGAAGTCCGGTCATATTAGATGTTTTAATAAGCGTTTCATTATCAGACTCGTTATGCTCTAAACTTTTAACAAAATCACCTATAAAATTACCCGCGACATAATCTAACTTATATGATATTAAATTGGCTTCTCTTCTATAAAAGTTATATAAATCGACTTGTAAACGGCCATTCATTTTAATAAATTGAAAATCATGCTGTCCGCTTGCGATTTGAAGCGAACTTTCTTCAATTCTATATTTTCCAGTATCTTTATCTTTTGTAGCGCATATTTCGTCTTTATTACGCGACAACTTTAAGAATTCTTCGACACAGCCATTTTCTTCTGCGCGTTTAAACATAAAGTTATAATCAAAACCAAATATATTATAACCAATAATGATGTCGGGATTTTCTCGCTGAACTAGTTTTTGCCAAGCAAGCAAAACTTCTTTTTCGGTTTCATATGATTCAACAACTGAATTTTCAATTGGCATTGGCGAGCAAGTATTTAATACAATACAATGATTAAAATGCGGGTCTGTACTTCCATAATTCATAAAAGTAGAACCAATAAAAGTGCATTTATCACCTTCTAACTTGGGAAACTTGGAATTTAGTGAAATATTAAGTTCATTTAACTTGCCATCTCTTGCAAACTTTTTATCGCAAAGAATATCTACAATAGTTGCTTTATCATTTGTATAAGATTTAATAAATTTATTATTATGTTCTTCGTCTTCTGCATCATCTTCATCCGCGCCCATTTTTTCAAACATATTTTCAATTGTATTTGCTTCAGCATGGTCTTCTGCGACTCCTAAGTTACGCACTTCTGCGTTCAGCCATATTTCACATAGTCGCTGAACTTCTTCTCTTGGGCCAGGATGCTTTTTAGGATAAACCAAGTCAATTTGGTCCATTTTTTCGTAGCCAAATGCTGCCAAAATAATACGACGTAACAAGCCTTTACAGCCTTCTTTTGTTAAATCTGTTTTTAAATTTTCAAAATACTCGACAATATTAGTTGCTAATTTCTTATATGTTTTTACTGGAACAGGAAAATCTCCGTGACTACTACTAGCCTCAATATCAAAACTCATAATTTTATAAGGAACTCTTGTTTCCTTATCATTTAGAGGCACAATATTTTTATAATTTGTTGTAAAATCGAAGTCGCAATTTACGTTTTTTTGGTCGCCTTTTCTATCAACAACCTTTTTCTTTGGAATCGCAATCCATCCTGACGGACTTATGTCGCGAATATGAAAGAAGCGAAGAAGCGGAGGAATATTAGCTTCATATAGGATTAAATTTGTATCACGATATTTATAGCCATCTTTAAGTAGTGTATGACCTTTACTATAGTCAGTATACCATAAGTTTTTAGCCTTGTTGAATGCGTTTAAATTTGCAAATTCAATAAATAGAAATTTATGCTCTTTACCGCCGTCGAATCCATACAATTTCTTTCTTTTAATAATTTTACACTCGGTAATCGAGTCTTTATAATATTTACCAATTTTTTCTTTAAGATGCGCAAGAAATTCCTCCTTTAATTGAATCGACCAAGAGTCATTAACCATTACATAGAAGAATGGCTTGAAACCTTCTGCAATAAGAGAATAAGTTTTTCCGCTTTCATCTGCACCAAACATTTGAATAACGAACGCATTTGTATCCTTATATACATTTTGCTCGTCATCTGAAGATTCTAAAGTTGAATCCTTAGCATTATAAACGTTAAAATCAATAATTCTAAAAATGTGTTCCATTGTTTATTTAATTATAATAAGTTCTGTTTATTTCGTTTAATTTTATTCAATTTTATAATAAAATTAAATTAAATATGTATTTTTTGAACGGTATCGTAAAACATGTCGTAACGACGCTTTCTTCTCTCTAATTTTCCGTCCAAATATCCTCTTAATCCATATTTATGAATTTGATATATAATTAATCCAAGCCCTAAAATGATTATAAATGCATATATATTTAACTCGTTCATATAATTTATAGTTATAAAATATTAAAATCTTTAATTATATTATGAAAACTAGTAAAAATAAAAAACAAAATAAAGGAAATAAAACAAAAAAACAATTTTTATATAACCCAAATGATCCAAAGAAATCGTTTGACGTTTATATTGATAAAAATCCAAATGATACAATTCCAATTAAATATAAAACAATTAATGATGTTAAAAATACAATTAAAAAATTAGAGAGATTGTATAAAAGTAAAAAATATACTCATAAAAGAATTTGGCAAGTTGGTATGATAATGAAAGTAAGGTTAGAAGTTCTAAAAACTAAAAAACCACAAGAATATAAATTGTCTGAAAGATATTTTAAATTTCTAGGAGAGAGAACTAAATTAGTTGGTGATGATAGATATAAATTTACATTTAAAATATAATATATGAGAATTTCACAATACTTTTATTATTTTGCAATATTTATAGTTTGTTTTACAATAATATATTATATTTATATAATAATGTCTGATAAACCTATTTATGCAATTGCTGTTTTTAATGATAGCATTAAAGGAATAGTTAAATTTAAAGAAGACTTAGAACATAACCAAATTAAAATAGATTTAAATTTATCAGGATTAAAATCAAATAGTTTACACGGATTTCATGTTCATGAAGCAGGTGATTTAACGGATAAATGTACTAGTATGTGCGCTCATTTTAATCCATATGGATTAACTCATGGATGTCCTGGAATGAAAGAAAGACATGTTGGTGATTTAGGAAATATAAATGCAAATGCTAGAGGAGAAGCTAAATATACCTTTTATGATAATGTTATTAAACTTAGAGGTACCAAGTGTAATATTATAGGTAGAGGATTAATTATTCACGAAGATGAAGATGATTGTGGTCAAGGCGATAATCCTGAAAGTTTAAAAACTGGAAATGCAGGTAAAAGAATTGCTTGTGCTGTAATTGGATATTCAAAGGAAAATTTTAAATGTTAAAATTATAAGAATTTATTCCTTTTCATATTGCGCTGAAATTAAAAATAAAATTCCAACAGTAAATCCTAATCCGGATGTAATATATTTAATAGTTTTTTTACTTAATTTAAATCTCTCTTCTACAACAAATTTAGAACCTAAATAACCCCCAATAATAATAGAAATTAATAAAATATATCCCAATGAATAATTAATTTTTTTTGTTTTATAGAATTTCCAAAAAGAACCAATTGATATAGGGAATAAATTTAATAAAGCAATAGCACCTAAATTACTTCTATAATCACCAAAATTTAAATAATCAAAACAAATTAAAAGAAGGCCAATTGGTAATATTCCTGTTATACCAGAAAATAAACCTGCTATTAATCCTAATATTAATTCAATAACATATTGATTCATATATTATTGACTTATTTTATTTCTTACGACCATATTTACAATATTGTTTTTGAGAGAATCCTTTGGGTTTTTTGCAGTTTATACTGCGTTTGTATTTTGCCGACCATTTTCCGCCGCGTTTTCTATATCTTCGCTTTCTAGTTTTACTACCTCCCACTTGCTTTTGCTCTTCTTTTGAAATATCATTTTCACCTGATTTCATTTTAATCCAATCCACAAACGAATCAACGCTGCGGTCTTTATTTTCAACCTTACTATCTTCGTAGTTTTCCACTTCTTCTCCACCGCCTGAAATAAATCTCATAGTTGGAAAACTAGGTGGTTTAGATTTAAGGTTTTTAAGTTGTTCGCATAATTTGTGGTCGATTGATGCAACAACAATATCATCTCGATTTAGAAAGTCATTTGACAAAACATTTTTTAATTTAGCCCATTCTGGACGTGTAGCAGCACAAGGACCGCAACCTTCCATAAATATCAAAAGAAAAATTTTCGCATCTTTTTTACCCATTAAATCGTCTAGTTTTTCAACCAAATTTTCCTTTCCTTTTTTAAAATTTTTTTGATTAATAAATAAGAAAACCATTATAATATAAAAATAGAAAAAAATTTATAATCCATATATATTATAATAATGTATATACACGTTTTACTACTTTTACTATTTTTATTGGGTTTATATTTTTACGCAAAAGGAAGTTGTGATTGTCAAGAAGGATTTACCAATTCCAAAGGTCAAAGATGTCCCAATATGTTAATTCAAAAGGGTTCTAAATTTTATTTGTATAATTCTGAAGTGGCTCAAGTTCCAGGAGTGAATCCAGTTGAATTTGATAATTTAGAAGATTATACTGAATTTTTGGATTGGCAAAGAAGTCAAAATATTAGATGTCCTGTTTTATATTTACAAGAAACTTATGATGCGCAGGGAAATCGCGTATATAAAACAAGACCAAGTGTGTCTGAACCACAAGCCGGATTACCTCCATCCAGTTCTGCACCCATCGGCATTGCTTCTCAAGTACCTCCGCTTATGGAATCCAGTTTAGAACCTGTTGGCGAACCCGCTTATCCGAACCCTACTCTGTTAGTTGACGCAACACGTAATGATCCACCATATAATCAAAATTCTTATCCGGCACACGACCAAACCAGTTATTATATTGGAACTACCACACCATTAGATGTAATGGATATGCAACAAGAAGCGGCGAAAGTTAGTCCAAATCCAATGGATCCAAATTGGGGTGGCGCATCTTATACGCAGTCATTAGTTGATAAAGGTTATTATAAGCAAAATGAAGTGAATATTTATATACCATAAAAAAAAATTTATATATTTATAATTTTTATATTCCTGCATCTATTAGCATATTATCTTTATACATTTGTATATTTTTCGCACCCAGCAGCATGTCGCAACGTATATTTTGACTTCGATTTCCAATCAAATCCAGTTGCTTTTTCTGACATTACATACATATCTCCATGTTCTAATGTATCTATTGTAATAACGTCACTTATATTTTCATTATTATGATACCACGTATAGCATAAAGGAATTTTTGCACCCAATCTAAACGCAATTACCTTCTTTCTTTCAGTATCTCCGTGAAAACCAATTCCGCACTTGTTTACGTCATAATAATAATTACCTTCTGCTTGTAAATTGGCGCCTTTTTCGCCGCAAATTTCACCTAGTTTGCAGCGAATTTGCTTTAAAAACGGCACTTCATCAAACGCATAAACAGTTCCCATTCCTTCTTCATAATTCGGCGCTTGATGTGCTTCTCCAAAGCATAAATTATGTCTTGCGTGCTTATTTACAACACGACCATACATAAACGCTTTCGTATCTTTTTCCAATACATCTTGCTCAACAAACAATTTATCAGAGCCAGTTTCATCATCTAATAAAGCATTTACCGCATTTTTAATTGTTAAAACATATGCGGGATTATTTGCTTGCAACCCTTCTTCCAATAACCAATGTAAATTAATAATATTACATTTGCATCCTTTTGCTTCAAACCACGCTTTCATTTGATTCATATCATTTAAATTAAAACCTTCATTTGAAAGGGTTCCAATCTTTTGCATACCCTTGTGATTTTCCGCAACATCACCAAAAGTTAAAGAGAAAGTCTTACTACTAGTCGTCATCTTATAATATGCTATTTAATTATTGTTATTTATTTATTTCAATTTTTTTTAAATAATATAAAAACAAATATAATTATTATATATATAATGAGTAGCAATATTAATTACATAGGAATGAATATTAATGACGTAAAAAAAAACTTTGTTAATGATTATGGAGAAATGCATTTGGATATTTGCAATGAAGAAAGGTTTTATCAAGATTTTTATTGCTTTAATAATATAAGAGTATTACTAGAAAATGACATAGTAATAAACCAACGTCAAGGCTAATTAAAATTATTATTGTAATAAAGAATATAAATATGAAGACGCCTGGGAAGACACCTGGGGTGTTGAAGACGATTATTTTAAATGGTCTTATTTATCTGAAGAGGACGCACTTAAAAAAATTAGAGAAGATAAAGAATTAATGGATAAAATACACGCACGAGTTAAAAAATGTTAACATTATAATCATTTCTTTCCATTTCTAATTCCTCATCTACCATTTGAAACGCATTATCCATATCTTCCATTGTTAAATGTGGTTGCAATCGCAAAATATCATATGTATCCAAATATCTATCTTCTACACAATCACCATTATCTTCATTTGGTCCGCCAAATATTACATATTTCGCACATATATATGCTGATAATTTTTGATATCTTGCCAGTTTTCGTAAACATGGAATATATGTTTCCAATGTATAAATAATTTGCTCTTCATCATAAGTAAACGGATTATTTACTATATCCTTGTCTGTTAAATCTAAAAATTTTGGCTCCATATTAATTATTATATTATAATAATTAATATTTAAATTATATTTTTATTGTTTATCTACATATTTCATTACAGCATTTAATGCGGTTTTTGCTTGATTCATTTCTGCCAACTGCTTAATGGCGACTTGAGGTGACTTCGTGTCAACTGTTAGCGCGGTTTGTAACATTAAACTACTTAATAAGTCATCTAAATTTAAAATAGCGGTTTCATAATCAGAACGATATTTGCTAATTAAAAAAGTATCTTGCATTTTAATGTTTTGGGCTTTTAAAGTTGCACCATAAGACGCCGCATTTCCTGCAAGACCATTTGTAGATGATGGCACTGCATTTCCTGAGCCGTCAGTCATTCCCTCAATTAATCTGTATTGGTTGTTGTATTCAAAGTTTCTAAATAATATATAAGCAACAAAACAAATTGCAATAAATAAAAACAAATTCATTAATTCCTGTTTCATATATATTATAATTTTATTTTTTCAATAGAAACTTTACAATATTAGAGGCGCAAGTTTTATTTATTTTTCTGGTTTGTCCCTTGGAATTTGTATATGACACATCATTTAAGCAGTTACCATTTGTTTCTAATTCTTTAATAAGGTTAACAATACTCTTAAAACGTTGAATAATTGCAACTGCGGTGACAGAACTAATGCCTGGAATTTGACAAAGCATAATCTCGTCAATATTGTCGGCGGTTATGTTGTCCTTTTTTACCTTTTTAACAACACTTACATAGTCTTTATCAGGGTCTACATCAGTCTTTATTTCAGTATTCTCATCAATATGTTGATTATCTTCAGCAACAACTTCCTTTAAGCCTTCAACTAACTTTTTACAAAATGCGTTACTATAATAGGGTTGTTTGGTGCCATTTTCCTTTTCTAATTTGTATGCCATATTACAAATAAGTGTTGCTGTCTCTTCTAATGAAAAGGATCTAAAAACGGAAAAGCCTTTGTAATAATTGAGAGAAAACATTGCAGAATATAATGTAAGTTTTTCAACTCTATTATCTCCTTTAAAGCGATTTACCTTATTAACATCACCTTCCACCAAATAAATAATGTTATGATTATGGTGTTCAATTCCGTTTAATCGATAAGATTGCTCTTCATATCTTCCGTCCTTAATGCTCGCAAGTAAATCAGAAACAGATTTTCTCTCAATAATAAGACGCTCATTTACATCATCCGCAATAATAATATCGCCAATAGGTAGCGTTTCTGATTTAATTATTAAGTTTTTAAAAATAGGAATTGTGCTTGTTAAGTGATTAATGTGTTGCAAAAGATCAGGCTCTCTAGTGTCGATTTTAATAATCATTTGTAATAAATAATTTAATAAATTGTTATTAAATCATTTTTGTCCTAAATATATTTAAAATACTTTACAAGTAGAAAAAAGAAATAAAATAGAGTAAAAAATTGTAAAATACATTTTTTATAGACCAAATCCAATTGTAGCACGGTAGCCAGTTTGTTGGGTTTGGACGGTTGTTGAAATAGGCCATTGGGGTGTTGAAACACAGAATGTGTATTGAGGAGTAGATTGAGGGGCTCTTGTAAGGTTAACATTGTTATCTAAATACCAGCCAACACGAGGAGCAGTTCCTGCCTTCTTGACACCGCCACATGTAGGTCTGTTAACAATTGATGCTTGATTGCGAGCACGTTTTGATGCGTTCATTAAAACCATTTTATAAATTAAACTAATATTTTATTTTAATTTATAATGAAAATTACTCTAAATATTTCTAAAGTTGAATGGTAGAATTATTAAATATATATATATATATTACCATTCCCTCTAAATATTTTGGAAACAAACTTAAATATATGCTGCTAAAATAATTAATGTCAGAACTTGGCTATCCAAACGGAATATATCAATACATTTTTAACACCGCACTATTTCTTCATCCCACTCATATTCATACAGGATTTTATTATGGTATGAATAAATGCGGATTAATGGGTGTTGCATTATATGCTACTTCGTTAAATTATTGGCGCTATCCACTAATGAACTCCTATAGAAGAACAATTGATATGATTGTTGCAAAATCTTCTATTTCATATCACTTATATTTGTCATTATATACAACTAATAGATGGATAACTACTTTACCCATTTCACTTGGTAGTGGTCTATATTTTTTCAGTTTATATTTAGATAAAAAGAAATATGTTAAAAGCGCTGCATTTTGCCATTGCTTACTTCACCTACTTGTTAGTGTTGGCGCATCTTTAACGTATCGCGACTATTATTTACAAAATAATAATTAAGGAAACAAGTAATTCCAACCTAGTTTCCAAAGTTCCCATGACCCTAAACTTTTTCCTATTGTTGTTTTACAACCAGCAAGTAAAAAATTTTTATTTGATAAATTATTAAATGATGTTCCTAACGTTAAGTATTCTTCTATTTCACTGCATATTATATTAAATCTATTATTTTCCAATAATGATTTTATTATACAATTAATAACATTTATGTTATTAATAATTGCAAATATAGGCAAATCTGTTATTTTTATATAAGGACTTTCGCCAATTGTTATAATTTTTGGTATACTATTTTCAATAAGATTTTTAATTTTATAACTATTAATAGGGCTATAAACAATGCTATATAATAGTTTATAAATTAACTTTAATATATGAATGCTATCAGTTAATAATTCTTCTTGCGTTTCATAATTTTCTATATATTTTGCAAAATTAAAAACAAATATTTTTAATATAAATTCTATAACCATTTGTGCAGCAATAGCATTAGCATTTCCACCAGAATTTGCAATTATATCTGTTTGAAAACCAATTAGTGAAACGACAGCATTGTAAATTAATATTCTGTCTTGATATACATTTGCTAACGTTGTACTTAAAATTTGCAAAATTGAACGCAATAAAAATTTATTATCTAAATTGATAAAAAATGTTATTATTTTATTTTTAAGTATTTTTTCTCCATTTTCAATTATAAATTCTTTTGATTCATTATCTAAAAATACAGTATTTAAATCACTTAACAAAATATTATTGTTAAGGGGTACACCGCTTAAATCGCAATATCCTAAGTCAGTTTTACAATTTGTTGTGTAATATGACGCATAATATTCTAAATATAATTTGGTTAAATAAATATCTAAAAATTTTGATGTGTTTAATGATACATTTTCATTAATTGGATTATTATTTAAACTTCTATTTACATTATCATAATCACTAAATTTTGTTGTTTCTGTATTTGGTATTTTTTTATATGTAAATTCAATTAAAGCATTACCAATATTTTTTTTAAATATGCTTAGTATTTCAGTTAACAAATTTAAATTATTAATATTTGTAAAATAACATTTACTATATAATTCACATTCTTCTAAATATTTCATATAATTTTCGGTATTTACGCGCAAATCTTCCGCTTTATTTAAATATGATGATTGACGTTCAATAACATTAGGTTGTTGGCATATAAATCCACCTTTTTGTTTTTTGGTTTTTTTATTTTTGTTTCTGCGATTTTTTGTTTTTCGATTGCCCTTTTTATAATGCTTTTTTGTTTGCATATAATATAATATAATATAAAAATATTTAAAGTTTACACTATATATAAATATAACTAAGATGACTGATAGTAAGGAAATTTTACGCGACGACGACATTATCAAGACGGACGAAGGATTAGTATTTAATCCATATAATCCTCTAAATGTTAAGATTACATTGAGCGAAGTTCAATCTATTCTTTCCAAATAT
>Ga0194129_10003271_pt1 | contig 22697 bp, 20 predicted proteins | sample TA2KigCa35mmetaG_FD_150862 | JGI IMG/M metagenome (GOLD analysis project Ga0194129, IMG submission 150862) | Freshwater microbial communities from Lake Tanganyika, Tanzania - TA2015038 Kigoma Deep Cast 35m | ecosystem: Environmental > Aquatic > Freshwater > Lake | place: Tanzania: Lake...
CGTGGTGAAGCACGTGACCTCGCAAGACAGCTTCGTAGAGATGAAAAGCGTTACTACGACTTGTGGGGGCAACTTGATGACCTCAGCTATGACGACGCCGACGGCTTCGCCTCGCGCGGCGACGGGGACGCACCCGACATCGATGATGGCTTGGTCCAGGCCGAAATAGAGAACAACTTCGCACGCCTGAACGCCGAGGACCGGAACATGTACTTCCAGCGCGCGCTGGCGAACAACGCCGACTTGGGTCTCTCGGCGGACCAGGTGCTCGCAGAGGCCAAGAGGCTGGCCATGGACGACAGGGACATGGCGATACTGGAGCGCCAGGCGATCGGAATGGGGCAGTCGTCAAGGCCGCGCAAGATAGACGTCTCGTCAAGCTCGGCCCTCAACTCCGTCGAGTACGACGAGATGAACCGCAGCCTCTCGGTCGAGTACCGCGGCCGCGACGGCAAGGGGACCGGCACGGTCTACAACTACGGCGGGGTAGGGCCGGAGGTGGTCGACAGGATCGAGGCGTCGGACAGCCGCGGCGCGACGATGCGCGAGGTCAGGGACAACTACGAGTTCACGACGAGCCGCAAGTTGCCCGACTCGGCGTACGAGGGGCTGGCATCGCGAGGCAAGCCTCGCCGCCCCGGCCGCCGCCAGCGCCGCGCGCCTTGGTCGGCCGAGGACAGGCAGAGGTTCGCCGACGGCGACAGGCTTAAGGGGCGAACGAGGCCGGGCAAGCGCCGCCAGGGGCCGAGCGCCGATGAGTTCGACGGCTTCTCGTCGGTCGCGGGTCTCGATGTGTCCGACATCCCACAGACCCCCGAAATTCCGGAAGACCCCGAGTTGGTGTTCGAGGGGCCGGGCGCGGAGCACGCACCCGGCAAGGAGATCTCGCTGAACGTGATGTGGGAGAACTACCGAAGGTGGGCAAAAAGGAATAGTAGCAAATTGGCAAACAAACCCTTCTGGTTGCTGACCAACGACTTGAGAGACATGGACGATGAGAGCATCGTGCCGCCGCCGACCCTCGCGGAGACGGCCGCTTTCTTCCAAGATAAAGATAAAGCCACTGGCAAACATCTTGGGACCACCGTCACCGAGGAGGCGGCCCGAAGGATTCTTGCCGCCAGGGACCCCAGGGGGCCGGAGTACTTCATAAACAGCCCGTACCTCGCCGAATACATGGCGAGACAACTGGGTATCCCCCGGAAAGAACTCTTCGGGTTCGACCCGTACGATTACCTCGACGATGAGGGCGATGTGGTGGACACTTCCGAGTTGTCCGACGAGGATTTTGCCAAGTTTATGGAGTCCAACAGGGCGCGCCAAGAAGCCAGAATCGCCGCTAGGCAGAGGAACAGGAGGGGCAAGTCGGGCCTCACCGCCGGGAGTATGACGGTGCGCGATCTCGAGAACGAACTGAGGAAAATTGACCCCAACATCAGGCTCACAGACGAGGACGGAGGACCCCTCGGGGCAAGCGAAATGTACCGCGCGGTCAGAGACTCCGGGATCGAGCCCGACTTGAAAAAATTGCTTTCTCTGGAGTCCTGGAGAAGGATGAAAACAAATGGAGGCATACTCTCGGACGCGATGGTGGAAAGACTCGCGGAAGGGGGTCTCGTGGGAGACGAATCGAGGCCAAAGAGGTCGGATCTGGCCCTCTCCGAGTTGCTCCAATGGCCCGCCTTCGCCAAGTTCAAGAGGGCGCAGGTGGAGGAAGCCTTGGCCGACGTTCTCGGCTTGAGCGCAGAGGAGTTGGCGAGTCGGAGAAGGACGATCCAGGAGAACCTGGGCTACGGAAGGAGCGGCAAACGCGTGAAGCGGCGTTTGTCCAACATCCAGAGGCAATCCAACAAGGTCACGAGGGCCAGGCTGGTCGAACTGATGGAGAGGTTGGGTCTCAGCGTTGATGAGTTCGACAAGTGGTTCAGGGACGCGCCCGAAACCGAGAAACAGTAGTGCTAATGTTGTTAGTGAAATTTTATCACGAGGAGTTCGCCGGATGAGCATGGTAAATGGGGCATCGCCCACGCTTAGCGTTGACGCGGAGGGCGGCGTACTCGCGTGTCCCAAGGTGGCCGACCTGGCGCAGTGCGGTTTTGTCAAGGGCGACAGAGTCTGCGGCAAGTGCGGCGCCGTCCCCGTGGAGATGAAGGTGATGCCCGCCACCGAGGCTAATGACCTGCTTGAGAAGGTCGCGAAACTTGAGGCCGATCTAGCCGAGGCGAAGAAGCCGAAGATGAGGATGCCGCGCAAGATCCAGATGGAGGACGCCGACGACGAGGAGGAAGAGGCGATGAGCGTCGCCGCCGAGGCATCCGATGACGAGGCCGAGGCAGCCGAGCCGGAAGAGGCGACCGAGATGGAAGATGACGCCGAGGCCGACGAGGAGGAAGCCGACGAGGAGGAAGCCGACGAGGAGGATGCCGACGAGACCGAAGAAGACGACGAGGAGGACGAGACGGACGAGCAAGCGCAGGACGAATCGTCGCTGCTCGAGAAATTCAGGAAGGCGCGACTCCAGCAGATGGGCGTGAAATCGATCGACGTCGGCCAGCACGGATACAAATGCGCGATCGACTCGAAAGTCTACGCGGGGGGCACGCCGCCCTGCGCCGATTGCGTCGGCGGGTGCTTCGGCGCGAAGGGGCAGGTAACGCTCCTCCACGCGGAGGGGATATCCCAGACCCTCGTCAAGGGCGACGTCCTTGACTCCGCCTTCATCAAGGAGGGCGACATGTTCGTCACCGCAATCAGGAGGAAGGACGGGAAGATATTCGACGTCTACGTCGACTCATCGGGCGAGATCAGGGGGCACAACCTCGTGGACTCGAGCACGATCTACGACCCATCCGTGGACGACCTGACCATGGTCACCTTCGACGAGGCGGCGAACATCGCGACGATGCACCTGCAGAGGAAGGACTCGGAGGTCGTGAGCATTCAGCCGGCCGCGTTCGAGGGACACGAGGCCTACGTCGTGGACATCCAGTGCAAGACGGGCGAGAGCTACGACATCTACGTCGGGCTGGACGGAACGTTGCTCGGGTACGAGACGCTGCAGGAACCCGACATCCAAGAGATCGAGGCGGAGGCGGCGGAGATCGCGCTCAAGAGCGCCTACCCGCACGCCGTGCGCATCGAGCTGGCCAAGGCCGGCATAGCGATGCCGGACGGCTCGTTCCCCATCCTCAGCCACTCCGACCTGATGAACTCGGTTCAGGCATCCAAGAGGGCGCTCAACCAGAAGGAAGTTCGCGACCACATCATCCTCAGGGCGAAGACAATCGGGCACGAAGCATCCATCCCGCCGTCGTGGGTGGATTCGGGGTCCCAAGAGTTGCTCGGGAGCCTTGACGAGTTCGACAAGCTCCTCAAGGAACTCAACCAGAGCAAGGACTAGCCCATGTCGCCCCGCGACGCAGGCGACGAGAACAAGGACATTCGCCAGAGGGCGAAAGACTTCCTGAGGCACGGGGTCCTCGGGTGCTGCCCCGAGTTGAAGGCGGCGATCGGAAAGACGGTCGGGGAGGCCGGCGCCCCCAAGCAGCCCGAGAAGAAGCTGCCCAAGGTCGTCAACAAAAACGGCAAGAGGTTCGACCCGAAAGCGAAATACGGGCCCGGCATGGTTCTCAGCCTGTTCCCGTCGAGGTCGAGCCAGGCGGCCCTCCACGGCCAACCGAACTTCGGCTGGGTCGAGGACACGAGCCCGAAAACCGACGAAGAGGCGGCGTCTCGGGGCGTCGAGGCCCTCAGGCAACTCGCCAACGGACCGAGGGTGGTTCAGGAGGTCTACGAGGTCGACGAGAACGGCAACCCCACAAAGAGGGTCGACGACTCGGGGGACGACGGCGAAGGGGACGACGACGAGGAGGAGGACGGGGGGCTAGAGGGCAAGGGGCTGGGGCGAACCCTGCGCGAGCTCAACCCGGGGAACACGCTCGTCGCGCGCGCCGCGAAAAAATTCGGAGTATGGGTAGACGGCCTGGGCAAGTTCCGGTGCACGCCGGGGACGCCCCAGGCGAACCAGTACACGGACGAGATGGGATCGACATGCTTCTCCGTGTCCGCATCGGAATTGGCGAACGCCGCCCAGGAGGGGTTCGCCTCGCTCAGCAGGTGGATGCAGAGGAGGAGGCAGTGGAACGTCCCGCTGGGGATAGACGAGTTCGGGAACGTCGAGGAACGCGTCGAGGTCCTCGAGGGGAGGCAGGCATACAAGCGGGTTTTCACAGGATCTCGTGCGCGGGTCAGGGCCAGAATGGGCGAGCTGGAAGGGACTATCGGGGACATGCTCCGGATCGCGGGGATACCCCCGGACACGAGCGACAACAAGGATTTAGTGATGCTAATCAGGAAACTAAATCCAAAAATCGTACTTAAAAAGGTCGGCGAAGCTGGAGAGAACTTCGACAAACTAACCCCGGACCAAAAAAGATCTCTGCAAGCAATGGGCATAACTAGGCAGTCCCTAGTGGACGCCGAGCGCGGCTTTCTCATGAGGATCACGGAACTCGCCATCACCGACCCCGACAGGTTCGACAGGATCGGCGTGATAGTCCAAGATATGGGACACCCCGATGAGGGCTTCACGAAAGTACTTAAAAACCCAGGTTCCGACTTCCTGAAGGATGCGCGATACGGCATCACCTACAACCCCAAGAAAATGACTGAGACCGTGGTCAGACAGGTGAAGGAAGTCGAAAGAAATCAGAGGCTCGGGCTGAGGGTCGAGGGGGCGGCGTCCGACGAGGAGGCCGCCGACCTCCTGCACGAGTTCGTGGTCAACGAGGACCAATGGGCGGGCGGAATGACGGCGTCCCTCGCGGGCGACAAGAACCGGTTCCTGGCCAAGGGTATGCACACGGGCTCACACGAGTACTCGCACACTCTGCAGGTCGACGCCTTCATCGCCGAGGCGCAAAGGAGGTACGGCGATGACGTGAAATTCAGCGACATTGACAACGAGAACATAGTTAGCGTGATGAAAAATTTAGAGGACGACATCGACCTCGAGGATCTGGGGCTCGTCACGTCGGACCTCGACAAAATCGCGTTCCTCGGGGGCAAGTACGGCGCAGACCAATGGAGGTACAGCGGCGCGGTGGACGAACTATGGAAGATCGAGACGACCGCCGAGCTCTACGCCCTCCGCGACATGGGCGTCATAGAGGGGGGCGACGTCGACGGGGTCCTCGGCTACATGGACGACTTGAAGGCGAGCAAGAGCCGGTCGGAGCGCGACGCGGGGAAGAAAAAGAACATGAAGGCCTTCGAAGCGAGGGTCACCAGACCGATGGAACGCCCCGACGGGGCACGAGACACGCCGGACTCAGCGCCGCCGGCGAGGCGAATGACCCCCGCTCGGGCGAAGGACGCGAAGGCGGCCGCAAGGATCGGGGCCGACATCGCCAAGCGGAACGAGGGCAGGTTCGACAAGGACGAGGTAGATGCGCTGGCGAGGGCCGGCAACACGAGAGGGCACGATGTGTTCTCCCTCATCGATGCCGAAAAGATGCCGGACGCAATCATCGGCATCGATTCAGCAAACAGACTCGCGAAGAAGCACACGGCCGAACTCGATGAGATCGACGTGTCGGGGAGCACGGCGGTGTCCCGCGTCGCCTACGACCCGAAGAAAGAAAAGCTCTACGTGACCTACGCCGGCACGGAGGACAAGCCGGGTCGCACCTACAGGTACGATAAAGTCAAGCCGGAGACGGTGCTGGATCTTCACAAGGCCGAGTCGAAGGGCAAGGCGATCAACGAGATCAAGCGAACACACAAGGCGAGCAAGCCGCTTCCCCGCATCCCCGAACGCATCGACAGCAGCAGCCTCGATGATGCGGACATCGCCTCGCAGGTCCAGCGCAACCTGATACCAGTCCTGACCGCCCTGGACAAATCCGAGGTCGGCAGGGATCTCAGGGTCGTCATCTCCGTCAAGCCCGACGTCGGGTCGGGGGAAATCGTGGACAAGGCCGGCATCACGAAGGCGCGCATCTACCACGACGGGATCGTCATGAATGACGATGAGGTCGTCATGCAGATCCCCTCCAACGCCCGCGGGATACCGGTGGCGGCCGACGTCTTCGACAGGGAGGAGGATGGGTCCATGGCCATCCTCATCATGCCCCCGATGAGGTTGACGATCGTCGATGGCAAGGGCGGCAGGAGCGCCCAAATGTTCGAGCAGCGTTCGTCGAACGAGACGCTGGACAGGATGATCGAACAATGGCCCGAGGGATCCGACCCGAAGCAGAACAGAATCATCTCGCCTGCGAAGAATAAGGTCGAGCAGGTCGTCGGCACGCACCAGGCGATCACAGCCGGCGGTGACGATTTGCCCGACGGCTCGACGGCGCCGCTCGCCCAAGCGCGCATCCGCACGAGGAACTCCGACGTCCACGGGCGACAGGTCGCCCGCGGCGGCGCACCGACCAAGCCGACAAAAAAATACAAGGACTCAGTGCCCAGCGCCAAACTGAGATCGGCGGGCCCGATCGAGACCCAGGAGGAGAGGAATTTCTCGCGCGCCTCGGGTCACGGCAAGACAATCTCCGGCCTCTCTTCGGATGGCTCCGTCGACCCAGAGATCACGCGCGCGATATCCGACATGGACGACAGGGGCGTGTCGCGGGTCATCGATGCGGCCGCGAACCAATTCCACGAGGGCGTGGACAGGAGGCCGAGGTTGCGCGTGTCGGTAAACGAGATGGGCAAGATCATCTCCGATGGCGGCCGACACTACAAGGACCAGGGCCACTTCTCATCGCTGGACAGGTCCTACCAAGCGATGATCGGGATCCACCCCGACACCGATGACTTAGACAGGCCCGTCTCCGGCTACGTTGTCCACCCCGCCCAAGATCTGGCCGCGAGGACGGCGATGCGTAGGGGAGGGGCGCAGGTCGGCAACGGCCCGATGGAGTGGCCGGCAGGAGCAAACCCGCACGGAGACGTGGAATCCGACGGCGACATAGAGGTGGTGCTGAAACCCGAGGTCTCGGGGAGGACTGCCTACGGGTTCGGCTACGGCATAGACAACAAGACAAGACCCGTCTGGCTCAACTCGGCGGATCCGAGCGCGATAGCCGACGCCCTCGTCCACATCGACCCCGCCGCCGATGCGGATGAGTCGAGGAACCGGGCCCTCAACGCTATCTCGGCTGCGGCCGACGGGAACTTCGGTTACTTCACGGACGTCGGATCGCCAAAGCCGGTCGCCACGTCCCAGAACCAAAGGACCGCCGCGTTCGCGCAGAGGGCCGCGGCCCACGCAAAAGGTTCGAAGCCGCAGAGGCTCGGCGCCCAAATCATGGGCGGGTTCGTAACCGAGGAGATAGCGGAGATCCGGTACCCGTGGTCGCGCGTCTCGGGCTCATCTTCTGACGTGGACATATCCGACGTGGTGAACAAGGAGCCAGTGTCCGACAGGCTGCGCCGGCTAGGTTTCACCGACGCCGAGATCGAGTACTTCTACGAGGTCAACGGCGACAGGTCGCTCGACTACATATCTTCATCCACGATGGCGAGCCTCCGCGAATACAGGAAGGCCGCCGAGATCCAGAAGGACCTGACGGGCAAGGGCATGCCGCGCGTCTCCTTCATGCACCCGACGGGATTCGACCCGATGGACGTCTCCTCCTACATGACGAGCCCCCGCGCGAGCGACACGGTGGAGAAGGCGCTCGCTAGGGCGATCAACGAAGAGGTTGACGAGTTGCTTGAGAAGATGCTCAAGCAGGTCCGGAAAACCAGGGGCAAGATCTGGGGCGCGAAGCCGAAGGTGAGCGTCCCCGCATGATGGGCGTGCACGTGGCGAACTCGGAGTTGGGCAGGCTTTACTTCGTCATCGACCCGAGCACCCCCCGTGATACCGGCGCCCTCGTGTACCCGAGCGGGCAATCAACCTCGTTCAATTTCTGGGGGTGGGTGTCGGCCAACCCCGAAATAGAGAAACTGGAGAACAACGAGTTTCAGGAGATGCTCTGGAACGAGCCGCTGCCCCAGGACGAGGAGTTGTGGGATTCCTTTTTCTTCTCCCGAACCGCACCCCTGTCTGGGATAATTGACCAACAATTGCTAGTGAACATAGGCGGGGGCGGCAAGCCGAAGCCGAAGTCGTCAAAGGACGACCTCGCCAAGCAGATAATGGAAAGGAGTGAGTCCGGTGGCAGACGGTGAGATCAAATTCAAGGGCCCGCAGGACGTCATTTTCGACCTGCCGCAGGAGCGCATAACCGGCGACCTCCTGCGCGGCTACGGCCCGCGGCGCGGGAACCTCGAGAGGCTGCTTCGCTACTGGAGGCCGATAATGAAGAAGCCCGGCGGCTTCCGTCGCTGTCGCGTCATTCTGGCAAACCACCCGGAACTGTACCCACTGGAGAGAATCTGTGCCTGGCTCCACCACGAGACGACTGGCCTCTGGCCCAACGAGGGCTGCCACCACCCCGGCATGAAGAACTGCAAGAACAAGATCAAGAAGCGCAACTGGAGCGATGCCGACTTCGCCAAGCGCCTCGCGCGCGGCGGCAAGTTGCCCGGCAAGCTCGCCAGGAGCATAGGCAAGAGCAAGCCGCTGGGCAAGAGCCTCGATGACGAGACGTTCCTCACGAACTTTCACGCGACGGGCATGGACGAGGTCGTGGAGGAGAAGGTCGCTTTCGGCGAGTTGAGGGCGTTCGTCGGCGACAACCTCGAGTTCGCAGACTGGCTCAGGGACTCGAGCAACTGGGAACACGAGGGGCAGGACGACAAAGGCGAGGTCAGCGTGTCCCCGTTCAGGTCGAAGTTCGACAACGATTGTTGCGGTGGTCTAATTGAGCCAAGATAATTGCTGCCCGCAGATTTTCGCTCGGATCTCGTTCGTGGAGCCGAACAGAAGCCCGAAGAGCGTCGTGCACGCCTACGACAAGGGCAACCGCGTCCTCGCGAGGTACAAGGCGGTCGCCATGATTCACGGGCACAGCAGGCGCAGGGTCCAAGAATCCCTGTCCGCAAATGATGCGATCAACTACAAGGGCATCGGCCACACGCTGCTATCGCTCGCCGTGCCGGGCGACTCCGACCCGTTCAGGTCGCCCGTAAGATCCGCCTTCTACCGCGCGATAACGCCCGGCGGCGGGAGGAGGGGCGGCTCGAGGCGCGGCGAGAACCGCGGCTACAGATGCCCCGAGGGATTCGAGTACGGGGGTCGATTCACCGACAGCAGGTTCTCGACTTGCGGAATGAAGCTGTTCGAAATACCGGGCATCGGTCGCGCGATCGGTGCTGGGCTGTCCACCTTCCCGGGGGCGAGGGACTCCGAGGGGAGGCCGCTGACTGGCGGACCCTACCCAGATGCGGAGCAGGCGCGCCGGCCGAACATAATCATCCCGAAGGTCGGCGGGATCAGCAGGCAGGCGGTGATAGCAAACGTAAATGCGCTGACGGGTGAGATCGGGAAGTCGAACAAGCAGATGTATCGCATGGTCAGGAGGGACGGGTTCGTGCTCGAGCCGGTGGTGCCGACCAGCGTCCTGAGGGTGATCCCCGACAACAGGAACATGGAGGGCGCCACTTTCCTCAGGTCGGCCCTAACGAGAAACGATTTCGGCAAGGACGAGCTCGGGATGCTCTCGAACAGCGGCGTGAACGAGATCGTTTACGTCATGCCCGGAGGCTCGACGGTGAGGCTGTCGAAGAACAGACAACTCTCGGTCGGCGAGAGGAGGAGGCTCGGGCGCCTCGTGTCGTCCGCATCGTCCAAGAAGAGCGACACCGACCCGCTGGCGCCGATCCGGTACATAGTCGGCGAGTCGGGGGATTACCTCTCCTACAGAGAAAACTTCGTCGGCATCAGGAACCCCCACCAACTTGTCGGCGATGGCAAACGCGAGAGGTGGGTCGACGAGATATTTGGCGGCAAGGGGCGGCTCAAGAGGCGCCGCACGCCAGAGGACGAGATGAGGGAGACGGAGTCTTTCGGACAGGTCAACTCAGACATATCGACCATCGAGGGGGCGATCGCCCACATCGGGAATGGCGGCTCGCTCGGGGATCTGAAGCCGAGCCTGCTCGCCAAGATCCTCGCCGACAAGGACATCGCGCGCAGCCTAGAGGGCAACTCGGTCCGCATCGGCCCGAGGGTCTACACGCTCGAGAGAAAGAAGCCGAAGTACGCCGCGATTTCGGAACGCTTCGCAGAGGACATCCAGCAGTTCCTCGGGGTCGAGTCCCCCGACGTGTTCCCAGTCGGGAGAGGAGACAGGCGGTCGTTCCTCAGGGAGCGCCCCGAATCGGCGATCATCGGCTCGCAAGTGGACAGGAGACGCAGGTTCGACGAGATCCCCATGAGAGACGCGGCCGGCCTGCTCGTTTCGGACCTGCTCACCGACACGCGCGACAGGAAGCCGGAGAGCGTTTCCGTCGTCAGCCTCGGCGACAGGAGATTCGGGATGCCGATCGCCAACGAGAACTCAGGCTTAGTGGATCTTTCGGACATCGAAATAACGAAACGCATGAAGAGGTCGGTCGGCGAGCTGTTGTCCTCCGGCGCCAACGCCATCTACTCCGACTACTACAGGAAACTGAAGGCCGACCAGCAGCAACAGATGAGGAGGATAATCTCGGCACTCCTGAAAAAGGCGAGGAAATTCAATTTCAACCAGTATCGCGACAGGCTCAACGCCTCAGCCGAACTCTCGGAAGGCGAGAAGCTACACATAGAGATTTTGGGCAAGATCCTGAAGCGAAGGATCAAGACCCTCTCCGGCGAGCTCCGTCAATACTTTAAGGATTGGTCAGATGACTGACAAGTTCTCCGTCATCTTCGAACCCGCCGCGATGAAGCCATTCGGCATCATCGAGGATCGCTCGGGGACCCTCACGGCTTACCCCGTCCACGAGTCGGCGGAGCACTGGGCGCTCCGCTACAACGGCGGCAACAAGCAGATCCCCTACGGCATGCAGTCATCGGAATTCGTGAGTATGGACACCGGCTTCGTCGAGGGTTTTAGGTCCACCTTCTCGGGGGGCGACAGGGTCGGGCGCCGAGCGGCCCTGCTCTCCCGCAAAACCGAGAAACTCATCGCCTCAGAAATAATCTACGGCGCTTCACTCGGCAGAGCCAAAAGGCGCAAAAATGGTGTGAACAGGAAAGTCATGCCGGCCGTCGCCCATCGCCAGATGGAGTTCTTCAGGGCTGGCCTAATTGACAGAGCGATAAGGAAGCAGGGGAAATGGCCGAAAAAAGAAAAGGACTGAAGGGCAGGGAGCGCCAGGCGTACGCCCTGCGGCTGGCCATACAGCTGGGCTGCTCGGGCGCCCACAAGATGCCGGACGGCTCTTGGCACCCGTGCTCGTCCCACGAGGAGCTCGAGAGACTGTCGAACGCCGCCGAGGATGACGACTGGCTCAACAGCAACACCATCGGGGCGATGAGGGCGAGGGACAGGCGGGCGAGGAGGCAGGCCGTCAAGCCGGGGTCACGAAAGCCTGCGACCAAGAGCGGTTTTGCGGTCGTTTCGGGCAAATCGGTCGTCCCCTCGGCCTCGCCCCGGGACACGGATCCCGACGTCTTTCTGGATCCCGACTCGGCCAGGCTCAGGTCGCGGCAACTTGGTTGCGTGGGCATATCCCGACGGGTGTCGAGGTCTGGGAGGATGGTCTGGATGCCCTGCACCAACATGTCGGACTACGCCAGGCTGGCGAGGACGACGGCTCTGGGCAGGCGGGGGGCCGCCACCCAAGACGACAGGCGAATCAGACGCATCATCGGCGACGAACTTCGCAAAATAGGCAAAAAACGCTAGTTGCGCCACGAACCTTAATTTATCTAGTATCTTAGTAAAGTATCGGTTGGGTGCATACCTAAATCGGAATAACAGTCCATCCAATCACTAGACAGAGGGAAATACGATGTCAGAAGACACCAGCAGACTTCGCGAACTGCAATCAGCACTTCGCGCGAAGATGCAAAGCAACAAAGAAATTGCCGACTCGTTCAAAGTTCAAGACGGCACAGTAATTATCGATCAAGAGCGCAAGTCCGCGTTCGACAAGAACATGGTCGAGATCAAGGAACTCAAGGGCCTGATCGACGGCATCGAAGCGTTCAATGAGGTCCAGGACTGGGGCAAGGAAGCGAGTGGCCAGTCGGTCGCCGCAGCCGTAGCCGCAGGACACGCGGTCTCGGGCGGAGCCAAGAGGCTCGAATCGATCGGCGAGATGTTCCTCGCTTCGGACGAGTTCAAGTCGCTCAACGGCGGCCGCAACGGCGCCAACATGCCCGCACCGTGGCAGGTCAAGACGTCGCTGACGACCCACAACTACAGCGTCAAGGACGTGTTCTCGGCGATGCCGACCGCAGGAAACCTCTCGGGCTTCCAGCGCGGCAGCGGCCTCGGGGACTTCGGTTCGGTACAGCGTGACCCGATGGTGGCCTCGCCGATGCGCACGAAGCGCGTCCGCGACCTCTTCCCGGTTCGCCGCACGACCGCCCAGGTCATCGAGTACTTCCGTCAGCTCGGCTTCACCTCGATAGCCGCGACGCCGTGGATCAACACCACCGGCGCGAATGCGGCCAGCCCGGCAGCCGGTATCTACTCGACGAACAACAACGCAGCCCCCGTGGCAGAGCGCGATGGCGAAACCTTCGCGCTGAAGCCGCAGTCGGCGTTCCAGTTCGTCGGTGAGCAGGCACCGGTTCGCACACTCGCGCACTGGGAAGCCGCGCACCGCAACGTGCTGGCAGACGAGCCTCAGCTCAGGTCGATCATCGACAACGAGCTTCTCTACGGCCTCCGCCTACTTGAGGACAACCAAATCCTCAACGGCACCGGCTCCGGCGAGAACCTGAAGGGCGTCCTCCAGACCTCGGGCATCCAGACCTACAACTGGTCCAGTGGTGTTCCCTTTATCAATGGCGTATCCACAGCAGACACCAAGGCCGATGCGCTTCGTCGCGCAGCGACCCTGTCCTTCTTGGCGTACTACGAGCCCTCGGGCATCGTGATGCACCCGAACGACTGGGAAGACGTCGAACTCACCAAGGACTTGAACGGTCAGTACCTGATCGCCGTGTCCGTGGCGATGGGTGGCGAGCCGAAGGTCTGGCGCATGCCGGTCGTCGAGACACCAGCAATCGCCGAGGGTACCGCCCTCGTGGGTGCGTTCGGTACCGGCGCCCAGTTGTACGACCGTGAGGACGCGAGCATCCGAATCTCGGAGCAGCACGCGGACTTCTTCATCCGCAACGCGATCGTGATCTTGGCCGAGCAGCGTCTCGCTCTCGCCGTCAAGCGTCCGGAAGCGTTCGTGAAGGTCACGTTCAACACCGCACCAGTGGCCCCCTGATTAGGGACTGAATCGCAATAGGCGTCCCCCCGCCCAGACCCCGGCAACATCGGGGCGAGGGCGGGGGTTCGTCATTTACGGCAAGGATCACCAAGACGCATGAGCAAAAGGTTCTGGTACGGCGCGACGGTGCTCAGGGTCGTGGACGGCGACACCCTCGACCTGATGGTCGACCTCGGGTTTGACGTGCACCACAAGATTCGCGTGCGCCTCTACGGGGTGAACACCCCGGAATCCAGGACGAAGGATCTCGCCGAGAAGCAACTCGGTCTGAAGGCCAAGAAGTTCACCGAGGACTGGTTGACCAACCACAAGTGGGTGTACGTCAACACCATCCCCGACAAGAACGACAAGTACGGGAGGGTCCTGGCGAGGGTTTTCTCGTCGGAGGACGTGTCCGACCCGAAGACGGCCTGCCTGAACCTGGACATAATCCAGTCGGGGTTGGCCAGAGAGTATTATGGTGTCGGCGACAAAACCTGGGACGAATTCAAAAAAACAGACACGAAGTGAGGAAACATGAGAAAGATTGACATGCCGCTCGGATGGGTGGACCCGAACGCGAAGGCGCAGGATGCACCTGCCGAAATCCTGAACAAGGAAGAGCCCGGCAAGAAGAAGCGCAAGACCAAGGACGCGGAGCCAGAGCCCGTTGTCGAGCAGGCGGCCGAGGTCGTCGCAGAGGCGGCCCCAGAGGCCGCAGCCGAACGATCCGACGCCTGATTACTTGATCGGGCAGGCCCCGTTCGAGCAATCCTCGAGATCCAACTCAGCCCCGCCGACCTGGCTCAGGGGCACCGATTTGTCTATTCTCGCACTTAGCGACTCAAACTCGTCCCGGCTGATCTCCTCGTAAGGCGGCAACGGGAAGTTGTGCTCCGCATGGAGCACGAACGAGACGGACTTGATGCTCGAGTCGTAGTTCTTGGCGAGCCACTCCTTTATGGATTCCAGTTCGTCCTTGCGGTAGTAGACGGTCACCGACACGGCGTTGTCTGACCACTCTGTCTGCATTCGCTTCACCCACTCGAGTTGATCGATGGCCGACATGTCGCCGGCCAGAGTGCTGCCCTCGGGGGACTGGCAGGGGAACTCGACCACGTATCGCGAGTGATCCTCCCTGCCGTCGATGCCGATGTCCCAGACGACCTTGTGGCCGCGCGCCCGAAGGCCCGAGACCAGCGGGTCTGACGCACCGAACCTGACTCTCCGGATGTAGTAGGCCGCGAACGCGGGGTGGATTCCGGGCGTGATGCCCGGGAGGAGCGACAGGGTCCCCGACGGCTGCACCGTGGTCAGCCTCACCGAGCGCGGGAAGCCCATGTCCTTCGAGTAACTGACGTCGAACGCGTCTAGGTGCTGGTAGGCCTCGTCCAGCCACGAGACCTGCTCTGCCGATGCCTGGAGGATCCCCGACACGCTCTGCCCGAGCCGCGCGTTCTTGGACACGATCGAGTTGGTCTTCGCGTAGGGGTACGCGAGCCGCGTGATCTGCTTCTGGACCATGTAGAGCAACTCCGAGATGTCCTTGAACTGCTCGATAGAGCATATGTTCGGCAGGAAAATCGTCGAGAGGTTGCACGATTCCCCGTCGCCGAGACCGATCTCTGCGCACGGGTTGAATCCCTCCACGGTCCTGTCCGAACGCTCCTCTTTGAGCCTGCCGAACTTGCGCGCGAGGCGCCGGTTCACCAACCCGTAGGGCTCGCCCCCGCCGGTGTAGCCCTTCCAGAGCTCGGGCATGATGTGGTCGTAGTAGTCGGCGTAAATGCTGTTGTTCGAGTTGGCACGGTACCCGGGGATCTCGCCCGTCGCCCAGTTCTTGGCGCGGAGGAAAAGCACGTCGTCGGGGTCGCCGATGGCTATTTGCGCCGAACGCCTGGACGAGCCAGAAACTACGACGCGTCCGATTATGTTGCAGATGTCAAGGACGTCGATGGATCGGAGTTTCTTCCCCTCGCGCGCCTCCATGACGGCGCAGATGTCGGTGATGCCGTCCACGAGCGCCTTGGGCCCGCTGGCCGTCCCCCCGAAAGTCTTCAGGGGCGCACCGAACTCGCGCACGAGAATCGTGGAGTAGGTGAACGATTTGCCGGTGTCGAAGAACGACTTGAGGGTGCTGTGCAGGAGGCGGCGCCAGCCCTGCCGCGAGTCGGGGACGATGATGTCTGCGTCGTTGGTCTTTTCGTGGGCGATCTTGACGCCAGGCAGCACCTTGGGCAGGTCGTGTATTTTCGCCCGCTCGACAGAGAAGCCGACCCCGCCGCCGAGCATGAGGTGATCGAACAGAAACTCAAAATCCTCCACCTTCTCGATGTTGACGAAGTAGCAGTTGTTCAAGGAGGCAGCATTGAATTGCCTGATGAGGGGCGTGCCGAGTTGCCACAAGGCGCGGCCGGAAAATGATCCGCGCAGATTGAAAACGTGGTCGAACAACCTCTCCGCCTGCTCCACGGTGAGCGGAGTCCCTATCTCGATCGCGCCGTTGACGCAACGCTCCACCGTCTCGAGCCAGGTCTCGTTCCGGTTCAGATCGTCGATGCGACGGGAGTAAGTCCTCAGGTAGACGACTTCGCCAAGACCGCCGAATCCCCAAGGCGGCACGAGGCCCTCATACCGACTCAAGAACGATTGACTTAACGACATTGTCTTTACCCCCGTGGCTAATTGAAACGATTAAGAAGCCCAGAGGGCATCGGACATGTTACTCCATCAGTCCGAGGCTCCTTGCCTGGGTCGTCGTAATATAATCTCCCTTTCTGTGGATAATTACGCGAGCTTTGGTGAACGGAGTGATCGCACGCTCCTCGGTGACATCTTCCTCTACTAGCACCAGCGGATCCGTCCCCACTATTTTTTTGGGAAGGGACATGTCGTAATCCTGCTTGGCGACCCCGGCGCAGTCTCCGGTGGGATGCCCGCAGACCGGACACGGCTGCCTGTCGGCGGGGGACACATCTATGTCGCCGATACTCGTTTTGCTTCTGAAAGGGCTGGGATACTCCACCCTGCTATTTTACTATTTTTTAGTCAGCGTCGGGGTCCATGAAATTGTAGATTTGGAAGCCTTCGTTCGCTATCTCCTGCGCGACCCGGTCTTTCGTGGCCGAATCTACCCTGGCGACAATTTTTTCAGTAATAGTTTTTACCAACATGGCGGGGAATATGCTCTCCCTGAACAGCTTGGCCGCGTCATCCGGGGTGGCGATCATCGTGTCCCAGACGACCTTCCTCTGGTCGTAGGAGTAGGGCATGGCGACGACGGACACCTGCCCAAGTTTGCCTCTCTTGAAGGCGTGCGTCAGGGTTATGCACTCCGAGACCTTCTCGTTCTTTATGAAGGCCTCGCGCAGGCTCTTGCCGCTGGTGGCGAGAGGGTCGTAGGAGAGGAACCCCTCGGCGACCATGGTTATCTCGTCCACGGCCCAGTACTGCCTGAGCATGTGGCACACCTTGGCCGACTTCTCGAACCTTTCAAAAAGGTCCAAATTCATGGATTCCCCGTCCATTTGGACGGTTATGGCCAGATCTTTGTGCTTCCAGCCGAAGAAATTGAATGGCAAATCCTCGCCGACCCCCCTTTCGTTCACCATGTCCGACTTGGTTCGCCGGTACGAGGCGGTCAAAAGGGCCAACTTCTTGACATCGTCCCCGTAGTCGTCTTCCACGGGGCCAACTTAGCGCACGGACTTGCGCCCGGCGCTGAGGTCCTTGTGTAAACTGACGATTTATGGCAAATAAAAAACAACCAAAGAAGCGCACTGAGTCCAAACCGAAAACCAAGAAGGCCGCAGTAAAGAGCGCCCCGAAACCGGCAGAGAAGGCGAACGCCAATCAACTGCATGAACTTGGTCACCAGGTTGCTCCGAAGGCGATAGTAGAGACGCCCAAAATCGTCGCTCCGAAGAAAAAGAGTTTGCTCAGGAGAATTTTCGGGTTCTGACCCGCTGAACACTCTAAACTTGGTATGTGAGCACGAACGTCGCATACTCTGATCGAATCCTTCCCTGGCACAGGCTCGGCACGGCCGTCCCCCACGGGGCATCGGTCGACGAGATGCTGGATCTCGCATCCTGCAACTACGACGTGTTCACGACCAAAGTGGCGGCCGTCGATGCCCACGGGCAACTGCTGTTCGACTCCTCGGGGACGCCGATCATAATAAACGACTCGCGCGCGACCGTGCGGTCGAACGCCGACGGCTCCTTCAGGGGCATATCCACCGTTGGGACGCGCTACGTCGTCCAGCAGAACCGGGAGGTGCTCGAGCGCGCCGTGTCGGTGGCAAAAATAATGAAGAAGTTTCGCTCCAACGACGACGTCAGGGTCGACGCGTGCGGGAGCATCGGCAATGGGCGGGAGTTTTTCGCCACGATACACATCGGGGCGAGCGTCATCGACCCCGACGGCCTGTCCGACGAGATAGACGAGTACCTGATCGTGAGGAACGGCCATGACGGCAAGACGCCGATCACCTTCGTGAACACCCCGATAAGGGTGGTGTGCAAGAACGCCGTGATGGTGGCCGTGAACGAGTCAAGCAGGAAAGTCACCGCTCGGCACACGAAAAATGCCGATGCGATCGTGAACGACGGCCTCAGGGTCGCCCAGCAGTGGGAGGACCTGTCCAAGAGGACGAAGAAGATCGCCGAGAAGATGATACAAATACCCGTCAAGGACAACGACACGGTCGTCGCCGTGGCCAGGGACGTCCTCTTTCGGAAAAACGGCAAGAAGAGCGCCCAGCACCTAGATGCCACCACCGACGCGATCGTAAAACTGTACCTAAACGACAGGAACTCGGCTAAATACGGCAGGAACGGCTGGTCTTTGTACAACGCCGTTGTCGAGTACCTGGACCACGAGCGAGATGCGGAGGCGGCCGACAGGGCCGAGACGACCATGGACTCCAAATCGTGGGTCAGCAAGAAAAAGCTCGTGGCCACAGCCCGCATCCTTGCACTGGGCGGCACCAAATCTGTGAGATGATGTGTGGGCGAGGACGAAAGGCTCCACATGTCAAAGGAAATGAACCCCGAAGGCGAGCCGAACGAGCCGGTTGACCCGGTTTTCGACCACCTAGCCAACGCCATGGACGGCAACTCGCCCGAGGCGTTCGAGTACAGAAGGGATCTCTGCCTCATCCTTGCCGGCAAGCTGAAGAGCGAGTTCGGGGTGGAGGGGCTCTGCCAGATGCTGAGCGCCATCGACGTCACCGCCGGCTGGACGAGCGACATCCTTCTGGAGTCGTCCGACATCGACGACGTCCTTTTCGCGGAGTACGGGATTTTCGTGGAGAACTCGATCAGCGTTGCCCAGAAGACGGTCGCGATGAAAAAGTTCCAGAAATCCCTCTGGTCATCCCGTCGGCGATACGCGAAGCTCATGGCCGCGGAGTTGTTCGGCAACCTGCAAAAGAAATAGTAACGGAAAACCGAACCCGAAATAATAAATCTAACCAATGCCATCAAAGAGGTCAATCGCCCCGAAATTGGCGGTGTTGAGCGTCAGCAGAGTCGGGCCGTGGGGCTCCGTCTACTACCACCACACGCTCGAGTGCGGCCACACCGAGTCGCGCAGGCGTTGCTCGAAGGTCGGGGACAGGCTCGCCTGCCTCAGGTGCCAAGAGATAGTGGAGCACCGTTCGGCATTAGCAGACAGGCCACCCCAAAGTCAAGCATTTGACTCGGACGAGACCGTGGCTGCGGGAATGTCACAGGAATCGCGCATAAGGGCGAACATCGCCGCCGTCCTCGCGATCCCGGCGGAGGCGATCGACGTCTCCCTGCACCCGACAAGACGCGTGGTGATTCTGCTTTCGCCGCAGGAGGTGAGTAGACTTTCGGGAAACTGAACTGGGGGGTTATGTTTAAGAATGCCTCATGCCACGGTCAACCGACTGATTGGTGGTTTCCCGAGAGAGAAGGTAAATCCAGAGCCGAGTTGCGCAGGATTTTCGCCAACACCAAAAAGGCCATCAAAATTTGTCACGACTGCCCATGCATCGTCGAGTGCCTCGCTTACTCACTCGAAAACCGCGAGGTCGGGATATGGGGCGGCATGGGCGAGAAGCATCGCAAAGAGGCTAGACGTCTGCACGTCATTGGCTACACGCCCACCCAAATCGTTGAGAAGGTCCTGGGGGTAGCGCGCCCTTGATGCAGATCGACGAGTTCCTATCGCGCCTCAACGGCGTCAAGGGCGGCAACGGGCAATGGAGCGCGCGCTGCCCGTGCAGGAACGACGACAACAACCCGTCGTTGTCGGTGGCGGAGGACAACGGGAAGATCCTGATGCACTGCCACCGGGGCAACGGGTGCGACGTGTTCAAGATATGCGAGAGCATCGGGGTGTCCGTGGCCGAGATTATGCCCGACGACCCGAAGCCACCGAAGGCGAAGTCGGGCCTGACTCTGGTGGCGACTTACGACTACGTGGACGAGAGCGGGTCAACCCTTTTCCAGAAGGTGAGGTACATCGACGAGAACGGGAAGAAGACCTTCCGCCAGCGGCGCCCGAAGCCGGGCGGGGGCTACGAGTACGAACTCGCGGGGACGCCGAGGATTCTCTACAACCTCCCCGCCGTCCTCGCGGCGCGCTCTAGCGGCAAACCCATTTTCGTCGTCGAGGGGGAGAAGGATGTGGACACGCTCACCCAACTCGGCGTGACGGCGACAACCATGCCGGGCGGCGCGGGCAAATGGCTCGACATCCACACCGAGGCGCTCGCTGGCGCGACAGTCGACATCGTCGCGGACAACGACGAGGTCGGCAGGGAGCACGCCAAGAATGTCTCCGCGGCTCTGGCCGGCGCCGGTTGCGACGTTGCCGTGTTCGTCTGCCCGACGACGAAGGACGTCACCGACCACTTCCGCGCGGGTGGCACTTTCCAGCAACTGGTGCCGCTGGAGTCGTCCGAGCCCGCCCCCGAGCGCAACCTAGAGGAAGAGGCCATAAACGCGATTTCGGATCTGCTGGGGAGCGGCGGCAAGGCCGCAGAGAAGCTCGTTCGCATAAGGATGATCGCCAACGGGTCGGCGACGGATATGCCGCTCGACAGGGGGCGGCTGGTGTTCTGGCCCGAGTTCGTGCGCGAGAAGGATGACAACAATTTCGACTGGGTCATACCGGGCCTGCTCGAGAGGAGCGAGCGGGTGATCCTCGTCGCCGCCGAGGGCATAGGCAAGACGATGCTCGCTAGGCAGGTGTCGATCCTCTCGGCCTGCGGGCTTCACCCGTTCTCCTTCCAGCCGATCAATCCGATCAGGACCCTGTTCGTCGACCTGGAGAACCCGGAGCGAATCATCAAGCGAATGTCGCGAAAGATTTTCGAGGAATCCCTGAAGTTAAGCAGCATCACCGAGGAGCCTCAGGCGCACCTGTTCATGAAGCCGGCGGGGCTGAACCTGCTCAACGCCGGCGACAGAATCTTGCTGGAGAACAGGATAAGCGAGACCATGCCGGATCTCATCTGCATAGGACCCCTCTACAAATCCTTCATCGACCCCGGGGGCAGGACTTCTGAGGCGGTCGCGATAGAGATAGCCAAGTACCTCGACGACATAAGGACGGCCTTCAGGTGCGCGATATGGATCGAGCACCACGCGCCGCTCGGCAGTTCGATGGCGACGCGCGACCTTCGCCCCTTCGGCAGCGCCGTCTGGTCGCGCTGGCCCGAGTTCGGCATCGCGATGCACCCAGCGATCGGCGCGCCCTACACCTACGACGTGAAGCACTTCCGGGGCGCGAGGGACGAGCGCCCGTGGCCGCTGGTCATCGGTCGCGGCAGGAGGTTCCCGTTTGAGACGATGTCTTTCATGGAGACCACCTCGCACCAATAGGGGCACCGATTGTGCCAACATGGGAGTATGGAAGTAGCACGGCCGATGAATCGCGAGTTGCTGGCTGAGCGCGACGCCCGAATATTCGCCCTCAAGAAGGCTGGGGTGTCGAGCAGGGAAATAGCGAGGCGTTTCGACATGACCACCTCGGCCATCAGCAAGGCGATTCAGCGCCAACTCGAGAAGTTGAACCAAGAGAGCCGCCTGAACTACGTGGAGGTGTTGCGGATGGAGCTGGAGAGGCTTGACGCCCTTCAGGCATCCATTTGGCCCATGACCCAGAACAGGAAGCAGACCAACCCAGACGGCTCGGAGGTCGCCATCGAACCCGACCTGAAGGCCGTCCAGCAGGTCCTGTCCGTAATGGACAGGCGAGCCAAATTGCTGGGCATGGACCAGACGAACGTAAACGTAAGCCTCGGCGAGACCCCGAGCACCTCCGCCCAGGTCAAGGTCTCGCTAGTCGGATCCAAGAAAAACGATACCGAGGTGGACGTCTACTCCCCCGAGGAGGAGGCAAGGCGCCTGCTGGGCATAATGTCTGCGGCCGGAATACTTCCCCTGAAGGAAATTGATGCGATAGTATCAGAAAGCGGGGTGGTGATAGATGCTGAGGTCTTGGATGAAACCAACGGAGGAAATAGTGCAGGCGATGGATGAAGCGATGGATGAGATGGGCGACATGAACATCAAGCCCGTCTCGCCGACCGACGACGAGCACGGCTCGCCAGCCGACAAGCAGTTGATGGTCCGATGCACCCAACCCGAGAAGGATCTCTGGAAAAAGGCGGCCGACTCGGGGAACGAGACCCTCGCATCGTTCGTCAGGAGGGTTCTCAACGAGTCCGCCTTGAAGGCGACCACCTGCTCGCACCCAAGGGACTTTGTGAAGTTCTACCCGTGGGGGACGCCCCAGTTCTTTTGCCTTAAGTGCGGAGCGAGAATAGACATGTCGCAGATAGGCCAATAACCCAGACACACGCTCAGTGTTTCCGTTAAATTAGCCAAAATATGGGATACTGGTCTGATGAAAAACAAGGATCTGTTGGTAAATGTCCTTCTTAGAATTCTTGCTACTTTCGCCGCATCTGGTCTTGGTGTTATCGGTGCAGGAACAATTGCTGGTGTTCCGATACTTAAAGCCGTATTCATGGCTGGAATTGCAGGGGTTGCAGTAGTCGTGGAAGGCCTGTCGAGGGCGTTCCTCGAGGACGGCAAGCTGAGCAACGCGGAGATAAACGAAGTTTTCAACAAGGTAGACAAAAAAGCAAAGGCGAAAGCCGATGAGAAGGCTTAGTCTTGGGCTGGGTCTTGCTCTCCTCGTTGCTTCTTGCGGTTACGACGGTTCTTATCGCTACTCGTGTCAAGACCCCGCGAACTGGGGAGCCAAGGAGTGCGAACCACCAATCTGCGAGGTAGACGGCAACTGTACAAAAACACTATTGGGCTTTGACCCGACGGAGACGACAACGCCATGATGAACAAACCCAGCAACCGCCCGCGTCTCACGGCCGACGAACT
>Ga0194129_10003274_pt1 | contig 22694 bp, 33 predicted proteins | sample TA2KigCa35mmetaG_FD_150862 | JGI IMG/M metagenome (GOLD analysis project Ga0194129, IMG submission 150862) | Freshwater microbial communities from Lake Tanganyika, Tanzania - TA2015038 Kigoma Deep Cast 35m | ecosystem: Environmental > Aquatic > Freshwater > Lake | place: Tanzania: Lake...
CACGATCACCGCACGGCAGCAGTTCGTTCACAAGGATGGTCGGCTTCTGGCCCCGGTCCTGCATCGCATGCAGGTGATCGGTCACGAGCGACTCGCACGTGGCATCGAGTTCGCTCGGCACGAGGATCGACAGCCGACATCGGTAGCGCGGCGGATCCTGCTGATCGTCGAGCACGAAGGCAGGCGTCGCACTCTGCATGTCGCGCGCGAAGATCCCGCCCTTGGGAAGGTGCAGCGTCATGCCGAGTGATTCGATGGCAGTGGGCGTGGCATCCAGGGTGGGGGGAACGACACGCGCAGTGGCTGGCGAAGCCTTGTTCTCGGACGTGTCGGCGTCCTTCCGCCCCTGTGCCGGAGTTATGGGGTTCTTCGAGCTTGGCACCGCTGGCTTGGCGGGATCGCTTGCCGCCGGCTTGGTCGATGGAGAGGCGCTGCTCGGCTTCTTCTTCTGCTGCGTTGCATCAGCCGGTGGAGGTTGGCTCTGGCTCGCGCCCTTTGGGGCGTTCTGAGCGATCGCGTTGGTGCCGATCACGAGCACCGCCGCGACCATGCATGTCCTCATAACGAAATCGCTTGCCATTGAAGCATCCTAATCACTTCGCTTTCACCTTCAACCCGCATTGACAGATTGCGGGAGATCGCTACTCTTGCCGATTCCCCCCAACCGGACGGGTCATCCCCGCAGCGTCCGCTTGGTGCCTCGCCTGCAGGGAAGACGACCGACGAATTCAGAAATCAAGGCACGAACGAACATGCACGGACGGATTCGAATCCGAATGGAAGCCTACGACCACCAGGTGCTCGATGCGAGCGCCAAGGAAATCGTCGAGCAAGCCAAGATCAGCGGCGCGCGCGTCGCTGGGCCCGTGCCGCTTCCTACGCGCCGCGAGACCTACACGGTCAACCGCTCGCCGTTCATCGATAAGAAGTCGCGTGAGCAGTTCGAGATCCGCACCCACAAGCGCATCATCGACATCACCGAGCCCAACGCGCGCACCATCGACGCGCTGAATCGTCTCGTCGTTCCCGCCGGCGTCTTCGTCAAGATCAAGGCGTAATCGAATCACCCCGTCATCCGGCGCGCCATGCGCCGGAGTGTCCCGCAAGGGCCAAGTCCATGTGACCTCTGGCCAGTTCCTGAACCGAGCATCAAGCCATGCCAGCCATCATCGGAAAGAAAATCGGAATGACCCGCTACTTCACTGCGGACGGGAAGAATGTCCCCGTCACGGTGATTCAGGCCGGTCCCTGCGTCGTCACGCAGGTCAAGACCACCGAGACCGATGGCTACGCCGCCGTGCAGCTCGGCTTCGAGGAACTGGCCGCCCGCAACTCCAGCATGCCTGTCATCGGTCACGATGCCAAGGCAGGCAGCGACCCGCTTCGCGTTCACCGTGAAGTCCGTTGCGCCAGCGATGACGAAGCCAAGGGCTTTGAACTCGGCCAGCGCATCGATGCAAGCTGCCTCGACGGCACCAAGTTCGTCGATGTGATCGGCACCAGCAAGGGCAAGGGGTTCACCGGCACCATGGTGCGGTGGAACTTCAAGGGCCTCTGCGCCAGCCACGGCACCGAGCGCAAGCACCGCTCGCCGGGCTCCATCGGCAGCCACGGCACCGACCGTGGTCACGGCGCCAAGATCAAGAAGGGCAAGAAGATGGCCGGTCACCTCGGCGACGAGCGCGTGACCGTCCGCTGCCTCGATGTGGTGTCGATCGACGCCGCCAAGAATCTCATTCTGGTCAAGGGCGCCGTGCCCGGGGCCAGCAACGGCTATGTGTTCATCCGAGCCAGCAACCGGCTCTACAAGCGAAAGGCGCGCATCCAGGCCGGCAAGTGACCTGGATGATTCCGCAGGCCCTCTCCACCTGACGCCTCGGCCACGAGCCCTCGGCGCAGGCGGATCGGGAACCGCGGGATCGCGACAAGACTGTTGGACCTGAGTCAAGCCGGTCCGAGCCCTCGGTCGTGATTGGGGCAAGGCAGGCAAGGCGCATGGCGGGACACCCCGCCGAAGGAAAGAACCATGATCGAACTTCCCATCTACAACAAGGAAGGCAAGCAGGTCGACTCGCTGAAGATCGACCCCGCCACGCTCGGCGGCGAGGTGCGCGTTGCGCTCCTCAAGCAGGCCTACGTCACGACCCACGGCAACCAGCGGCAGGGCTCGGCCCGCACCAAGAGCCGCGGCTCCGTCGAAGGCTCCACCCGCAAGCTCTACAAGCAGAAGGGCACCGGCAACGCTCGCGTCGGTGCCGCACGCGTTCCCAACCGCAAGGGCGGCGGCGTGACCTTCTCGAAGACCCGCACCCGCGAGGACTTCCGCACCGAGCTCCCCAAGAAGATGCGCCGCCTGGCCAACCGCAACGCGCTGCTGGCCAAGCTCGTCGACAACGAAGTCAAGTGCATCGACTCGCTGTCCTTCAAGGCGCCCAAGACCGCTGACTTCGCCAAGCTGATCCGCGCCGTCGGCGTCGATCGCACGTGCCTGGTCGCGCTCGCGCCCGGAAACGACACCGCGCTCAAGTCCGCACGGAACCTCGCCGGCGTGGATTGCTGCAGCGTCGACCAGCTCTGCGCCTACGGCCTTCTGAACCACCGCTACCTCGTGGTCGACAAGGCCTCGCTGCAGTCGTTCCTCGATGAGAGCGCCTACGCCAAGGAGACCAAGTGATGGAAGCCACCACCGTCATCCGTCGTCCGCTGCTGAGCGAGAAGGCGACCGCGTCCAACGAGGCCGCGAACCAGTACGTGTTCGAGATCGACCGTCGCGCCACCAAGACCGACGTGAAGAACGCGATCCAGGCCATCTACAAAGTCCGCGTGCTGGCTGTCCAGACGCAGAACCGTCGTGGCCGCGATCGCATCTACAAGTTCGGCCTGGTTCCCGCCAAGGTCACCAAGCGCGCGATCGTGCGCATCCACCCCGAAGACAAGATCGAGCTCTTCTGAGCCACGGAGCCTGAACGATGCCAATCCGCGTCTACAAGCGTGTCACCAACGGCCGGCGCAACGCCAGCGTGAACATTCACGCCGAAGTCACCAAGAAGCGCCCTGAGAAGAGCCTGCTCCGCCCGCTCCACAAGACCGGCGGCCGCAACTGCCAGGGCAAGCTCACCGTCATCCAGCAGGGCGGCGGCCACAAGCGCCGCTACCGCCTGATCGACTGGACCCGCAACAAGCTCGACGTGGCCGCCAAGGTCATCGGGATCGAATACGACCCGAACCGTTCGTGCCACATCGCGCTGGTCGAGTACCCCTGCGGCGAGCGTCGCTACATCTTGGCTCCCAAGGGCCTGACTGCCGGTGACACCGTCACCAGCAGCAAGAGCGGCATCGATCCTCGTCCGGGCAACTGCATGCCGCTGGCCCATGTGCCTGCCGGTATGGATGTGCACAACGTCGAGATCATTCCCGGCCGCGGCGGCAAGCTCGTCCGCAGCGCCGGCATGGCCGCGCGCCTCTCCAACAAGGAAGGCCGCTGGGGCACGCTCGTCATGCCGTCGGGCGAAATCCGCCAGGTCAGCCTGGAGTGCCGCGCCACCGTCGGCGCGGTCGGCAATCCTGACCATGCCAACGTGGTCCTCGGCAAGGCCGGTCGCGCCCGTTGGCTCGGCCGCCGTCCGCGCACCCGCGGCGTGGCCATGAGCCACCACCAGCACCCGCACGGTGGTGGTGAAGGTCGTTCGAAGGGTGGCCAGGAGCCGACCAACGCCTCCGGCACGCAGGCCAAGGGCGGCCGTACCCGCCGCTATGGCAAGTCCAGCGACAAGCGCATCCTGCGTCGTCGCTTCAGCCGCCGATACGGACAGCTCAAGCTCTGAACCACAGGACACCTGAACCATGTCACGATCACTGAAGAAGGGCCCGTTCGTCGATGAGAAGCTCTACCGCAAGGTGGAGAAGGCATCGGGCAACACCAAGCGCACCGCGATCAAGACCTGGTCGCGAGCATGCACCATCGTTCCCGAGTTCGTCGGGTTCACCTTCCAGGTCCACAACGGCCGCAAGTTCATCGACGTGTACTGCACCGAGGACATGGTCGGCCACAAGCTGGGCGAGTTCTCGCTCACGAAGACCTTCAAGGGACACACCAACAAGAAGGAAGGCATCGCGGAAGGCAGCAAGGACTGACCGCGGTTCGCCGAGGACACCACCATGGCATACAAGGCATCACACAAGTTCTGCCGCATCGCGCCGCGAAAGGCCCGTCTGGTCGCTGACCTGATCCGTGGCCGTGGCGTCGCCGATGCACTGACCGAACTCGAGTTCTCGAAGCGCCGCGGCGCCTACTTCGTGCAGGGCGTCCTGAAGAGCGCCATCGCGAATGCCGAGCAGGCCAGCGCCGACGTCGCACGCCTGGTCGTTGTCGAGAGCCGTGTCGACGAAGGACCGACCATCAAGCGGTTCCAGCAGAAGGACCGCGGTCGCGCACACCCGATCATGAAGCGCACCAGCCACATCATCGTGGCGGTGGACATCAAGTAACCGGAGCACCACATGGGACAGAAAGTTCATCCGTTCGGCTTCCGCGTCGGCGTCACCGAAGCGCACAAGAGCCGCTGGTTCGCCCCCAAGGCGCTCTTCGGCGAGCTGCTGGTCGAAGACCACAAGATCCGCGCCTACATCGACAAGCGCCTCAATCGCACGCCGCCATTCGCCGCGGTGAGCGACATCCACATCGAGCGCACCCGCGAGGAACTCACGGTCATCATCAAGACCGCGCGTCCGGGCCAGGTGCTCGGCCAGAAGGGCGCCAGCCGCGAGCAGCTCGTGACTGAGCTCCAGGCGCTCACCGGCCGCAAGGTCGCCGTGCAGGTCGTCGAGGTCCGCAACCCGGAAATCGACGCCAAGCTCATCGCCGAGACCATGGGCGAGCAGCTGAAGAAGCGTGCGAACTTCCGTCGCGTGCTGAAGATGCGCTGCGAGAACGCCATCCAGAACGGCGCGAAGGGGATTCGCATCCTCCTGTCGGGCCGTCTTGGTGGCGCAGAAATGAGCCGCCAGCTCGACTCGCGCCTGGGCAGCATCCCGCTGACCACCCTGCAGGCGCATGTCGACTACGCCGTCGCCCACTCGTCCACCACCTACGGCGTCATCGGCGTCAAGGTGTGGGTGTTCAAGGGCCTGTACTCGAGCAACCAGGAAGAGGAATACCAGTCGAAGGCTGCCGGCGGCCGTGCGCGCGCCCGCGGACGTCGCTGAGTTCCCCAACGACCAACGGACCCAGAGAGGACTGAACCATGGCCTTGATGCCAAAACGAGTCAAGCACCGCAAGATGCAGCGCGGCAAGATGAAGGGCAACGCCACGCGCGGCAACTACGTCGCGTACGGCGACTACGGCCTCCAGGCCCTCGACACCCACTGGGTGAGCGGGCGCCAGATCGAAGCCGGCCGCATCGCTGCGCAGCACTTCCTGCGCCGCCAAGGCAAGCTGTACATCCGCGTCTTCCCGCACAAGTCCATCTCGAAGAAGCCGCTGGAAACCCGAATGGGCACCGGCAAGGCCGACATCGAGTACTGGGCAGCCTGCGTGAAGCCGGGCACGATGTTGTTCGAGATCGCCGGCGTGTCCGAGGAGCTTGCCAAGCAGGCCCTTGCCCGCGTCGCCCACAAGATGCCCATCCGTTGCCGCTTCGTCGGCCGCCGGCTGGCCGTCTGACCCAGGACCAACCGAGGAACCAGACATGGAAGCCAAGGACATCCGCAAGCTGACCGACGAACAGATCTCCGCCGAGGTGCAGGGGCTCAAGCGCCGCCTGTACGACCTCCGCGTGCAGACCATGGTCGAGAAGGTCAACGATCACTCGCAGTTCGGCAAGATCAAGCGTGACGTGGCCCGCCTGCTCACCGAGCAGAACGCCCGCGCCACCAAGAAGGAGACCGCCCGATGAGCCTGAAGAAGCCCCTGGTGCTGCCTGAGAACAGCCCCCGCGTGGTGGGTGTGGTCGAGAGCGACCGCACCAGCAAGACGCGCAAGGTCGTCGTGGCCTATGTCGCCAAGCACCCGCGCTACAACAAGTTCGTCCAGCGCCGCACCGTGCTGCACGTGCACGACGAGAACAACGAAAGCCGCCGCGGCGACCGCGTCGAGGTCGCCGAGTGCCGCCCCGTGTCCAAGACGAAGTCGTGGGCGCTCGTGCGCATCGTCGAGCGCGCGCCGGCCGGTCTCGAATACAAGCCAGAGGAGGCGGGCGCCTGACGCCCGGCAACTGACATGATCCAGAAAGAGTCCAGGCTCGATGTCGCTGACAACAGCGGCGCCAAGGAAGTGATGGTCATCGGCGTGCTCGGCGCGAGCACCGCCCGTGGCCGCTTCCGCCGCCTCACCATGACCGTCGGCGACAAGGTCGTCGTGGCCATCAAGAGCGCGATCCCCAACGGCGACGTCAAGAGCGGCGACAAGGCCAAGGCCGTCATCGTCCGTGCGTCGTATCCCGTTCGCCGCGACGACGGCAGCTATGTGCGCTTCGACACGAACGCGTGCGTGCTGATCGACGACGACGGCAACCCGCGCGGCACCCGCATCTTCGGCGCGGTCGCCCGTGAGCTGCGCGAGAAGAACTACATGAAGATCGTCAGCCTTGCGACGGAGGTGGTCTGATGCCAGCGCACGTGAAGAAGGGTGACGTGGTCATCGTCACCGCCGGTGATGACAAGGGCAAGACCGGCGAGATCGTTTCAGTCGACACCAAGGCCAATCGGGTCGTGGTGCGCGGCGTGAACATCCACAAGCGCCACCTGAAGCCCACCCAGGGCCGTCCGCAAGGCGCGATCGTCGAGATGGAACTTCCCATCCACATGAGCAACGTGAGCCCGGTCGCCGATGGCAAGCCCACCCGCGTGCGCTTCGCCACGAAGGCCGACGGCTCGAAGGTGCGCGTGGCGGCCCGCAACGGTGCCGAACTCTCCACGCTGCACGGTCCCCGCACCATCAAGAAGGCCAAGTGAGCCCCGGAGCCACCACCATGCCTCACGCCGTCCCATCCACCCCGACCCCCCGGCTGCAGCAGATGTTCGCCGAGATCGTCACGCCGAAGCTCATGAAGGAGTTCGGCCTGGTCAACGTCAACCAGGTCCCCACGATCGAGAAGATCGTGATCAACGTCGGCGTCGGCAAGCAGCTCGAGAACCAGAAGCTCAAGCCCGAGTACCGCGACACGGTCATCGGCACGCTGAAGACCATCAGCGGCCAGAAGCCGATCATGGTGCTCGCCAAGAAGAGCGTGAGCAACTTCAAGGTGCGCGAGGGCGCGCCGAGCGGTTTCATGGTCACCCTGCGCCGCGAGCGCATGTGGTCGTTCATGGATCGCTTCATCAACCTGGCCACGCCCCGCATCAAGGACTTCCGTGGCCTTGGCGACCGCGCCTTCGACAAGGGCGGTTCGTACTCCTGCGGCCTGACCGAGCAGTCGGTATGGCCCGAGATCAACATGGCGAACGTGAACTTCAGCCATGGCATGAACATCAACATCGTGTTCCGCAACAGCAACCCAAAGATGAGCCGCTTCGCCCTTGGTGAGCTCGGCATGCCCTTCGAACGGCGTGACGAGAACGGCAAGCGCATCGCCTGATCTACGAAGGACCAACTATGGCAAGCAAGCGCACCTTCGCCCGAATGAAGCAGACCCCCAAGTTCAGCACTCGCAAGCGCAATCGCTGCGAGCTGACCGGCCGCGCCCGCGGCTATTACCGCAAGTTCCGCATCAGCCGCATCATGCTCCGCGAGCTGGCCCTCCAGGGCCTCATCCCGGGCATGCGCAAGGCGAGCTGGTGATCGACACCGAACCCAGGAGCAACACATGAGCCTCCAAGACCTGACTGCCGACATGCTCACCCGCATCCGCAATGCGGTGAAGCAAAACCGCAAGAGCGTGACCTGCCTGAACAACAAGCTGAACCGCGGCATCCTCCAGGTGCTCGTGGACGAGGGCTACCTCGGCGGCTTCGAGGTCGTCGACGACGGCCGGCAGGGCGTGCTTCGCGTCGCCCTGAAGTACGGCGAGCGCGGCGAAAGCCTGATCCACCGCCTCGAGCGCGTCTCGAGCGTGGGTTGCCGCATCTACAAGGGCTGTGACTCGCTGCCGCGTCCGCAGCAGGGTCTCGGCATCGCCATCGTGAGCACGAGCCGCGGTGTCATGAGCGACCGCAAGGCGCGCGAGATGCGCGTGGGCGGCGAAGTCGTGGCCACCGTCAGCTGAACCACCGGAACAACAGGAGCGAACCATGTCACGCATCGGAAAGAAGTCGATCCCGGTCCCCGGCGGGGTGAAGGTCGCGGTCAACGCCGCCAGCCGCACCGTCAGCATCGAAGGGCCCAAGGGCAAGTCCAGCTTCGTCTACCGCCCCGAGGTGAAGGTGGCCTTCAGCGAGGCTGACAAGGCCATCACCTGCACGATCGATGACCCGGCGAAGATCGACCTCGGCAATCGTCGCGCCTACTGGGGCACCACCCGTGCGACCCTGAACAACATGGTCGCCGGCGTGACCAAGGGCTACGAGCGCAAGCTCGAGATCGTCGGCGTTGGCTGGGATGCCAAGGTCGCCGGCAAGAAGATCACCCTCAAGCTCGGCTACGCCGACCCGATCGAGCTCGCCATCCCCGATGGCCTGACCGTTGCCGTCGATCAAGGCGTGAATGTCACCATCACCGGCATCGACCGCCAGAAGGTCGGCGCCTTCGCTTCGCTCATCCGCAGCAAGCGCAAGCCTGAGCCGTACAACGGCAAGGGCGTGAAGTACTCCGACGAAGTCATCCAGCGCAAGCAGGGCAAGGCCTTCGGCGCCTGATCCCACCGAGGAAACGACCATGGACAAGTGCACCAAGAAGTTCGCCGCGCGTACCCGTCGCAAGAAGGGCCTGCGCAAGCGCATCCAAGGGACGCCGGACCGTCCGCGTCTCACTGTCTTCCGTTCGCTCAAGCACATCTACGTGCAGGTGATCGACGACTACGCGGGCCGCACGCTCGCGAGCGCCAGCACCCGCGATGTCGATGGCGCGGCACCGGGCGGCAACTCCACCGCTGCGGCGACCGTCGGCAAGGCCGTCGCCGAGCGCGCCATGAAGGCTGGCGTGCAGAAGGTCGTGTTCGACCGCAACGGTTTCCGATTCCATGGCCGCATCAAGGCCCTCGCCGAAGCGGCTCGCACCGCCGGCCTGCAGTTCTAAGCCAACCACCAAGGACCACCAATGGCAGAGATGCTTGAAGACAACGGAACCGACGCCATCACCGTGGGCGTCTACCGAACCAGCTCCACGGTCGCCGGCGGACGCCGCTTCAGCTTCGCCGCACTCGTCGTCGTCGGCAACCGCCGCGGCGAAGTCGGCGTGGGCTACGCGAAGAGCAACCAGGTCCCGCAGGCGGTCGAGAAGGCCACCCGTGAGGCGCGCCGCAAGACCAAGCGCTACCCGATCCAGGCGACCACCGTGCCGCACACCGTCGAAGGCCGCTTCGGCGCATCGAAGGTGGTGCTGGTGCCGGCGAGCCCGGGAACGGGCATCAAGGCCGGCGCCGCCGTGCGTGCGGTTCTTGAACTGCTCGGTGTCAAGGATTGCCTGAGCAAGGCCTACGGCAGCAGCAACCCGAAGAACCTGGTGAAGGCCACCTTCGATGCGCTGGCCATGCTGCAGACCCGTGAGCGCGCCGAAGCGCTGCGTGGCGTCACCCTTGGCACGACCGCCGTGGAAGATGCCATCGCGCGCGGCATGGCGTTCATGCCCAAGTCGTCGGGCGGCCCGCGCGCCCAAGCCCCGGTCAATACCGTCGGCGACGAGCGCCGTCGTGGCGGCCAGCGTGGCGGTCCCCGTGGTGGTGGTCGCCGATTCGATGGTGGCGAGGCCCCGGCTCCGGCCGCGGCTCCTGCCGCACCGGCTGCCGAAGCCCCTTCCGCCGATGCCCCTTCGGCAGGCTGATCCCGAACACGAACGAACACTGAATCCAAGCAGAGGAGCGCAGCTCACATGATGATCCATGACATTACGAAGAAGGCCGGCGCGCACACCAAGCGCATGCGTCGCGGCCGCGGTGAAGGCTCCGGCATCGGTGGCACCAGCCGCCGCGGCCACAAGGGTGCCAAGAGCCGTGCAGGCTGGACCAGCCGCCCTGGCTACATGGGTGGTTCCACGCCGCTCATGCGTCGTTTCCCCAAGATCGGCTTCAAGAACGCCTTCGCCACCACCTATGCGGTCGTGAACGTTTCGGATCTCGAGAAGCACTTCGACGCTGGCGCGCAGGTCGACGTGGACGCACTGGTCAAGGTTGGCCTCGTGCGCAATCGCAAGCTCCCGGTCAAGGTGCTCGGCACCGGCGACCTCGCCAAGAAGCTGTCGGTCACGGCCGGCAAGTTCTCGGAGACGGCCAAGGCCAAGATCGAGAAGGTCGGCGGCAGCGTCACCGTTGCGTGATGCCCATCCCATGCTGAGCGCCTTCCTGAACATCTTCCGCATCCCTGACCTGCGCAACCGCGTGCTGTTCACGCTGGGCATGCTGGTCATCTACCGCGTTGGATTCTGGATCCCGCTCATCGGGGTCGACCAGGCCGCGCTGTCGAACCTGGCCGAAAAGGCCACGGAAGATGCCACGGGCTTCGGTCGCCTGCTCCAGTTCGCCAGCATCTTCTCGGGCGGCAGCCTGCAGCAGAGCACGGTGTTCGGCCTCGGCATCGCGCCGTACATCACGGCGTCGATCATCTTCCAGCTGCTCCAGACGGTCTATCCGCCGCTGGCTGCGCTCAAGAAGGAAGGCATGTCGGGCCAGCAGAAGGTCATGGAGTACACCCGCTACGCCACCGTGGCGCTCTGCTTCGTGCAGGGCTTCATGTGGCTGGGCTACCTCTACAGCCAGAACCTGGTCGAGCCGCAGTATGTGTCGGGCGGCGGTCGCATGGTCTTCTACGTTTCGGGCGTCACGGCGCTCGTGGCTGGCAGCCTCTTCCTGATGTGGCTGGGCGAGCAGATCGACAAGTTCGGCATCGGCAACGGCATCTCGATCATCCTGACCGCGGGCATCCTGGCACGCATGCCGGCCGCGATCCAGTGGCTGTTCGACAACTTCAACCCGAGCGTCCAGGCGTCCGACGGCAAGGTGGGGGCGCTGGGGCTGGTGCTTCTGGTCGCATGCTTTGTCGCGGTCGTCATGGGTGCGGTCATCATGACCGTGGCCACGCGGCGCATCCCGATCCAGCAGGCCAAGCACGTGTCCGGCCGTCGCATGTACGGTGGCGGTCGCCACTACCTGCCGCTGCGCCTGAACCACGCCGGCGTCATGCCGATCATCTTCGCCAGCAGCCTGATGATCTTCCCGAGCATGATCCTGGGATGGATCGCCAGCCTTGCCACCTCGGGTGGCTGGAGCCAGTGGCTCATCGAATCGACGGCCTTCCTTGCGCAGAACTTCCAGATGGGCGCGTACCCGTACGTGCTCGTCGAGATCGTGCTCATTTACGTCTTCAGCTACTTCTGGGTCACCATCCAGATGTCGCCTGAGGAGATGAGCAAGCAGCTCAAGGAACACGGCAGCTTCATTCCCAATGTGCGCCCGGGACCGCGCACCGCCGAGTACCTCGAGGATGTCATCAGCCGCATCACCTATGTCGGCGCCGGCTTCCTCTGCGTCATCGCGATCATCCCCACGCTCGTCTCCGAGGCCTTCGGCGTGCCGCCGTATGTGAGCCAGTTCCTCGGCGGCACCGGCCTGCTCATCGTGGTGAGCGTCGCCCTCGACATCGTCCAGCGCCTGGAGGCGAACCTCCTCATGCGCAACTACTCGGGCTTCCTCAGCGACGGCGCCCAGGACGGCCCGCGCATCCGGAGCGCCCGGGCGACCTGAGCCCTGCATCATTCCCGCACCACCACAAAGGAGCCCATGCCCAAGGAAGACAAGATCTCTCTCGAAGCCGAGGTGACGGAAGCGCTCCCGGACAGCAAGTTCCGGGTCAAGCTGCCGAACAACCAGGAGATCATCGCCTATGTGAGCGGCAAGATGAGGAAGTTCTTCATCCGCATCACCCCCGGCGACCGGGTCACGGTCGAACTCAGCCCGTACGACATGACCAAGGGTCGGATCGTCTTCCGTCAGCAGTGAGCCCACTGGCCATCACAAGGAACCACACGGAGCACACCATGAAAGTCCGAAGCAGCATCAAGCGCCGCACCAAGGATTGCCAGATCGTCATCCGCAAGGGCAAGCGCATCGTCATCAACAAGAAGAACCCCCGCCTGAAGCAGCGGCAGGGCTGAACGACCGAACCGAAAGGACCAGACCATGCCACGTATCGCAGGCGTCGACATCCCCGAGAAGAAGAAGATCATCGTGTCCCTCCAGTATGTCCACGGTATCGGCCTGAAGGTCGCCACCGACATCCTGGGCAAGTGCGGCATCGATCCGGATCGTCGCGCGCACACGCTGAATGACCAGGAACTCTCGGCAATCGCCGCCGAGATCGACGAGAGCCACCTCGTCGAGGGCGCCCTGCGCCGCCAGGTGCAGACGCAGATCCAGCGCCTGAAGGAAATCCACTCGTACCGCGGTGATCGTCACCGCAAGGGCCTCCCGGCCCGCGGCCAGCGCACCCGCACCAACTCCCGTACCCGCAAGGGCCGCAAGAAGACGGTCGCCGGCAAGAAGGGCGTGAAGGGCTGATCCGGCCCCGAGCCCCCCAAGGAACACACCATGGCTACCAAGAAAAAGGTCCGCAAGAACGTCGTCAAGGGCATCGTGCACGTGCACGCGTCCTTCAACAACACCATCGTCACCATCACCGACCTCAACGGCGAGACGGTGGCGTGGGACTCGGCTGGCACGGCCGGTTTCAAGGGCGCCCGCAAGGCGACCCCGTTCGCCGCCAGCCGCGCGAGCGAACGCGCTGCCAGCAAGGCCAAGCGCGTCGGCATGCGCGAGTGCGATGTCCGCGTGAAGGGCCCCGGTCCTGGCCGCGAGAGCGCCGTGACCGCCCTGGGTGCGGCGGGCCTGCGCGTGCTCACCATCGAAGACCACACCGGCGTACCCCACAACGGCTGCCGGGCGCCCAAGAAGCGGCGTATGTAATCCTCGTGGCGCGTCCGCTACACTGATTCGTCCATCTTTTCCTGCCTCACCGAAGGGGCTCGGTCCGCCCGGCAGCGGACTGGAGCATCCGATCGAGGCAGGCTGACCGGTCCCGAAGAACCTGTCCTGCCGGACCTTGGAGACTCACCATGCACATCCGTTGGCGCGGCCTTGAACTTCCTGCCGCCGTCCTCGTTGATCCCGCCTCGCGCACCGAAACCTTCGGCCGCTTCGTGGCCGAGCCATTCGAGCGTGGCTTCGGCACCACCATCGGCAACAGCATTCGCCGCATCCTGCTCTCGAGCCTCGAGGGTGCTGCGGTCACCAGCGTGCAGATCGGCGGCGTGTCGCACGAGTTCAGCACGATCCCCGGCGTCCTCGAGGACGTGACCGAGATCCTGCTGAACTGCAAGGACCTGATCGTGGACATGGACGGCGACGAATCGCAGGTCCTGCGTCTGCGCGCCAAGGGCAAGGGTGCCGTCACTGCCGAGCACATCGAGTGCCCGACCGGCGTGATGATCGTGAACAAGAGTCGCCACATCGCCACGCTCACCGGCGACGTGTCGCTCGACATTCAGCTCACCGTCGAGCGCGGCCGTGGCTACCAGCCCGCCAGCGAGCAGTACACCAACGGCCAGGAACAGGTGGTCGGCGTGATCCCGATCGATGCGATCTTCAGCCCGGTGCAGCGCGTGCGCTACCGCGTCGAGGCCACCCGTGTCGGCCAGCGCACGAACTACGACAAGTTGATCCTCGACGTGTGGACCAACGGCACCGTGACGCCGGAAATGGCCGTGGTCGAGGCCGCCAAGATCATGCGCAAGCACCTCAATCCGTTCGTGCAGTACGCCACGGCGGGTGAGACCCTCGCAGCCCAGGGTATCGGTGCCGAGACCGCGAGCGAGGAAGAACTCTTCCGCAAGCTCTCGATGCCGGTCACTGGCCTCGAGCTCGGCGTGCGATCGAGCAACTGCCTTGAGAGCGCTCAGGTTCGCTTCGTGCACGAACTCGTCACCCGCACCATCGACGATCTGCTCCAGATCCGCGCCTTCGGCAAGACCAGCCTGCGCGAGGTCGAGGACAAGCTCGCCGAGCATGGCCTGAGCCTCGGCATGCGCCTGCCCGAGGGCTTCACCCCCACGGTCCAGGCCTAAGGCCAAAGAACACCCCAAGGAGTCATCATGCGTCACCGCGTTTCAGGAAAGCAGCTGAGCATCAAGGCGGACCACCGCCGGGCCATGCTGCGCAACCTCGCTGCCGGCCTCTTTGAGCACGGCCAGATCGAGACCACCGTGGCCAAGGCCAAGGCCGTCCAGCCGTTCGTCGAGAAGCTCATCACGACTGCCCGCAAGCGCTCGCTCGCGGCCCGTCGCACGCTCAACTCGCGCCTCACCGATCGCAACATCTTCCGTTGGATCGCCGATGGGCAGGTCAAGGACCAGCAGAAGCTCACGAGCGACTTCTGGGATCTGCCGAAGGAAGACGAGATCGTGTTCGACGAGTCGACCGGCGAGATCAAGCGCGGTCCGCGCCTGGTCGAGCACCTGATCAAGCGCGTCGCACCGCTCTTCGAAGGTCGAGCCGGCGGCTACACCCGCATCGTGCGCCTGGGCAAGCACCGTCAGGGTGATGCCAGCGACCTGGTGCTGCTCCAGCTCGTCGGCCGCGAAAGCGGTTCTCAGGTGTCTGGTGCTGCCAGCCGCCGTCGGGAAAAGGCCGACAACCGCACCAAGTTTGCCGCTGCGCGCCGCAAGGCGAAGCCGGCTGCGGCTTGAGTTCGGTCGACTGAGGCTGAGCGAGCCCTCGTCACAAGCATCAATCACTCCAACGACCCGGCCCCGTGCCGGGTCGTTGTGCTTTGGGCGCGCGATCGAGCGTTTGGTGTAGCCTCGGCCGGCCATGCTCGCCGAGCTCGACGCCCTCCAGACCAGTGCGATCAATGCGCTTGCCGCGACATCGGCGCCCGCAGCGCTCGAGGCTTGGCGCGTGGAGTGGCTTGGTGCCTCGGGCCGGCTCAAGGATGCGATGGCGGCGCTGAAGGCGTTGCCGGGCGCGGAGAAGCCTGCGGCGGGCAAGCGGTTGAACGAACTCAAGGCAGCGCTTGAGGCGGCCTTCTCGGAGCGCAAGGCGATTGTCGGTGCACACCCATCGGGGCCGATGGTCGACGTGACCGAGCCCGGCGCTTCCTGCGGGATCGGTCGGCAGCATGTGCTGACCCGCACCATCGATGGCATCGTCGATGTCTTCGGACGCATGGGGTTCAGCGTGGTCGAGGGTCCCGAGGTCGAGGACGAGTGGCACAACTTCAACGCACTCAACATTCCCGATGGCCACCCCGCGCGCGAACCCACGGACAACTTCTACATGGGTGCTCAGGGCGGAGCGTTGCGCCTCTTGCGCACCCAGACGAGCACCGTGCAGATCCGCGCCATGGAAACCACGCCGCCGCCCTTGAAGGTCTGCGCGGTGGGCCGTGTGTATCGCCCCGACACGCACGACGCCACGCACTACAGCATGTTCCACCAGGTCGAGGGCCTGTATGTGGATCGGCACGTGAGCATGGCCGACCTGAAGACGACCCTGATCCAGTTTGCGCGCGCCTACTTCGGGGCTGATGCCGAGGTGCGCATGCGGCCGAGCTTCTTCCCGTTCACCGAGCCCAGCGCCGAGGTGGACATCATGATGCACGTGCGAGGTCAGCGGCAGTGGGTCGAGATCGGCGGCTGCGGCATGGTCGACCCGGCGGTGTTCGCGGCGGTGGGGATCGACCCCGAGCACTGGAGCGGGTTTGCGTTCGGCCTGGGTGTCGAGCGCATCTGCATGCGCCGCTACGGCATCTCTGACATTCGCTGGCTCTTCGAGAACGACGCGCGGTTCCTGCGCCAGTTCTGAGGCCTGCGCAGAAACGCCCCGCACGCCTGGACACGCCCCGACGAATCGTCACGACCACGGGCAGGGGTCCATGGGTCTCGAACGGCCGGCAGCGCATCGGCAGCCCCGTATGGCCGTCGACATCAAGCCCGGTCCGGGACAGCATGGGTGCCAGTCAGTGCACGGCAAGTGAATGGGTTCCCACGATGGTGACGACGCTGCCGATCGCGCACGATCCCGGCGGGCCCCGCTGCAGGGGCTGTTCGCGTGCGCTCAGGTGGTGTAGTCGGCGTTGATCTCGACGTAGCGCTTGGTCAGGCCGCAGCTGTGGAAGACATCGCTGCACGCACCCTGGCCCAAGTCAATCGAGATGTGCACGATGTCAGCCGTGAACGCCGCGCGGCGTTCGGAAGCCGTGCTTTCGGCTGGGGCACCGTGCTCAAACAGCGCCACGCCGTTGGCGCCCACGCGCAGGTCATCCACATCGAAGGGAACGCTGGCGCGGCCTGCCGCGGCAAGGATGCGCCCCCAGTTTGGATCGCCGCCCGTGACCGCGGTGCGCACGAGCAGGCTCATGGCCACCGTGCGCGCGACCTGCAGGGCCGCCGCAGGCGTGGCGGCACCGGTCACGGTGACCTTGATGCCCCGCTCGAAGCCTTCGCCATCCTGCACGACCTTCAGGGCAAGATCGGTGCAGACCTCGTCGAAGGCTGTCTGCAGCAGCACCTCGTCGCAGGCGCCGGCTTCGCCGCTGGCGAGGGCGAAGACGCTGTCGTTGGTGCTGGTGTCGCCATCGACGCTGATGCGGTGGAAGCTCCGCTCGACGCTGTGGCGCAGGATGCGATCGAGCGTGGGGGCATCGACGGCAGCGTCGGTGGTGATGGCCACGATCATGGTGGCCATGTCGGGGTGGATCATGCCGGCGCCCTTGGCCACGCCGGTCACGCGCACGTTGCCGACGGTCCGCGTGCAGGCCTTGGCTCGCGTATCGGTGGTCATGATCGCGGTGGCGAAGGGTGCGCAGGAGTCGGCCGTGAGTCCTGCATGCAGTGCAGGAAGGGCCGACACGATCCGCTCGCTCGGAAGCAGCACGCCGATCACGCCGGTCGAGTTCACGAGCACCGCATCGGGTGTGCAGTCGAGCAGCCGCGCGACGGCATCGACGGTCTCGTGGCAGGCCGCCATGCCGCGTGGACCCGTGGCGGCGTTCGCGCAGCCGGAGTTGACGAGGAGTGCCGTGCAATGACCGCGGCTGCGGGCGAGGTTCGTTCGCGATACCTGGATCGGTGCGGCCACCACGAGGTTGCGCGTGAACATGGCCGCAGCCACCGCGCCCTTGGCGCAGACGATCAGCCCCAGATCCGGAGTGCCCGACTTCTTGATGCCGGCGGCGATGCCGGAGCACGAGAAGCCCAGCGGAAGGGGGAGATCGGCCGGGCCGGCGGAGGCGCGGCGTGGTGCGCTCGAGGTCGTGGTCATGGTGTCGGTGATGGCAGGGATCGGGGCAGGGGTCAGGTGGTGGACGCCGTTGCAGCCGCGAGCTCGAACACCATCGCGATCTCGTCGCACTGTTCTTTCTTGGGGCAGTTCGCGCAGTCCTTCAGCACCTTCTCGGGAAGGCTGTTCACGCTGACCTGGCGGAAGCCGCAGCGCTCGAAGAACTGCGGTGTGCGGGTGAGCACGAAGACCTTCTGCAGGCCGAGCTTCACCGCCCAGTCGAGGAAGTACTGCACGAGCTTCTGGCCGATGCCATGCCCCAGCATCGATGGTTCGATGCCCAGGCTGCGGATCTCGGCCAGCTGCGGCGTGTACACCCAGAGGGAGCCGCATCCGATGACCTTGTCGGTCGATCCGTCGGCCAGCTGGGCGACGGCGAACTCCTGCACGCACTCCATGATCTCGTCGCGCGAGCGCGGCAGGTTCTCGCCTTCGCGGGCCCAGTGCTCGACGAGCGAGACGATGCCGTCGAGATCGGCCATGCGAGCCTTGCGGATCGTGACGCCACCCATGGGGGTGCGGATGCGACGGTGTCCCAGCCGCGCTTTTCGGGCACCAAGGAGTTCTGCGACGCGACCGGGCGCCGTGCCGCCGGGCACATCGCGCTTGCGCAGTGCGCTGTCGACCGTGAGTGCTGTGTAGACATCCGATCCGATGCGCGGGTCCACGCTCGACATCTGCTCGACGCTCAGGCCCTCGAGCGGCTTCTGCTCGATGATCGCTGCGCGAACGAGCCGGCCGGCGACATGGTGGGCATCGCGGAAGGGCAGGCCCTTGGCCACCAGGTAGTCGGCGAGTTCCGTGGCGTTCGAGTAGCCGCCGAGTGCGGCTGCGCGGCAGCGCTCGCGGTTGATCGTCATGCCATCGAGCACGATGGCGGCCATGCGCAGGCACATGGAGAGGTGCTCCATGCAGTCAAAGAGCGGTTCCTTGTCTTCCTGCTGGTCCTTGTTGTAGGCCAGCGGCAGTCCCTTGAGGACCGTCAGGATCGTGACGAGGTTGCCGATCTGGCGGCCGGTCTTGCCACGGATCAGTTCGAGCGCATCGGGGTTCTTCTTCTGCGGCATCAGGCTGCTGCCGCTGGTGACGGCATCGCTGAGCTCGACGAAGCCGGCCTCGGCACTGGCGTAGAAGATCACGTCCTCGGCGAAACGCGAAAGATGCACCGCGCACAGGGTGGACGCGGCAATGGTCTCGACGACGAAGTCTCGGTCGCTCACCGCATCAAGGCTGTTGGCGCTGGCGGCCTGGAACCCGAGGCTCTCGGCCAGGCGCACGCGGTCGATGGGGTATGTGGTGCCCGCGAGCGCACCCGAACCAAGCGGACAGACCGCGGTGCGGCGCGCGGCATCGGCAAGGCGATCGCTGTCGCGCGAGAGCTTCTCGACGTAGGCCAGGCACCAGTGGGCAAAGAGGAGTGGTTGCGCGCGCTGCAGGTGCGTGTAGCCGGGGAAGACCGTCTCCTTCTCGCGCTCTGCCAGGCGGAGCAGGGCGTCGATCGCACCGTCGATCTCGATGCGCCGCTGCTCGATCTGGGCGAGGGTCCACAGGCGCAGGTCGGTCGCGACCTGGTCGTTGCGGCTGCGGCCGGTGTGGAGCTTCTTGCCGAGGTCACCGATGCGGGCAACGAGCTCGCGCTCGACGAACGAATGCACATCCTCGTCCTGTGCGGATTCGATCGACCTGGGATCAGACTCCACGAGCTCCAGGACCGCTTCGAGTCCCTCGGTCACGCGCGTGAGCTCGGTCGCGTCGAGCACGCCGGCGTGCTTGAGCGCACGCGCCCACGCGATGCTGCCCTCGATGTCCTCGCGCACCAGCCTGCGATCGAAGGGCAGGCTGTCGTTGAAGCGCTTGAAGAGGGGATCCACCTCGCCGCTCGCGCGGCCGGCCCAGAGCGCGGTCATCGGGCCAGATCCTGCGTGGCGACGTTCTGCTTCAGGGCGCGAATGCGCGATGGCAGGCTGAAGAGCCGGATGAAGCCATCGGCATCCTTGTGGTCGTAGACCTCATCCTGGCCGAAGGTCGCGAAGTTCTGGCTGAAGAGGCTGTTGGGGCTGCGACGGCGGACCGCCGAGGCCGTGCCCTTGTAGCAGCGCACCACGACGTCGCCATCCATGACCTGCGCGATGGACTGCGCAGCAGCCCACATCGCTGCACGCACCGGCGTGAACCAGGTCCCGTTGTAGACGTGGTCGCCGAACTCCAGGGCGAGGCGTTGCTTCCAGTGGAGCGTGTCGCGGTCGAGCACGAGCTGCTCGAGTCCACGCAGCGCTTCCATGAGGATCGTGCCGCCCGGCGTCTCGTAGGCACCGCGGCTCTTCATGCCGACGAGCCGGTTCTCGACGAGATCGATGCGACCGACGCCGTGGCGACCGGCGATCGCGTTCAGCGTGTTCATCACGCTCACGCTGTCCATGGCTCGGCCGTCGACCGCTGTGGGGAAGCCGCCCTTGAACGAGATCGTCACGTCTTGGTGCTGTTCGGGGGCCTGAGCAGGGCTCGTCGTGAGCATCCACACATCGTCCGGCGGGGCCTTCCAGGGATCCTCCAGATCGCCGCCCTCATGGGAGATGTGCCACAGGTTCGCATCGCGCGAGTACAGCTTTTCCTTGCTCGCGGCGCAGGGAATGTTGCGCACGGCGAGGTAGTCGAGCATGGCTTCACGCGAGCGGAGGTTCCATGTCGGCAGGCGCCACGGTGCGATCACTGCAAGCTGCGGGGCCAGCGCCGCGTAGGTGCTCTCGAAGCGGACCTGATCGTTGCCCTTGCCCGTGCAGCCGTGGGCGAGTGCATCGCAGCCGGTCTGCAGCGCCGCAGTGACCTGCGCGCGTGCGATGCACGGGCGGGCAATGCTCGTGCCCATGAGGTAACGCCCCTCATAGACCGAGCCCATGATGGCCATGGGGAACGCGAACTCCTCGAGGAACTCCTGCTTGAGGTCCATGACCACGCACTCGCATGCGCCGGTCGAACGGGCCTTCTGCTCGATGCCGTCGAGTTCGCGATCGCCCTGGCCGACGTCAGCCACGACGGCGACGACGTCGGCGTCGTAGTGCTCGCGGAGCCAGGGAATGATGCAGCTGGTGTCGAGGCCACCGGAGTAGGCGACGGCGATCTTGGTGGGTGAGGTGGGCATGGTGGGTGCTTTCGATGGAAGGTGGGGATCGATTGTGGTGGTCGGTTGGGAAACGATTCAGGCGGCGAAGTCGCCGGGCACGAGGGTGGTCGGCAGTTCGACGAGATCAGGGCGCAGGAGCGCCAGCAGGATCGCGCATTGGACGTGCATGCGGTTCTCGGCTTGATCGAAGACGACCGAGGTGGCCGCATCGATCACATCGTCGGTGACTTCCTCGCCGCGGTGGGCCGGCAGGCAGTGCATGAACGCCGCACCCGGAGCGGCCTTGGCCATCAGGGCGGCATTCACCTGGTATGGGCGCAGCGCCGCACGCTTGGGCTCGGCATCGGGTTCACCCATGCTGATCCAGGTGTCGGTGTAGATGGCATTGACGCCCGATGTTGCATCGAGATCGTGCGTGTACCGGATCGACGCGCCAGTCCGCATGCAGCGGGCCTGCACCGCGCGCACGATGTCGGCTGACGGGGGGAACCCGGCCGGCGTGATGACCGTGAGGCGACCGCCGACGGAAGCGATGGCCTCCATCAGCGAGTGGCACACATTGTTGCCGTCACCCACCCAGGCCACATGGGGCGTTGCGGGCGAGCCGAATCGCTCAGCGAGCGTGAGCAGGTCGGCCATCGCCTGGCACGGATGGTGCAGGTCGCTGAGGGCATTGACGACGGGGATCGACGACCATGCCGTGAGCGCCTCGACGGTGCCGTGCGACATCGTGCGCACGACGAGCGCATCGAACCATCGCTCCATGCTGCGGGCCCAATCGCACAGGGCTTCGCGTTGGCCGATCGGCGAATCGCACTGGTCCATGAAGACCACGCTGCCGCCCATCATCTGAAAGCCGACCTCGAACGAGGCGCGCGTGCGCAGGGAGGGCTTCTCGAACGCGAGCGCGAGCGCCATGCCACGGAACGCCGTCGACCAGGCCGACGGGTCACGCTTGATCCGCGCGGCCAGCGCGAGGAGGCCGTGGACCTCGTGCTGGGCGAGGTCGTGCAGGCGCGTGAGGTGCCGCGCCGCAACCGGGCGTTGCGTGGACGGTGGGGTGGGGCGCGAAGGCGGCGTGGTGGAGCCGACGGCTGTCATGGGAAGGAAACCAAGGATGGCGCGGCGATGCGGGTCCCGGCGACGCCGCCGGTGAGCAGATTCGAGAGAGCCGCGGGATCGGCCCAGCCGGCGATGGTGACAGCCACGCCCGTGGAGGCAGCGGTGTCGAGCGCGCCGCGGACCTTGGGGATCATGCCGCCGGTGATCGTGCCATCGGTGATGAGTCGATCGATCGATGCGGCGTCGAGCGAGGGGATGAGGGATCGGTCCGCATCGAGCACGCCTGGGACATCGGTGAGGAAGACGAGGCCTTGCGCGCCCAGGATCGAGGCGACCGCAGCAGCGGCATCATCGGCGTTGACATTGAGCAAGTCGCCCGATGCACTGGTGCCGATGCTGCTGACGACCGGCAGCACTCCGGCGCCGAGCAGTGCGCGGATGCCGGTGGGATCTCCGCCGTGGACCGAGCCCACGCAGCCGGCATCGAAACCAAAGTGCGTGGCCCGGGCGCAGGTGGCAAGGCCAGCATCGGTGAGCCGGAGTCCGCATGCGCACGCACCGGCGGCGATCATGCAGGCCACGAGCTGGGCATTGACTTGGCCGCTCAGCACGCCGCTGATCTGCAGCACCTGCTCGGGCGGCGTGATGCGGATGCCATCCCGCCGCTCAGTCGTCATGCCGAGTGCGGCGAGCTGGCGATCGACGGCCTTGCCGCCACCATGCACGACGACGACGCAGCCGGGCTGTGTGGCGTGCATGGCCGCGATCTGCCGGCAGACGGCGTCGAGTGCCGACGGGCTGTCCATCAGCGCTCCACCGAGCTTGATGACGAAGGGTGCGTTCACGCCATGGCTCCGGCTTCGGTACGGGCGGCGGTGTGACGCGAGAGCCCCAGGCCCATCGTTTCGGGGAAGCCGAAGCGTATGTTCATGCACTGCAGGGCTTGGCCGGCGGCGCCCTTCACAAGGTTGTCGATGGCGCTTGTGATGACCAGATGCCCGCGGCGATCGCAGCCGCCCACGCCGATGTCGCAGAAGTTCGTGCGCTCGACGCCAGCCACGCTGGGCCACGAACCCGCGGGCAGGACCCGCAC
>Ga0194129_10003277_pt1 | contig 22678 bp, 16 predicted proteins | sample TA2KigCa35mmetaG_FD_150862 | JGI IMG/M metagenome (GOLD analysis project Ga0194129, IMG submission 150862) | Freshwater microbial communities from Lake Tanganyika, Tanzania - TA2015038 Kigoma Deep Cast 35m | ecosystem: Environmental > Aquatic > Freshwater > Lake | place: Tanzania: Lake...
TCGCGAGTTCATTTGCGCCGCACTTAGCACCATCGAGCGTCGGGCTCCACCCGACACCCCGCGGAAGAGGCTCGAGGTCGAGTCAGGGGATGTCGCCGAAGCAATTGCCCTTGAAGCAGGCGCCCGGACAATCGATCGCGTCGAAGTCGATCGCGCCATCGCAGTTGTCGTCGACTCCGTTGCAGAACTCGGGGAAGCCCGCCGCGGTCGGCTCGCAGCTGAGCATCCCGCCGATGCAGAACTTCGTCCCGGCGTTGCACGGTGGCACGCCGCCGGTGTCGCACGCTCCCCCACCCTCCGGATTTCCGTTGTCGATTGCCCCGTCGCAGTCGTCGTCGACGCCGTTGCAGAGCTCCGGAGCCGGTGCCACGACGGCCTTGCACGCGAGCTGCGCCGCCTCGCAGCTCACGACCCCCGGCTTGCACGAGCCGAGCAGCAGCGTCTCGCACGCGGCACCACCGCCGGGGTTTCCGTCGTCGGGCACACCGTCGCAGTCGTCGTCGACGCCGTTGCACACCTCGGCGGAGCCGCCAGCATTCGGCTGGCAGACGAGCTCACCCTCCGCGCATGCGGTGGTCCCCGCAGCGCACACCCCGGGTTGGCCGGTTTCGCATGCATCGCCGGCGCCGACGTCGCCGTCATCGACGGCGCCATTGCAGTCGTCGTCGACGCCATTGCAGACCTCGGCACCGCCCGGCGCCCCCTCGACGCACACGAGCTTGCCAGCCTGGCAGACGAGGCTTCCGGGACCGCACGCCGCCGGGTCACCGCTCGAGCATACTCCGCCCCCTTGGGGATTTTTCTCGTCGACGGCGCCGTTGCAGTCGTCGTCGGCGCCGTTGCACAGCTCCGGGGCGGGGCCGACCGCGTCGACGCACTCACCCCAGGTCGTCCCGACGCAGGCCTGGGCGCCAGCCCGGCAGACGCCGATGTCCTTCGTCGCGTTCGGGAAGGGGTAACACGCGCGCGTCTCGCCCGCGTCGCACGCACATCCCTCATCGACCGAGCCGTCGCAGTCGTCATCGACGCCATCGCAAGCCTCGGTCGCCGCAGGCAACACTTCACCTTCGCAGGTGTCACTCCACATCGCATCGACGCACGCAGACGAACCGGCGGTGCACGCGCCCTTGCCCTCGCTCGCGACGCCGCCGGTGTAGCAAGGGCGGGACGTTCCGGGGTCGCACGGACAGCCTTCGTTCGCGAGGCCATCGCAGTCGTCGTCGAGGTCGGTGTCGCAGTCCTCGGAGACGGGGACGACCGCCCCCACGCACTCGCCCCAGAAGCCGTCGACGCATTGCCGCTCACCGGGTCGACAGGCACCTTTCCCGGCCACGGCAGGGCTCGGGTGGCAGAACCCGACCGTGCCGGGTTCGCACGGCTCCCCACCCGATGGGACCGCGCCCGTCGAACATGCCGCCGGCGCGACGACGAGGCCGCCCGCGAGCAGTGCGACGCGGGACGCCATGCGAAGGCACTGCGGCAGCGGCATCGGTCGATGGTAACGGGGCGTGCGTCGCGCGACAACCCGACGTGCGTTCACTCGGCGCCCGGCGTCGGCTCACCGCAGCAACGAAACCCGACGTAACTCGCCTCCCCCGTCGCCGCACCGAAATTGGCATCGATCAGTCCGCAGAGCGCCGAGACGCCGCTCGCCTTATGCGACGCATCGCCACCGACGATCACGCAGAACTCGCCGTCGCAGACCCACTCCCACAGGTTTCCGATGAGATCCGCGATCCCTTCATCATTGATGCAAGTCAAGGACGACTTCGCGGGCACGAAGGTGTCCTGACCGACGTGGCAGGCCGCAACCGGGTCCACCTTCGTGCGGAAGCAGGCCTGCTGCCACTCCGCCTTGGTGCACGTCCGCTTGCCCCCGAGGTCACAGTACGCCGCCGCTTCGCACGCCGAGACGAAGCCCACCGGCAAGCTGCCATCCATTCCCTCGTCGACCTGACCGACCTCGCAGCTCGTCGCGACGCGGGCTCGCTCCTTCGCGAAGGCGTCGAGCGTCACCTCGATGGCATCGACGCAAACTCCCCCTGCGGCGGGCGGCGAGAGCAGCATGTCGCTCGGGCACGTCCCGACCGCTCCGGAACCGATCGACGCCGACGGTCCTGCGCCGGGGAGCAGCCGCCACGGGTCCCAATCGTGGGAGCAACCGGCGAGCGCGAGCCCGATGACGAGCGCGTACGCCAGCCGCTTTACTCCGGGATTCACTGTCGTATCGTACCACACCGCGGCGGCAGTCCCTCGAGGCCGCCCGCAGCCCACCATGTCTTCGGCGTTCGGAAGGTACGAGCTCCTAGGCCCCATCGCGAGCGGGGGGATGGCGTGCGTGCACCTCGCGCGCGTCCGGGGCGAGGCGGGATTCGAGCGCTACGTCGCCGTCAAGCGGATGCTCCCAACCCTCGAGAGCGACGAGACGTTCGTCGCGATGTTCCTCGATGAGGCACGCCTCGCGGCCCAGATCCGGCATCCGAACGTGGTCGGCGTGCTCGACCTCGACCGCAATGAGCAGGGGCCCTTCATCGTGATGGATTTCGTCGACGGACCCTCGCTCAACACGGTGTTGAAGCAGGTCCGGCAGCGGCAGGAGAAGCTCCCGCTCGAGCTCGCGCTGCGGCTCATGCTCGACCTCCTCGCCGGCCTCCACGCCGCCCACGAGCTGCGCGATGCGAGCGGTCGATGGCTGGGGATCGTGCACCGCGACGTCTCGCCCGCAAACGTCCTCGTCGGCCGCGATGGCGTCGCGCGGATCACCGATTTCGGGGTGGCCCGGGCCGAGACGCGCCTTGCTCAAACCAGCGTGGGGCAGCTCAAGGGGAAGCTCCCCTACATGGCCCCGGAGCAGCTGCGCGGCGACGTCGCCGATCGACGTTCGGACGTGTACGCAGCAGGCTGCGTGTTCTGGGAGTTGCTCACCCTGCGACGGGCGATCGACGGCGAGGACCACGCGGCCATCATCGCCGCGGCCCTCGCCGGCCCCCGCACGACGCTCGCGGGCGCGGGATATTCGGTCCCGCCCGAGCTCGACTCGGTCGCGATGGCGAGCCTTGCGCCCCTCGAGCGCCGGTTCCCGTCGGCGCGCGACTTCGCCGAGAGCCTCGAGGGCGCGGCCGCGCGTTCGGGTGTCCGGATCGCTCGCAGCGAGGAGGTCGGGGCGTTCCTGAAGTCCCAGCATCCCTCGCTCCTCACCCCGGAGCGCTTGCGTCCTTTCATCGCGCCGAAGCCCGATGCGACCGGCTCCGCCTTCCGCGCCTCTCCCGGACCGACCGGCGAGACCGGTGTCACCCACGTCGCCGATGCCGTGACCGCCCTCGCCCCGACCCCCTCGAGCGGCCGGCGTACCGCGCCCGCGGTCCTCGCGGCGTGCGCCATGCTGGCGCTCGGCGGCTACGTCGGGACCCGTGCGCTTGGTCCGTCGTCGACGACGAACGCCACGCCTCGCCCCGAAACCGCGCTCGAACGCGACGCCGACCGCGTGCCCGGAAGCGCCGACCCGGTCGGCCCCCTGACGGCGACCGAGGCGAGCGCCGACTCCCCGCCATCGGTGCCGCCGAGCGCAACGTCGACGTCCGTCGCATCACCGCGCCACGCCGCCACGACGTCGAACGAGGGCGGCTCGCTGCCGCGCGCTCCGACCGCGGGTCTCCCGTCCGCGAAGCCGAAGGATGCCCCAGGCACGCCGAGGCCCGCCACGCCGAGTCAGGCCGCTCCATTCGATCCCAAGAACTACCGGCCAAGCCGCCTGTGATGCCACGCCGCGCGCTCCTCCCGCTCGGGCTCAGCTGTGCCCTGACCCTCACCCTGGCTCCGGCCCAGGCGAGCGCCCGAGGAGGTCCCCCCGAGAAGGTCTTCGCGGAGGCGCAGCGCGCCTTCGATGCGGGGCAGCACCGCCGCGCCCTCGAGCTGTTCCGCAGCGTCTTGACCACCGTCAAGAGCCCCAACGCCGCGTTCATGGTGGCCCGCTCGCTGCAGAAGCTCGGCCAGCTCCCCGAGGCCTTCGAGGCGATGGACGAAGCCGTCGCGCTCGCCACCGAGCGGCTCGCCACCGACGAGGGTTACCGGGCCACCCGCGACGCGGCTGCAGCCGAGCGCGAGGCACTGGCCGCGTCGATCGGCAGCGTGGTCGTGGCCGTCGCCGAGGCGCCACCCGGGCTCGCGGTCGACCTCGGCGACCGTCACCTGACGCCCGCCGAGTTCGGGCGGCCACTCGGCGTGACGCCGGGCCTCGTGAGGCTCTCGGCAACGGCCCCCGGGCGGGCGCCCCTGACGCGCGAGCTTCGACTCGAGCGCGGACGCCGCGAGACCGTCGTCGTCGCGCTCACCTCGCCGGAGCCGGCCTCCGACCGCAGCGGCACCGGCCGCGCCCCGCTGCGAACGGCCGGACTCGTCACCTTGGGTCTCGGTGCGGCGGCCCTGGGCGTTTCGGGCGCGACCTGGTTCTTCGCCGGGCGAAAGCACGACGAGCTGGTGTCCCTCTGCGGCGTGGCGCCCTGCACCGATCCGACCGCCACGACCCTGATTGACGAGGGTCAACGCCTCGACCTCGCCGCGAACGTCGCGCTCGGCGTCGGAATCGCCGGGCTCGTCGCGGGGCTCACCATGACCGTGGTCGGCTGGCCCCGCACCCCCTCGACGCCGGCGGTTGCGATCGAGGTCACGCCGTCGTTCGCTGGCATGCGCGGGACGTTCTAACGCGGCCAAGGCCTTCGACTCCGCGTCGCGCTCGCGCTCGCCGTTCGGTCGTTGCACGCCGCGCGCGGTGCGAGTAGGCCGGCGTCGTGACCAAGCCCCCTGAGACGCTCGCGCCGCCTCCTCCCGATCCGAACCTCGCCTACTCCCGCGTGGTGGTGAAGCTGAGCGGCGAGGCTCTCTGTGGCGAGAAGGGCGGCTTCGGGATCAAGCCCGAGACGTTGCATGAGCTCGCCGCCGAGCTCGCGAGCGTTCACCAGATGGGCGTGCAGCTCGGCATCGTCGTCGGGGGGGGAAACATCTTCCGCGGCCTCAAGGGCGCGAGCGCCGGCATGGACCGGTCGCAGAGCGACTACATGGGCATGCTCGCCACGGTCATCAACAGCCTCGCGCTGCAAGATGCGCTCGAACGAGCCGGGTGCCCGACACGCGTGATGACGGCGATCGAGATCCGCCAGCTCGCCGAGCCCTACATCCGCCGCCGCGCGATGCGCCACCTCGCGAAGGGGTACGTCGTGATCTTCGCAGCAGGGACGGGCAACCCGTTCTTTTCGACCGACACCGCGGCCGCCTTGCGCGCGATGGAGATCCAGGCGCAAGCGCTCTTCAAGGCGACCAAGGTCGAGGGCATCTACGATCGCGACCCGATGCGCCACGAGGACGCACAGATGTTCACCCACATGTCCTACGACCGCTTCCTCTCGGACCGGATCGGGGTCATGGATCAGACGGCGATCGCGCTGTGCCGCGAGAACAAGCTGCCGCTCCGGGTCTTCAAATTGACGGAAGGCAACATCCGCAAGGTCTGCCTCGGCGAAGCGATCGGCACGGTCGTCGGCGACGCCCCGACGCGCTGAGCGGTCGGTGGCATCGGCTCGAGGTCAGCGACGACCCGAGGTCGGCTTCGGCTCGAGGTCGGCATCGGCTCGAGCACGTCGCGTTCTTTTCCCCTCCGACGCCTGACCCACCCGGTCGGGGCGCGTCACCGAGCCGGCGGGCCGGGCTCCCGATGGCAGGAGGCTCGGCGCTTTCCGGCACACAGGACTTGCGCTCCGCAAGGATTCCACTAGAGTCCTCGGTCCCTATGGCACGCGTCACGGTCGAAGATTGTCTGGAGCGCGAAGAGAACCGCTTTGCGCTGGTGGTGATGGCCGCTCGTCGCGCCCGTTCGCTGATGAAGAACCAGCGCGCGCTGGTGCACTGCCGCAACAAGCCGGTCGTGACCGCGCTGCGCGAGATCGCCGCCGGTCGGGTGCACTTCGACCGCAAGAGCAGCGATGTCGTCGCCGAGTGGATCGAGCAGCAGCGGCCGCCGCGAACGTGACGGAAGCTCGAGGCGCCGGCTCGCTCCACCAATGACCGCCAGCCAGGCGGAAGCGGTGCCCCGGCGGCCTTCGCCCTCCGCGCTCGAGGCCGGCACGCGCGCGCATTACGAAGACGCGCGTCATTACACCGCGAACTACCGCGACCGCGTCGAGGACATCGACTACTACCTCGAGCTCGCGCGGACGGTCGGGGGTCGCGTCCTCGAGTACGGCTGCGGCAACGGGCGCATTGCGCTGCCGCTCGCGCATGCGGGCGTTGAGGTGACGGGCGTCGACCTCTCGGCGCCGATGCTGGCCGACCTGCGCGCGCGGCTGCGGCGCGCTGGCCCCGAGGTAGGCTCGAGGGTCGTCGTGCGGCGCGGTGACATGCGCCGACTCGCGCTCGGGCGGCGCTTCGAGCTGGTCCTCTGCACCTTCAACACCTTCCTTCACCTCTACACGCGGACCGACGTGGAGCGCTTCCTCGCGCGGGTGCGAGCGCATCTCGCGCCGCGAGGGCGCTTCGTCTTCGACGTGTCGGTGCCGATGGCGGAAGAGCTCGCGCGCGATCCGGCGCGGGTCTTCCGCGCGCCGAGGTTCCGCCACGGCGGCACAGGCGAGCTCGTCCGCTACGGCGAGCAATTTCGTTACGATCCGTTGACCCAGGTGCAGCTGGTCGACATGATCTTCGAGCCGGTGGGGGCCCCCGCGCGGCGCTGGGTCACACCGCTCGCGCATCGGCAGTTCTTCCCGCAGGAACTCGAAGCCTTGCTTCACTACAACGGGTTCGACGTCCTCTTGCAGCACGCCGACCACGAGTCGAAGCCGCCGGATGTCGAGACGACGACCCTCATCTACCACTGTCGCGCGCGACGCCAAGCGGCCCGAAGGGCGTGACGCGAGGCGGTTCGAGCAGCGCGCCCGCCCCGGCTCGAGTCCGATGCAGCCTCTCAGACTCCGATGCGGAGGCGGTTCGCAAAGTTCTGCTCGAGCTTGGCGGCAAGGACCTTCGCGGCGGCGGCCTCGATGTCGTACTCGATGCGCTTGAACTCGAAGCGCTTCGCGTCCGAGTCGTAGACGACGTAGCTCGCGCGGTTGTCGTAATCACGGGGCTGCCCCACCGAACCGACGCTGACGATGTACTTTTTGCCCGGCTCGAGGACGAAATCGGTGGCGGGCAGCTCCGCGACCGACGTCCGCGTGAGCGCGAAGACCTTGCACAGGTGCGAATGACCGATCAATGTGAGCGGGGCCATACGCTCGTAGATCGAGAGGCACTCGCGCGCCTGCTCGGGCGCGAAGATGTAATCGAACTCCTCGAGCCGAACCGGCGAGCCGTGGCACAAGTCGACGTCGGCGGCATCGTGGCGTCGGCTGTAAGGGAGCGAGCGGAGCCACTCGGTGTTCGATGCCGTGAGCAGGTCGGCGTGCACGTCGAGCGCATTGCGCGCCGCCTCGTAGTAGTACGAGTAATCCATGCGGCCCGACACGGCCGCATCGTGGTTTCCGAGGATGGTGTGCCGTGCGACCTCGCGGACGATGTTCGCGCACTCGTTCGGCGAGCCGCCATACCCGACGACGTCGCCGAGGCAGTAATACTCGTCGATCGACTCCGTCTTGAACGCCTCGAGGACGGCGCTCAGGGCTTCGTAATTGGCGTGGACGTCGCTGAAGATTCCGAGGCGCATCGTTTTCTGGCGGTCCTTCGTGCTGGGGCCGACCGCTGCATCGGCGTGGGTGCCGAAACGTAACACCTCGGTCGGGCGCCTACCAAGGCGTTTACGCGCCGAGCCCCCGCGCGCTTCGGTGTACGCTCCGCGGCCATGACGCACCGTCCCGAGCTCCGCGACGTGTTCCTCGTCGAGGCCCTCCGCACCCCGATCGGTCGCTACGGCGGCGCGCTGTCCGGAGTGCGTCCCGACGACCTCGCCGCCCATGTGATCCGGGCGCTCGTCGAGCGACAGCCCGCAGCGAGCGCAGACCTCGATCAGGTCGTGTTCGGCTCAACGAACCAGGCCGGCGAGGACAACCGCAACGTCGCGCGAATGGCAGCGCTACTGGCCGGACTCCCCTACCAGGTCGCCGGCGTGACGGTGAACCGATTGTGTGGCTCCGGCCTCGAGGCGATCGCCGATGCCGCGCGGATGATCGCCGTCGGAGAGGTCGACTGCGCCATCGCCGGCGGCGTCGAGAGCATGAGCCGCGCACCGTACGTGATGGCGAAGGCGCGCGAGGCGTTCTCGCGGACGCCACCCGAGATCTTCGACACGTCGCTCGGTTGGCGCTTCTCGAACCCGAAGATGGCCGAGCGCTTCGAGCTCCTCTCGATGGGCGAGACCGCCGAGAACGTGGCGACGAAGTACGGCGTCTCGCGTGAGGATCAGGACGCCTTCGCCGTCGTGTCGCACCACCGCGCCGCGGCAGCGAGTGCGCGAGGCGCCTTCGCCGACGAGGTCGTCCCCATCGCGATCGCCCAGAAAAAAGGGCCGCCGACGCTCGTGTCGAACGACGAGTGCGTCCGCCCCGATGCGTCGCTCGACAAGCTCGCCTCGCTGAAGCCGGTGTTCCGCGCCGACGGCACGGTGACGGCCGGCAACTCATCGCCCCTGAACGACGGCGCCGCCGCGGTCATGCTGATGTCGGCAGAGGGCGTCGCGCGCGCGGGAATTCGACCGCTCGCGCGCATCGTCGCCTCGACGACGGTGGGCGTCGAACCGAACGTGATGGGTGAGGGGCCCATCCCCGCCGTGCGAAAGCTGATGCAGCGGACGGGGCACCGAGTCGATGCGGTCGATCTCTTCGAGCTGAACGAGGCGTTCGCCGCCCAGGCCCTCGCCTGCGTGAGGGAGCTCGACCTTGACTTGACGAAGGTCAATTCCAATGGCGGAGCGATCGCGCTCGGCCACCCGATCGGCTGCTCCGGCGCGCGCATCGTGACGACGCTCGTCCACGAACTGCGCCGCCGCGAGGCACGGCTCGGCGTGGCCGCGCTGTGCATCGGGGTCGGCCAGGGGATCGCGATGCTGCTCGAGCGCCCCTGACTGGCGGCATCGAGGGGTTCGCCCGCGCGCGGCGGCGCGAGCCCGACCGGTCGCGGGATGCGGTCAGCGGGCCATCACGAGCTGGCCCATCTCGAGCCGTAGTCGGTCGAGGCACGCCGACGCGATCACGAGCCGCCGCCGCTGAAGTGCCCGGTTGACCGACGCGCGCGTCGCGTGGTGCAGCTCGGCCGCGGCGAGCATGACGCCGCGTGCGACGTCAATGTCGTGAACGAGGCCAAGTTCCTTCTGGAAGGTCGCCGCGTGCGCCGCGATCTCGGTGTGTGCCGCGGCATCGGGCAGTCGCGGACCTTCGTGTCGCTCACCGCCGAGCATGTCGGCGACGTAGCGCAGCCGCTTGAAGTGGATGCGGAGCTGATGGAGCTCCTCGATGTCGTCTGGCTTCACGCGAAGAGCGAGCGCGACGAGCTCGCTGCGCTCGACGAGCATGCGATCGCGCCCAAAGGCGATGGCCTCCACGTCCCGTCGCGGCGCCGCGACGAGCTCGAGCACCCCGTCGAGCGTCTCGTCGATGGACGCCTCGCGGAGGGTCACGAGTCCCTCGCGACAGAGCGCGATGAGCCGCGGGCGCCGGGCCACGAGCCAGGCGTCGATGCGCGGTCGGACGGTGGGTGTCAGCTTGGTCGCCTCCAGCGTCTCTGGGAGCACCTCCTCGTCACGGAGCCGGCTCGTCGCCTGACCGACGGCACGCAGCGCCCGTTCGAGCCGCTCCGTGGTCTTGCGCCGGTACAGGCCGCGCGACGCCCGCAGCAGCGAACGCATGCGACGCACCGCCACGCGCAGGTCGTGGACGGCTTCCTCGTCGACGCGCGTGCGCGCGAGCCGCTCGAGGGCCTCCCGCGCCTCGGAGACCTCGACCTCGAGCGCGCGGCCGACGATCGCGCTCGCCATCGAGCCCGGCTGCCTCACCGTTTCCTCCCCGCGTCGACGACGTCGACCTCGACCACGGGGCGCTGCCCGGTCGCGTCGAGGACTCGGGCTCGCACGGCGCGCCAAAGGGCCTCGACGAGCCGCGGGAGGTCGCGGGTCGCCCCCGTCGCGAGGACACCGCGGACGGCCCCTTCGGCGACCGTCCGGACGCGCTCGGCCTCGTTGACCCCACGGGTGACCACCCGCAGCGCACCCGAGCCGGGACCGACGACGACGACGATCAACCCCGAACGACCCAGCTCGCGCCGTTCTTGCAACACCGCTGCGGTGACGGGTCGCCCCGCGGCGATCGCGACCCGCCCGCTCTCGAACTTCCCGCGCTTCGCGAGTCCGCTCGACCCGAGCTCCGCGCGCTCGCCGTTCTGGAGGACGAGCGTGTCCTCGATGCCAACCTCCCGCGCGAGCTCGGCGTGACGGCGCAGGTGCAAGAGCGTGCCGTGGACGGGCATGAACGAGCCCGGGCGGACGAGCTCGAGGAGGCGGCGTTGCTCGTCGCGGTGGGCATGTCCACTGACGTGGATGGCAGGGTGCGTGAGCCGGGTGACGAGGTCGACGCCGAGGCGAAGGAGGTCGTCCTGCATCGCGAACACCCGCTGTTCGGCGCCGGGGATCACGCGGCTGGACAGCACGACGCGATCGCCAGGCCCGAGCCGTAGATCAGGATGATCCTCCGCCGCCAGCCGTGCGAGCGCGGCGCGAGGCTCGCCTTGCGTGCCCGTCACGAGGTAGAGGAGCCTTCGCGGGGGCAGCGACGCGGCGATCTCCGGAGCGACGACGAGGTCGCTCGGCCAGGCGAGCCAGCCGAGCTGACGCCCCACCTCGGCGTGGCGACGCACGCTGCGACCGAGCAAGCAGACATGGCGTCCGGTACGCCGCGCGATCGCGCCGAGCGCACCCAGGCGGTGGACGTTCGAGGCGAACAGTCCGACCACGACGCGCCCCTCCGCGGTGGCGACGAGCTGCTCGAGCGCCTCCGAGACCGCAAGTTCCCCGCCGGCGTCTCCGGCTTGAAACACGTTCGTGCTGTCGGAGAGGAGGAGCCGAACGCCTTCGTCGCCGGCGCGCGCGAGCCTGGCCTCGTCGGTCGGTTGCCCGTCGAGCGGGTCGCTCTCGAGCTTGAAGTCGCCGCTGTGGACGACGGTTCCGGCGGCGGTCTCGAGGATCAACGCCGTCGCGTCGACGATCGAGTGCGTCACACGGACGGGCTCGACCCCGAACCCGCCGAGCCACAGGCGCTCTCCGGGACGGATCGCACGCAACTCGTAGCGCGACTCGTCGATGCCGACGTCCGCGAGCCGTCCGCGCGCCATCTCCAGCGCGTAAGGCGGTCCGGCGACCAGGAGTCGCGGAGCCCCCTGCTCGGTGAGCGCCGCCACGAGGTAGGGGATCGCGCCGACGTGGTCTTCGTGCCCGTGGGTGAGGATGAGCCCGCGGAGAATCGTTCCCTCGTCGAGGATGGCGTCGAACCGAGGATGGTAGAGCTCGACACCGTGGTCGTCGTTCGGGAACGTCACGCCACAGTCGACGAGCAGGCGTTCTCGCACGCCGTCGCTCGTCTGCTCGAGGGCGAGACAATTCATGCCGATTTCGCCGAGCCCTCCGAGCGGCGTGAGCACGAGCGACTGGTTCACCTGCGTCCCATCTTGCAGCGTCTTCAGAGTCGTGCTCGCGGGTCGTCCGGGAGCAGGGCCGAAGCCCAATGTGGGGCGGCCGTCAAGCCCCGGCGGAGCGCCCGTCGCCCCCGCGTCGAGCGACGCTCGCATGGGGAAAACCTATTGTAAATCTGAGCACTTGTTGCGCTCAAGCTGCGTTCAGCGGTGTGGACGTTCAGGGGAAAGTGACGCTGCGTAAAAATCTTCTCACTGGTTTCGAGGAGTTGGCGAAACCGGGAGTTTTTCCGATTGCCGCTCCGCTAAACATTGGGGTAGTACTCCGTCCTCTTCGGGGCCTCTAGCTCCCTCCCACGACACCTTTCGGCTGTACCCGAGCTGCCCGTCAGACGGCACTCGGGTCCGCGCCCTCCCTGACCGCGAAGGACCGCGGCCTGGGGGAGCAAGCCGAATCCACCGCACCGCTCGCAGCCTTCCGCCCCTGCCGGCCTCCACTTGACGGAAGCCTGCGCCGTGGGGCCGGGCGGCGCGATCGCGTGCCCGCTTGAAGAAGCTCTTGAACAAGCTTCCGCGCCGGCGCCTCTGCGGGCCGGCAACAATTCCTCTGCGAGGGTCTCCTCGTGGGGGCGTCGTGGAGGGGGTCTGGGTACCGGGGAGAGCCTCGCGTCCCAGGGGTGGGCGCGGGCATCCGACGGGAGAGTGAGACCGCGCGTTTCAGTTCGACTCACGTCAGCAGGGGTTGCCCGGCCACCGGGTCACCTCCGGGATTCCTGTCGCCGCGGGACAGTTCGGGCACAGATTTTCCACACGCTACCCTGGTCTTCAACACGGTCACGTCGAGCTATTGGGAATACAGGTCATGTCGCAATCGGACATCACGGGGAAGGTTGAGATGGTTGCCAAGGTCGAGAAGGCCGGTCCCATGGACCCGTCGAGCAGCGCTCCGCCAGGGAGAGTGACGGGCAGCAACGATCGTCGGGCGGAGGGTGCGCGCCAGGAGAGCCCGGCGACGAAGCGACGCTCGCCCCGCTCACGCGGCCTCAAGTTCGAGCGCGTGATGGTGACGACGGGCGTCGACCCGCTCGAGGACGTGCGCATAGAGAAGCGCACGAGCGTCATCTACAACACTGACGGGTCGGTGGTGTTCAAGCTCGATGGCGCCGAGGTGCCGGCCGAGTGGTCGCAGCTCGCGACCGACATCGTCGTCTCGAAGTACTTCCGCAAGGCGGGCCTCTACGGCGACAAGGACCACGGCGAGACCAGCGTCCGCCAGGTCGTCTACCGGATCGCTCACACCATTCGCGAGGCCGGCGAGCGCTTCGGCGGCTACTTCGTGACCACCGAGGACGCGGACAACTTCGAGGCCGAGCTCAGCTTCTTTCTCATCAACCAGTACGCGGCGTTCAACTCGCCGGTGTGGTTCAACTGCGGCCTCTGGCACGAGTACGGCATCAAGGGCACGGGCGGAAATTACGCCTGGAACCCGGCGTCGCAGGTCGGCAGTGACAACGAGATCGCCGAGATCGCAAACGCCTACGAGCGCCCCCAGTGCTCGGCGTGCTTCATCCAGTCCGTCGACGACGACCTGATGTCGATCTACGAGCTCATCAAGCACGAGGCTCGCCTCTTCAAGTACGGCTCGGGGACCGGGACGAACTTCAGCTCGATCCGTGGCAAGCAGGAAAAGCTGTCCGGCGGCGGAACTTCGAGCGGCCTCATGAGCTTCCTCGAGGTGCTCGACCGCGCCGCCGGCGCGACGAAGAGCGGTGGGATCACGCGTCGGGCGGCCAAGATGGTCTGCCTCGACATGGACCACCCCGAGATCGTCGATTTCATCCAGTGGAAGGTCCGCGAGGAGAAGAAGGCGCGTACGCTAATCGCGTCTGGCTACTCCTCGGACTTCAACGGCGAGGCCTACCACACCGTCAGCGGCCAGAACTCGAATAACTCGATTCGCGTCAACGACGAGTTCATGCGAGCCGCGACGCTGTCGAGCGGCGGCGCCACGCCACCCGCGCCGACCGGAGGCACCGCGCCGAACGACGTTTGGCACACCCGCGCCAGGACGAGCGGTGAGGTGATCGGCACCTACAGCGCGAAGGGCCTGTGGCGCATGGTGGCCGAGGCGGCGTGGGAGTGTGCCGACCCCGGCATCCAGTACGACTCGACGATCAACGCCTGGCACACTTGCCCGAACACGGATCGCATCCGCGCGAGCAACCCGTGCTCGGAGTACATGTTCCTCGACAACAGCGCCTGCAACCTGGCGAGCCTGAACCTCACCAAGTTCCTGCGCTCCGACAACTCGTTCGACGTCGAGCTCTACCGTCACGCCACGCGCGTGTTCTTCACCGCCATGGAGATCCTGGTCGATCTGTCGAGCTACCCGACGCCGATGATCGCGAAGAACTCGCACGACTACCGACCGCTCGGGCTCGGCTACGCGAACCTCGGTACGACGCTGATGCGGCTCGGTCTGCCGTACGACTCGGACGAGGGCCGCGCGTTCGCGAGTGCCGTCACCGCGATCATGTGCGGGCATGCCTACCGAACCTCGGCCGAGATCGCCGCGAGCAAGGGGACCTTCAACGGCTACGCCAAGAACGAGGAGCCGATGCTCCGCGTGATGGGCATGCACCGCGAGGCAGCGCTCGGCATCGATCGCGACCATTGCCCTGAGTCGCTGTGGCGCGCCGCCGTCGAGGATTGGGACCAAGCGGTCGAGCTCGGCCGTGAGCACGGGTACCGCAACGCGCAGGCCACCGTGCTGGCCCCCACCGGCACGATCGGCTTGCTGATGGATTGCGACACGACCGGCGTCGAGCCCGACTTCGCGCTCGTGAAGTTCAAGAAGCTCGCCGGCGGCGGCTACTTCAAGATCGTGAACCAGTCGGTCCCGGATGCGCTGCGGACGCTCGGATACCGCGAGCACGAAGTGCAGGAGATCGTCGCGTACATCTCCGGCACCAACACCCTGCTCGCCGCGCCGCACGCGAGCCGGGCCAAGCTGCTCGCGCTCGGCCTCACGAAGGAGGAGCTCGACAAGGTGGAGAAGGCGCTGCCGAGCGTGTTCGACCTCGGGTCGGCGTTCGCCCCCTGGGTGATCGGCGAAGAGGCGTACAAGCGCCTCGGTGTGACGGCTCGAACCGGCAACGCGCTCCTCGAGACGCTCGGCTTCTCTCATGCGCAGATCCAGGAGGCGAGCGACGTCATCGTCGGCCGCATGACCATCGAGGGCGCACCTCACCTCAAGTCGGAGCATCTGCCCGTGTTCGACTGCGCGAACCGCTGCGGTCGCACCGGCACGCGGTTCCTGCAACCGATGGCCCACATCAAGATGATGGCGGCCACGCAGCCCTTTCTGTCGGGGGCAATCTCGAAGACGGTCAACCTGCCGAACGAGGCAAGCGTCGAGGACGTGGCCCGCATGTACGAGGAAGGCTGGCGCCTCGGGCTCAAGGCGGTTGCGCTCTACCGCGACGGATGCAAAGCCTCGCAGCCGCTCTCGAACAAGGCCGACGACGACAAGGACGACGGCAAGTCGAAGAACCCGGTCAAGGCATCGCCGAAGGCGGAGCCGATCGCCGCGGCCCCGGAAGTCAAGCCGGCCGCAGCTGCAGCCCAGGCCGTCCATCCGACCGGCGTGCGCGTCCGCCTGCCTCGCAAGCGCAGCGGCTTCACGCAGGAAGCGAAGGTCGGTGGGCACAAGATCTTCCTGCGCACTGGCGAGTACGTCGATGGCACGCTCGGCGAGATCTTCGTCGACATGCACAAGGAGGGCGCAGCCTTCCGCTCGCTGATGAACTGCTTCTCGATGTCGGTGTCGATCGGGCTCCAGTACGGAGTGCCGCTGCAGACGTTCGTCGACCAGTTCACCTTCACGCGCTTCGAGCCGCAGGGCATGGTCGAGGGTCACGACAACGTGAAAATGTCGACGTCGATCGTCGACTACATCTTCCGGGTTCTCGGGGTCGAATACCTCCAGCGCTACGATCTCGCGCACGTCCAGCCGGAGCCGGCCATCGCCGATCCGGGCGAGACCACCGGGGAGGAGCCCGCGTCGCTGCGGACCGAGCCGACCCGCGCCGTGCAGGCTTCGAGCACCCACGAACACGCGAGTGGCATCGACGCGCAGCTCGAAGAGATGATGGGGGATGCGCCGGTCTGCGACAGCTGCGGGCACATCACGGTTCGCAACGGTGCTTGCTACAAGTGCCTGAACTGCGGCAATTCGTTGGGCTGCAGCTGATTCCCCAGGCTGAAGCACCCTCCTCGGGCTGAAGCTCACCGGGCCGCGGCTCCTTCACCGGGCCGCGGCTCCTTCACCGGGCCGCGGCTCCTTCACCGGGCCGCGGCTCCTTCACCGGGCCGCGGCTCCTTCACCCAACGGAGGCCGCCTCGGTGGGCGGGGACACCGCCCGACGCGCGGTCTCTCAGGGATGGCGGTAGAAGCGCGGGACGCGCCGCGAGACGCTCGTCAGCGTCTCCCAGCTGATGGTGCCGGAGAGTTCCGCAATTTCCTGTGCGCCGATCGCGTCGGTCCCGAAGCGCCCGCGTTGCTCACCCATCACGACGACCTCATCGCGGACGGCAACCTGGGGCAGGTCGGTCACATCGACCATCGTCAGGTCCATCGAGACCGTCCCGACAATGGGGACGCGCTTGCCACCGATCAACATCGCGCCGCGGTTCGACAGCGACCGGCTGAGCCCGTCCGCGTACCCGATCGGGATCGTCGCGATGCGGCTCGGTCGCGACGCCGTCCAGGTGTGACCATAACCAAGCGAGCCCCCCTCCGGCAGATCGCGAAGCGCGATGACTTCGGTCAAGATGCTCATCGCCGGCTTGAATTTCGGTGTGCGCGCGACGGAGACCGGCGCCTCGTCGGACGCGGGGCTTGACGCGGGTCCTGGGTGCACGCCGAAGAGGGCGAGGCCAGGTCGGACGACCTCGAAGTGCGAGCTCGGCCAGCGAAGGAGCGCCGCGCTGTTCGCAGCGTGACGGAGCGAGACGTCGAAGCCTTCGGTCGCCACCGTCGCGAGCGCAGCCTCGAAGCGCTGCAGCTGTTCGGGCGTGACGCCGTCATCCGCGACGTCGGCGCATGCGAGATGGGTCATCCATCCCGCGACGCGAAGCTCCGGGCACGCGCGCAGCGAGCCGAGCACCGCGCCGAGGCTCTCGGGCCGCACGCCCAGGCGGCCCATGCCGGTGTCGATCTTGACGTGGACCTCGAGCGCGCCCTCGCTCGCGCCCGTCGACACCATGTATCGCTGCGCGTTCGCCAGCGCATCGATCTGCTCGGCGTCGAACACCACCGGCGTTAGCCGATGCTCGATCAGCGCCTCGAGTCCGTCGCGCCGGCGCCCATGGGAGCCGCTCATGACCAGGATCGGCCCGCGAAATCCAGCGTTGCGAAGCTCGATTCCCTCCTCGAGGAGCGCGACGCAAACGCCGTCGACGCCGGCCTTCTCGAGCGTGGTCGCAGCCACGGAGCCGCCGTGCCCGTAAGCATCCGCCTTGATGACCGCCCAGATCCGCGCTGGCGCTCGCCCTGCCTCCGCTGCCGCGCTCGCCACGCAGGCCCGCAGCTCGTGGAGGTTGTGCCGCAGGTGAGCGAGGTTGATCTCGGCGCGCGTAACTCGGGCCGCCTCCGCGGGCGCCGCCCGACGCGGGCGAACGACCCGCGCCCCATCGCCGAGCGCGGGCGACGACGGACGGTCGAGCAAGCCCGGCGAGCTCCCGTCCGAAGCACCGAAGCCAGGCGAGGAGTCGACGGGAGCGGCGGGCTTCGGCGTGGACATGGCGGACATCATCGGTAGCGAAGATGCCGGTCCGCGGGCAACGATTCCGCGCCCGCGTGAGACCGCCTCGGAGGCCGCGCGCAGCCGTCCGGGTTCATGGACGGAGCCAAGCCCCATCGGCGGACCGGCGCGACGCGAACCGGGCGATTCATGGACCGGCGAGCGCCGCGATTCGGGAGTCCGCGTGGGCGAGTCGGTCCCGCGTCTGCCCGTACGAGGATCGCTCGACCCAGCCGACCCAGCAGGCGCGACGCTCGGCGTTCATCACCTCGGGGCGGGCGTCGAGCGCCATGCAGTGCTCGAAGTGCCGGTCCCCCTCGAACATCGACTGGAGATTCGCGCCACAACCGGCCGAGACGACAGCGAGCGCGATGAGAAATAGCACCCGATCATGAGGACGCCCCATGGCGGATTTCATGCTAGACCCCGCTGCTCCGCCCGTCACGGCGAGAGCTTGGCACTCCTCCACGAGAAGCGACGTGAATCGACCAGCCGTTGATCCCCCCGGCCCGCTCGGCGACGAGGCGAGCAGCATCCTCGGTGACGAGCAGTCGCTGTGCGATCGGGTCACCACCCACCTCCAGTCGCGCCGCCCGTCGAAGGCGCCGCCGCGCGTCGGCGACGAGAACGCGCTGATCACCCTCCGCGATCAGGTGGCGGTCTCGCGGCTCGAAGACGTGCCGGCGCTGATCGCGCAGATGGAGCAGGTCGCGGCCATTGCGGGCCAGCGCGGCCAGGGGACCGACGACCCGGTCGACCCGAAGAGCCCGTATTTCGGGCACCTGCGGCTGGCGGAAGAGGGGCGCGGCGTGCGCGACGTGCTGATCGGCAAGACGACCTACGTCGAGCCCAAGGCGGGCGTGCGCATCGTCGACTGGCGTCACGCTCCGGTGAGCCAGCTCTACTACCGCTACGACGAGGGCGCCGCGTACGAGGAGGAGTTCGGCGATCGCGAGGTCGTCGGCAAGGTCCTCGCCCGCCGGACGGTGACGATCGTCGACGGCGAACTCCACCGGATCTCGTGCCCGCAGGGGACGTTCGTGCGGCGCCATGAGGGCGGCTGGCGCGAGCTCAAGGCGCAGCAAATCGCGCTGACCGGCGGCCAGGGAACGGCCGTTCGGGCGGAGCACATGCGCGGCGTGCTGGGCGCGGGCGGCGCGGGCGGCTCGGACCAACGCGAGGATCGCCACCTGCCGGAGATTGCCGCACTGCTTGATCCTCGTCAATTCGAGGTCATCTCGAAGCCGGACAGCGGCGTCGTCGTCGTGCAGGGCGGAGCCGGCAGCGGCAAGACCACCATCGGCGTGCACCGGATGGCGTACCTCGCGTACCAGTCGCGTGCGCGCTTCGCCCCGGACCGCATGCTGGTCATCGTCGGGACGCCGGCGCTGCGTGACTACATCGCGCAGCTGCTCGAGGCGCTCGACCTCGGCCAAGTCAAGGTCGCGACGTTCGCGTCGTGGGCCACGGAGCTGCGCCAGAAGAACTTCGACTGGCTCGGCGTGGGGACGGACGACGGCACGCCCCTCGAGGTGTCGCGCCTGAAGACCGATCCCAACCTCCTGCCGCTCCTCGAGCGCCGCGCGCGTGGGTTCCTGCGCGAGGGGCGCAACACCCCGGAGGATGCGCTGTGGCTGTGGGCCGAGGTACTGACCGACCGCGAATCCCTGAAGCGCGCGCTGCTCGGCGTCCCGAACCCGCGCATGACCGAGGAGCAACTCAACCGCGCCTGGCGCCACTGCAGCGAGCGTTGCCCTGCGGTCGCGGAGTGGACGGCCGACGACGCGACCGTCGACACCGAGGGCGACGCGATCGAGGGGGCCGATGGTCGGGAGGAGGGCGACGATCGCGCACTCCTCGATCCCGAGGACGACGCGCTGCTGCTCCGCGCGTACCAGCTGATCTGCGGCCCGCTCTCGACGGCGCCGCGTGGCCAGCCGCGTCGCAGGATGCTGAGTTACGAACACCTGTTCGTCGACGAGGCGCAGGACCTCGCGGCGCTCGATCTCTGCGTGCTCGCCGACGTGGTGACCGACCAGAAGAGCATCACGCTCGCAGGCGACACCGCGCAGCGCCTGCACCTCGACACCGGCTTCGCCCACTGGGACGAGGTGCTCGGTGCGCTGAAGCTCGACCACACCTCCGTCGAGCCCCTCAAGATCGCGTACCGCTGCACCCGCGAGGTGCTCGACGTCGCCCGTGACGTCTTGGGTCCGCTCGCCGATCCCGAAGCCCCGGTCGCCCCGCGCTCGGGCGCGCCGGTCGAGCTTCACACGTTCCCGTCGCAAGGCGCCGCGGCCGCCTTCCTCGGCGACGTCCTCCGCCCGCTGTTCGCGCGCGAGCCGCGCGCCACCGTCGCGGTGCTGGCGCGTTACCCAGAGCAAGCGGACGCCTACTACGACGCCTTGCGGGTTGCCGAGGTGCCGAATCTCCGCCGGGTGCGGAGCTTCGATTTCGCCTTCAAGCCCGGGGTCGAAGTGACCGAGATCCGTCAAGTGAAGGGCCTCGAGTACGACTACGTGATCCTGGTCGACGCGAACGCCTCGACCTACCCCGCCGAGGACGAGGCGCGCTACCAGCTGCACATCGGCGCCACGCGCGCGGCTCACCAGCTGTGGATCGTGACGAGCGGCACGCCGTCTCCCCTCTTGCCGCGGCGCCTCCTCGACGGCGAAGCCTGATTCCCGTCAGCCTGATTCCCGTCAGCCTGATTCACTTCCTGGCCGAGTTCCTTCCTGTCCGCCCAAGGGGCCTACCCCAGGGTTCCTGCCTGGGTGCCCCGACCCAGGCACCCCTCCGACGCGGCATGCATTGACCTTGCACAGGGTCGCGCTTCGACGTAGGAAGCTTCGCCATGAATTCCTTCGTTTCGCCGCTCTTCCTCGGCGCGCTCGTCGCGTCGACCCTCGCTTGCACGACCGAGATCGACGTGTTCACCGAGACCGGCACGTCCTCAACGAACAGTGCCTCAACGAACAACGGGTCGACCAGCGGTGCTTCGACGGGCGCGGGCGGAGAGGGCGGAACGGCGTCGACCAGCGGTGCTTCGACGGGCGCGGGCGGAGAGGGCGGAACGGCGTCGACCAGCGTGAGCGGCGGTGGCGGCGCAAGCGGGGGCACCGGCGGGATGACCGAGCCGCCAGCGGATCCGAACCTTCCTGGCCCCTACACGGCGGACTCGCTCGAAGGGACCTTCGCCGTCGGGGCAACCGGCCACTCCGTGAAGATGCGCGCGGTGTTCCCGAAGAGCGGCCCCGAGAAGGGGCCGTACCCCGTGGTCCTCGTCGGTCACGGTTTCCAGACAGCGATTTCTCAGTACGAGAGCTACCTCCAACGCCTCGCGTCGTTCGGTTACGTCGCGGTCGCCCCGGACTACCCCGCGCCGTTCCTGGGCAACAAGCACACCGACAACGCGAAGGATCTCGCCGCCGGACTCGACTGGGTGGCGCAGCAAGCGACGCTGAAGGCCCTCGCAGACGTCGACAACGCCGGCGCGACGGGACATTCGCTCGGCGGCAAGGTCTCCGTTTTGGCGGCGTCGTTCGACAAGCGCATCAAGGCGTCGATCACCCTCGACCCCGTCGACTCGAGCATCTTCTGCTCGGCGATGGATTGTCCGGACGCGTCCGACACCCTTCCGCTCGCAATCCCGATGGGCTTCCTGGGCGAGACCCTCGACGCCACGCCCGCCTCCGCGTTCGCGCCCGCGTGTGCGCCTGCGGCCGACAATTTCACGACGTTCTTCGCGAAGGCCTCGGCGCCGAGCCTCAGCGTCGACGTGCTCGGCGCGAGCCACCTCAGCTTCGTCGACAACCCCCTCAGCGGGCTCTGCAAAATGCCGACGGCGAAGAACTCGGACGTTCTCGCCCTGTCGCAAGCCATGGTAGTGGCGTTCTATGAGCGTCACCTCAAGGGCAAGGTCGAATATGACACCTACCTCTCTGGTAGTGAGGCGCAGAAGCGCTACGTCGACACCAAGCTCGCGACGATCCAGAGCAAGTGAGGCCCTCGCCTCGCTCACCGGCCTCGGACTGGGGGTGGCCGTCGCCGCGTGCGGGGGCGAGGCGGCACCGTCCGCACCATCGAGAACGGCTTTGCTCGACGTCGCGGACGACGCGAACCGCCCCGCGAGCGTGAAGACCTGCCCCGAAACGGATCCCGCGGTGAAGCCCGCCCTCGCGGAGTTCCGTGCTGCGCTCAGGGCGATGGATTTCGCAGGGCGACCGGCGTCGATCGAGGCGCTCGCAAGCGTCGCGAAGGTGCACCCGTCGTCCGCTGAGACACAGCTGCTGCTGGGTCTCGGGCACCTGTGGGCGATCGCCGAACCCACCGAAGACGCGGACCTCGCGACGATCGGCAAGGCCGCGTTCGAGTCGAAGACGGCGCTCGAAAAGGCCTACGAGCTGTGCCCCACCGATCACCGAATTCCGGCGTGGCTGGGCCCGATCACGGCGCGGATGGGCGAGACGCTGAAGGACGAGGCGATGTTCGACGAGGGGATCGCCGTCCTCGACAAGGGAATCGCGGAGTACCGCGCGTTCGTCCTCTTCTCGCGCATGCTCGTCTACGCAAACCGGCCGAAGTCCGATCCGGAGTTCCAGAAGGCGCTCGGCGCGGTGATCGACAACATCGGCGCCTGCGAGGCCGCGCCGACGGACACTTCGCTGCACCTGATCCTCGATCCGGCGTGCAACAACTCGCCGCACGCGTACCACAACATCGAGGGCTCCTCGGTGTTCCTCGGCGACGTGTTTGCCAAGGCCGGCATGAAGGCGGACGCCGAAAGGAGCTACACGTTCGCGAAGCTCGCGCCGAACTTCGCCGACTGGAAGTGGCAGAAGCTCCTCGACGACCGGATGACGACCCTCGACGCACGCATCGCGTCGTACGATGGTGAGGGCCCAGAGGATGAAGCCTGGAACCGGACCGACCAGTGCTCGCTCTGCCACGCCAAGTGAGCGCCGTTCGCTTCCCTTGACCTGCCGGACGGTGACACAATCGCACCGATGCGTCCGCTTCACGCCGCTCCGGGCCTCGTCCTGGGAATCACGATGCTCGCGCCGCTTGCGCACGGCGATCCTGCAAAGCCCGCTCCGCCGCCGCCGGCCACCACCTCGACGCCGGCAGGATCCACGTCCGCGCCGCCAACCCCCGGCACACCGCCGAAGGTCGCGGAGCCTCCCAAGGTCGGCACACCGCCGAAGGTCGCGGAGCCTCCCAAGGTCGGCACACCGCCGAAGGTCGCGGAGCCTCCCAAGGTCGGCACACCGCCGAAG
>Ga0194129_10003288_pt1 | contig 22620 bp, 25 predicted proteins | sample TA2KigCa35mmetaG_FD_150862 | JGI IMG/M metagenome (GOLD analysis project Ga0194129, IMG submission 150862) | Freshwater microbial communities from Lake Tanganyika, Tanzania - TA2015038 Kigoma Deep Cast 35m | ecosystem: Environmental > Aquatic > Freshwater > Lake | place: Tanzania: Lake...
GACGAACACCGCTACGAGGCGCTGCACCACCCCTTCTGCGCCCCCAACACAGATGACCTTGGGGCAGACCCGGCCGCCTGGGCCACCACATTGCCCACGGCCCGGGCCCAGGCCTACGACCTGGTGCTCAACGGCCTGGAGCTGGGCGGCGGCTCGCTGCGCATCCACAACAGCGACCTGCAGCGCCAGGTGCTGCAGACCGTGGGCCTGCCACTCGAGGAAGCCAACCAGCAGTTCGGCTTCCTGATGGACGCCCTCGACATGGGCGCCCCGCCCCACGGCGGGATCGCCTTCGGCCTCGATCGCATGGTGATGCTGCTGGCCGGCGAGGAGTCGATCCGTGACACGATCGCCTTCCCCAAGACCCAGCAGGCCCGCTGCCTGATGACCGGCGCCCCCGGCAGCGTGGCTGCCAAGCAGCTCGAGGAGCTGCACGTGGCCAGCACCTGGGATCCCGAGGCCGGCTGAGGGATTGCGCCGCTCGCGCTGTTGAAGGTGACCACCGTTGTGGACGCCTTGAAAAGAGCTCACCCGAGCAGATCCCCCGACCAGTGATCGGGCTCTCGGCTCTGAATCCCAGCTCTGACTCTCAGCCCCGCTGCACAGCCCCATTCGGCGCCCGCTGCACAGATCTCTGGACCGTGACTGGTACGGCGCAAATCAGGGGCCTGCCTATCGACCTCGATTCTGAAGAGAACCGGGCAGAAGCGTCACCCGTCTCAGTTGGGTCGCAACAGTAAAAGGTTGACCATCAGCCGGCGGACGGATCCGTGGCCAAGCCCTCCAGCAGCTCTGATCTGGTGCGCGCCTATCTGCAGGAGATCGGCCGCTTCCAACTCCTCAGCCAGGAGGAGGAACTGCTGCTGGCACGGCAGGTGCAACAACGGGAACGGCTGCTGCGGCCCGATCGCCCGGGCGAGCCCGGCGATGCCCTGCAAGCCGCCGAACGGCACCAGGTGCTGCAGGTCGGCAAACGGGCCAAGCAGCGCATGGTGCAAGCCAACCTGCGCCTGGTGGTGGCCGTGGCCGAGAAATACCAGCGCCGCGGCCTCGAGCTGCTGGATCTGGTGCAGGAAGGCAGCGTGGGCCTGGAGCGGGCGGTGGAGCGTTTTGACCCCACCCGCGGCTTTCGCTTCAGCACCTATGCCTACTGGTGGATCCGCCAGAGCATCACCCGTGCCCTGGCCTGCCAGAGCCGCACGATCCGCGTGCCGGTGCACGTCAACGAAAAGCTCAGCCGCATCCGCCAGAGCCAGCGTGAACTCAGCATCCGCCTGGGACGCGCGGCCACGGTCGCTGAGGTGGCAGCCGCCCTCAAACTGAGCGAAACGAGCGTGCGCAGCATCCTGCAACAGCAGCGCCAGCCGGTGTCGCTGGAGCAGAGGGTGGGCCCCGAGCAGGACACGCCCCTCAAGGACCTGCTGGAGGATCCGCACCCCACACCGGAGCAAGAGCTGAGCCGCCGGCAGCTGCACGAGACGATCGAATCGCTGCTGCTGCAACTGAACAGCCGCGAAGGCGAGGTGATCCGCGAGCGCTTTGGCCTGGGGAGCGATGTCCCGCGCAGCCTCAGCGAAATCGGCGAACGGCTGCAGCTGTCGCGCGAACGGGTGCGGCAGATCGAGACGCGAGCCCTGCACAAGCTGAGGCAACCCCAGAACCGCTGCACAGTGCGCGATTACCTGGGCGCCCTCGACTGAGACCCGGATCAACCCGGATCAACAAAGATCACAAGCCCCGCGGCGCCACGGCCAAACAGGCCGCATCCGGTTAAAACGAAATGAGTATGAGTTAGCACCATGGGTGGCACCTCTCCGTCGATCGACATCGGCATCCCCGACGCACAGCGCCTGCAGATCGCTGAGGGGCTCGGCCATGTTCTGGCCGACACCTGGGTGCTCTACGCCAAAACCCATGGCTTCCACTGGAACGTCACGGGGCCGATGTTCAACACCCTGCACCTGATGTTTGAGGGTCAATACAACGAGCTCTGGCTGGCCCTCGACGAGATCGCCGAGCGCATTCGCTCCCTGGGCTGCAAGGCCCCCTACGGCAGCAGCACCTACAGCAGCCTGGCCTCCATCAGCGATGCCCAGGGCGTGCCGGAGGCCATGGCCATGGTGCGCGAACTGGTCGCAGGCCACGAGGCCGTGGCCCGCACGGTGCGCCGCGTCTTCGCCCTGGCCGATGACGCCAACGACCAGCCCAGCGCCGACCTGCTCACCCAGCGGCTGCAGATCCATGAAAAAACGGCCTGGATGCTGAGGAGCCTGTTGGAAGGCTGAGTCTGGCGCCGCGGCAGTGCCCCCCCTGGTGGCGGTCGGTACGCGGTCGGTACATTGAAGGATCAGCTGGAGACCCATGAGCCCGATGCCCCCCGCCAGCACCACAGCCCTGGCAGCGGGGGCCCGCGCAGGGTCGCGAACCAAGTTTGTGTTCGTGACCGGCGGCGTGGTCTCGAGCATCGGCAAGGGGATCGTGGCCGCCAGCCTGGGGCGGCTGCTCAAGAGCCGCGGCTACCAGGTCTCGATCCTCAAGCTGGATCCCTACCTCAACGTCGATCCGGGCACGATGAGCCCGTACCAGCACGGTGAGGTGTTCGTCACTGAAGACGGCGCCGAAACCGATCTCGACCTGGGTCACTACGAACGCTTCACCGACACGGCGATGTCGCGCCTCAACAGCGTGACCACCGGCTCGATCTACCAGGCGGTGATCAACAAGGAGCGCCGCGGCGATTACAACGGCGGCACGGTCCAGGTGATCCCCCACATCACCGGCGAGATCCGCGAGCGCATCCACCGCGTGGCTGCCAACTCGGGTGCCGATGTGGTGATCACCGAGATCGGCGGCACCGTGGGCGACATCGAATCGCTGCCCTTTCTCGAGGCCATCCGCGAATTTCGGGGGGATGTGGGCCGCCATGACACGGCCTATGTGCACGTCACCCTGCTGCCGTTCATCGGCACCTCCGGCGAACTCAAGACCAAGCCCACCCAGCACTCGGTCAAGGAGTTGCGCTCGATCGGCATCCAGCCCGATGTGCTGGTGTGCCGCAGCGACCGGCCGATCACCGAAGACATGAAGGCCAAGATCGGTGGCTTCTGCGGCGTGCCCACCCGCGGTGTGATCCAGGCCCTCGATGCCGACAGCATCTATGCGGTGCCGCTGGCGATGGAGCAGGAAGGCCTCTGCCGCGAGGTGCTCGATGTGCTGCGCCTCGGCGACCACGACAGCGACATGGCCAGCTGGGCCCAGCTGGTCACCAAGCTGCGCAATCCGGGGCCGGCCGTGAAGGTGGCGCTGGTGGGCAAGTACGTGCAGCTCAATGACGCCTACCTCTCGGTGGTCGAGGCCTTGCGCCATGCCTGCATCGACTGCGACGCCAGCCTCGATCTGCGCTGGATCTGCGCCGAGCAGATCGAAACCCAGGGGGCCGAAGCGCTGCTGGCGGGCATGGATGCGGTGGTGGTGCCCGGCGGCTTCGGCAACCGCGGCGTCGACGGCAAGGTGGCCGCGATCCGCTGGGCCCGCGAACAACGGGTGCCCTTCCTGGGCCTGTGCCTGGGCATGCAATGCGCCGTGATCGAATGGGCCCGCAACACTGCCGGCCTCGCCGGCGCCACCAGCGCTGAGCTTGACCCCGACACGCCGCACCCGGTGATCCACCTGCTGCCGGAACAGCAGGACGTGGTCGATCTGGGCGGCACCATGCGCCTGGGCGTGTACCCCTGCCGACTGACACCGGGCAGCATGGGCCAGCGGCTCTACGGCGATGAGGTGGTCTATGAGCGGCACCGCCATCGCTATGAATTCAACAACGCCTACCGCAATCTGTTTCTGGAGTCGGGCTACGAGATCAGCGGCACCTCCCCCGACGGCCGTCTGGTGGAGCTGGTCGAGCTGAAGGGCCATCCCTTCTTCACCGCCTGCCAGTACCACCCCGAATTCCTCTCCCGGCCGGGCAAACCCCACCCCCTGTTCAGGGGGCTGGTGGCTGCGGCCCAACAGCGCCTGCCCCATTCGCCAGCCGAACTGCAGCACAGCCGCGAGCTGGATCGGCACCAGGCCGATCCCGCCGGATCAGAAGGTCGCCGTTCGGAAGCTGCCGCCCCAGGTCAATGACAGCACCACGGCACGGCCGGCACCGCCACTGTTGTCGAGGTTGACGCCGCTCAGGGTCACGAACAGCGGCACACCACGGGCCGGCACCAGCGAAAGGCTGGCATTGACGCCGCGTCCCACCCAGCCGGCACTGAGGCCGAGGTTGGGAGCCAATTCAACGCCAAGCGACGCAAAGGCGCCCTGGCTGGGCAACCATCCCTGGTCGATGCGCTGAAAGCGCCCGCCGCCGCCGCCCACGTTGAGCTGAAGGGTCTGGCGAAAGCTGGAATCGTGGGGACGCAACGGCCACGCCAGCGTGAGCACCCCATAGGGGCTGCTCGGTTCACGGGCCAGCTCGCCGCTGGTCGCGATCCGCAACCAACCGGCGCTCACCGCGGTCTTGAACCGCGGCTGGTCGACGAGGCTGCGGCCAATCCGCAGATCCAATCTGCCACCGCCGGGCTCACCCCGATAGCTCTCGAGGTTGGCGTCGAGCTCAACGGCCACGGCGCGACGGGGATTGCCGAAGCCCACGCCCAGGTTGAGGCAGCCATCGACAAACGGATCGGAGCGCTGCCATTGCTCGTAGCCATAGATCGACGTGCTCACGTAGTAGTTGCCCCATTCGGCGGTCAAGGCCGTGGGCATCTAGGTGGGTGTGAGGCTGGGGGCGCTGTAGGGCGGCGGATCCTGAGCCAGAGCAGGGCCGCTCGGCTGGGCTGACAGCCAAGCGGTCACCGCCAGCAGCAGCTCAAGCGCCCGCCGGCTCCTGTGGCGGACAGAGCCGGCGCGCAACAAACGGAACGGAAGCACCGAGAAGCTCGCAGGGAAGGGAACGGGGCTCCGGCGGTGCGGTCACCAGCAGCAGCAAAGGGTCCGGCAAGGTCCAGTCCTCATGGCCGGTCGCCAATGGAATCCAGCGGGGCTGGGGGGCGTTGAAGTACACCCAGCCGATCAACTCGGGGTAACGGGCGACGGCCGCCCACGGGCGAGGCAGATGGTGGCGACACAGGCCGCGCCGCAATCTTCCTCGTCGTGCTGACGCACACAAGGCAGCGGCTCAGCCCGTCGCGCCAACCAACGCCGCAGCCAACGCTGGAGCGCAAACACCCCTTGAGGCCAGGTCGAAGCAGTCATGTCTTCGGCGGCACCGCTCAGGCAACGATGAGGGCAGATCCATTGCCCTGGGTGTTGCTGACACTGCTATCAAACAGGGCCAGATTCACCGCCACATTGATCTGCGGGTTGACGTTGAAGACGCTGGTCAGCGATGTGGTTGTGGCCGTGGTGGTGCTGGCTGCAACAGGGGCCAGCAACGTCCGGCCAAGACCGCGACCGGAGGCAGCCATCGGGCCACCGCGGTAGCCACCACAGATCTGTTCGCAATGAAGCTCAGTGAGTTCAATTATGGCTCAAATAGTAGAAGTAAAAAAAGGGAAGAAACTAAGCTTCCCCTTTCAAACAGAGACGAGCTTGGCTTAGGCAGCAATGGTCTGGAAGGCCAGATTGCTTTGCTCATTGATGATGCCAGCGAAGCTATTCTTGCCACCGCCAAAGACCAGATTGGTGGCAAGATTCGACTGCCTCAGCGAGTTGCTGTAAGACGCAGAGCTGAAGACCCAGGAGGTGGAAGTGGTCGTGGTCGATCCACCACGCATGGGCCAGCCGTTGCCACCACTGATGGCCTCAAGCTGCTCGGGAGCAAGGAAAGTGAGCTTAGTCATGATCAAGAAATCAATGATTGAAGTGTTAAGCAAAGGAGCCGAAGCTCCGATCCTGTTTATTCATCAAACCAAGCAGTAATAGATTGGTGCTCACTTTTTCACCGCGATTGCTGCAGGCTGAAGCGAGCATCAATCAGCGCACATCGAGTTTGATGAACACACGCAGGCGTCATCGCCGCACCCACTGATCTGCAGCGAAAACGCCCAGCGATTGGCCCCTGGTTAGGCTTTGTTGATGAAGGCGGATCCGATGCAATCAGCTTCACCGCTGGCGTTGCCGGTGGTGGAAACCTTCCACTCCCTGCAGGGAGAAGGCCTCCACAGCGGCCGCAGCGCCTTCTTCATTCGCCTTGGCGGCTGCCGTGTGGGCTGCAGCTGGTGTGACACCAAACAGTCATGGCCCGAGGGGCATCACCCAACGCGAACTACCACGGCGCTGGCCGCAGAGGCAGAGGCCGCGGCCCGCTCTGGGGCTGCTTTTATGGTGATCACCGGCGGCGAGCCGCTGCACCACGATCTGGGACCCCTGTGCGCGGCACTGGCTGCGGTGCGGGCCAGCGGCACGACACCCCTACCGCTGCATCTGGAAACCAGTGGGGTGGATCCACTCAGCGGTCGCTTCAACTGGATCACGCTGTCGCCCAAACCGCACAGGCCCCCCACCAGCGAGCTGCTGGGGCTGTGCGACGAGCTTAAGGTGGTGGTGGGCAGCCCCGCTGATCTGGTCTTCGCCGAAGCCATGGCTAGCGAGGCCTGCAACCAGCGCGGCAGCAGGGCCGCTTCGGCGCTACTGCTCCAGCCCGCCTGGGACAACGCCTCAGGGCTTCAGCTGGCAGTGGAGCATGTGCGCCGTCACCCCCAGTGGCGCCTCAGCCTGCAGACCCACAAATGGTTGGCGATCCGCTGAACTCAGAGCGCCTGGGCGTCGCGGGGCTCGCGCTCGGCTTTCCACAGGCGCCAGCGCAGCTGCAGGGCCTCAGGCGCATACACAACGATCGGCCGGCTGGCGTTGTAAGGCACCACATAGGGCTTGCCCGCCATGGTCACAAAGGCCTGGCGGCGCGCCTGATCGGGCGGGCAGGCCATGCGGGTTGACACGAGCGGGCCGACGTTGACCACCCGAAACACCTGGGGCGTGGCCTCACTCAACTTCCAGGGGCGCAACTGTGCAGCAAAGCTGTGCTGGTTGCAATCGACGCTGGCCATCTGCCCGACGATCAGCTGCACCCGCCAGTCGCGCGGATCGGGCGACAGCGACGGATCCTTTGTGGGGGACAACAGACCGGGCAGCTGGATCACCCAGCGGCGCTCCCCCTTGGCCGGCGCGGGATAGGCCGACAGATCGAGCCGCGGAATCGCCAGGGCAGCGGCGCTGGCCAGCAGCAACGGAACGGCCGCAGCAACGGCGAAAACCTGGGCCACAGGGCGATGCAGCACGCGATCACAGAGCAGAGGATCTCCATCCTGCCCAGGCCGCTCCGATCTGGCACCCTGGATTCATGACCGGCAGCACCCCTGCAGACCAGCGCCCCACCGCCATCGCCCTGCTGTCGGGCGGCCTCGATTCGGCCACCGCAGCCGCCCTGGCGCTTGAGGCGGGCTACCGGCTGATCGCCCTGTCGCTCGATTACGGCCAGCGGCATCGGCGCGAACTGGACGCGGCCGCTGCGATCGCCCGGGCACTCAAGATCCAGGAACACCACATCCTGGAGGTGAATCTGGCGGCCTGGGGCGGCTCGGCCCTCACCGATGACAGCATCGCCGTGCCCACCACGGGCGTGGTCGACGACGTGATCCCCAACACCTACGTGCCCGGGCGCAACACGGTGTTCATCGCCCTGGGGCTCAGCCTGGCCGAAGCCCGGGGCGCTGAACGGTTGGTGCTGGGCGTCAACGCCGTCGACTACTCGGGCTATCCCGACTGCCGACCCGATTATCTGAAGACCTTCCAGCAGCTGGCCAGGCTCAGCAGCAAGGACGGCCGCGAGGGCCGGGCCACCGAGCTGTGGGCGCCGCTGGTGCACTGGAGCAAAAGCGAGATCGTGCAGCAGGGCCTGCGGCTGGGGGTGCCCATCGCCAGCACCTGGAGCTGCTACAGCGGCGGCGATGAACCCTGCGGTGTGTGCGACAGCTGTCGCATCCGCGACAGCGCCCTGATCGAGGCCGGTCACCCCGAGCTGGCGAGCCCCTGGGCTCAGCGTCAACACCAGCAGCAGCCATGAATGGAGGGTTGTGGCGAGAGCACCTGCCCTGGCGTGAGCCAGAGCTGGTGGTCGAGGCCGTGGCACGCCACGTGGGCTCGCAGGGCCTGGTCTGGCTCGATGGCGATGGCTCCGATCTGGGGCGTTGGGGCCGGCTGGGCTTTGCCCCCCAGGCCAACATCTGCTGCCGCGGCCTGCCTGGCGCTGCCCTTGGTGAGGATCCCTTTGCAGCGTTGGCGCAGCTGGAGGAACAGCTCCACAGCAGCACCATCCACAGCAGCTGGATGGGATGGCTCGCCTATGAGGCCGGCGCCTGGGTGGAGCCCGGCGGGCACTGGAAGGACCCCGCCATGGCCGTGCTGTGGGCGGCCGGCTTCAGCCATGAACTGGTGTTTGATCTGCAGCAACGTCAGCTGTGGCTGGAGGCTCGCAGTGGAGTGACAAAGCAGCAGGAGCTGCTCGAAACGCTGCGGTCACTGATCGCGGCCCTGCCACTGGAGCCCCCAGGAGTGGCCGATCACCCAGACGCGGCCAACGGGCCTGAGGACATCGGGCGGCAGTGGCAGTGGCACACCGACCGCAGCCAGTTTGCCGATCAGGTGGAGCAGATCCGTCGCTGGATCGCCGCTGGAGATCTGTTCCAGGCCAACCTCACCAGCTGCTGCGAGACGATCCTGCCGGCATCGCGCGCCAGCAGAGGCGATGAAGCACTAATGCTCTACCGGCAACTGCGCCGGCATTGCCCAGCACCCTTCGGGGGCCTGGCGATCGGTTGTGATCAGGCGGCGGGGGAGGCGGTGCTGTGCAGCTCACCGGAACGGTTTCTGCAGCGCCACCCCGACGGACTGGTGGAAACACGGCCGATCAAGGGCACCCGGCCGCGACACCAGGACCAACGGGCGGATGGCCTGGCCGCGGCCGAGCTGGTCAGCAGTCCCAAGGACAGGGCCGAAAACGTGATGATCGTCGACCTGCTGCGCAATGATCTGGGCCGCGTCTGCCAGCCCGGCTCGATCCATGTGCCCCAACTGGTGGGTCTGGAGAGCTATCGCCAGGTGCACCATCTGACCTCGGTGATCGAAGGGAGGATACCGGTTGATCTGGGCATCGCCACGCTGCTGCGGGCCTGCTGGCCCGGCGGATCGATCAGTGGGGCACCGAAGATCAGGGCCTGCCAACGCCTCGGCGAGCTGGAGCCCGTGGCCCGTGGTGCCTACTGCGGCAGCCTGTTTCGCCTGGGCCACGACGGCAGCTTTGACAGCAACATCATCATTCGCTCGCTGCTGCTCAAGGACCGCAGCCTCCGAGCCCATGCAGGCTGCGGGATCGTCGCCGATTCCGACCCCGAGGGCGAAGCCGACGAGATGGGCTGGAAGATCGAACCACTGCTGTCGGCCCTGGCATGAACACCATCGCCTGGATCCACAACCGCAGCGCTCAGAGCTGGACCGAGGGCCGCTGGGGCGCAGCCGCTGAGCTACCGCTTCCCAGCGACGCCCGCGGCCTGCTGCTGGCTGAAGGGGTGTTTGAAACCGTTCTGGTGCTGGATGGACGGCCCAGGCTGCTGCAGGCCCATCACAGGCGCTGGGGCGAAGGGGCGATGCTGCTGGGCCTGCCTCTGCCACCCCCTCTGGCTGCGGCAGAGGCCCTGGTGCAGGAGGCGATCGCCCGCAGCGGCATCGGCACAGGCGCGATGCGGCTCAACTGGTGCCGTGGCAGCGGCCCTCGGGGTCTTGCAGCCCCCGATCCCGACCATGAACGAGCCGACGGCACCCTGTTCTGGCTCCAGCTCAGCGCCCTGGCGCCGGCCTTTGGGCCTGTAACAGTGATCATCAGCCCCACCGAGGTGCGGCAGGTCAGCAGCCTGTTGAGCCGATGCAAGAGCTTTGGCTACGGCAGTGCGCTGATCGCCCGCAGGCAGGCCTACAACGCCAGTGCCGATGACGCCCTGTTGCTGAGCAGCAACGGCGATCTGTGCTGTGCCACCAGTGCCAATCTGCTCGTGCAGATCGACAACCATTGGCACACCCCTCCAGTGGCGAGCGGTTGCCTGGCGGGCACCATGCGCCAGCGGGCGTTGGAGCTGGGGCTGGCGCAGGACAGCTGCCTCAGTGCCGGCGATCTGGAACACAGCACAGGGGCCCTGCTGCTCAACAGCCTGGGCTGCCGGCCGATCAGTCGGCTAGGCCAGGCTGAGCTGCCCGGCCCGCAGGGGCAAGAGGCCGTCGCCAGGGCTGAGCAGCTCTGGCGACGGCTCTTAAACGGCGACGATGGCTGAAGCCGGGCTGAAGCCCGCGGGGCTCAGAAGCAACCCTGGGTGGAGATGCGGTAGGTGAAGCCGGTGGCCGCCTGATCGGCGCTGGCACCGATCTTGAAGTTCAGCTGCACCACCTGCTTATCGGGATAGGCCGGGAACGGTCCCCACATCTGGCCCGTGCCCATGGGCGGGGTGAAGGAGGGATTGTTGATCACCTGCATGTTCGTGCCGTCGCTGAACTTGAGGAAACCGACGACCGGGTAGGTGGCGCTGACCGAGGAGTCAGCGGTGAAGAAGAACTTGTAGCTGTTGTAGGGCTTGGTGACGTAGAAGTCGGTGTTCCAGTTGGGACGGCCGAAGATGTTGCCGAAGCTGATCGTCTTGGTGATGATCGGGGTGACACCAGTGCCTCCCACCGGCTGCAGAAACTCACAACGCCTCTGGGCCGCTGCCGGGGTGACCGTGGCAGCAGTGAGGCCTCCCAGCAGCCCACCGGCCAGAAGAAGCGAAGCAAACGTACGCACAGAATCGACGCGAAACGGTCCAGTCTTTAGCAAGGTTCCACACAGCGAGCAGCCGATTCAAGCGAGAAGACACAGACGTTGACGCCATGCAAGCGGCGGCGATACCAAAGCAATGCGTCAGGCATGCCACCGGTCCATGACGCAGCCGCGCAGGGCAGACCATCGGCTCAACATCCAACCCTTCCCTCTGAAAAGGCGCTCTCGGGTGGTTCAGACGCTGAGGAAGCGATCCACCACCTGCTTGCTGAGCTCGGCCGTGGGGCCGCTGGCCACCACGCCGCCCTTCTGCATGGCGTAGTACCAGTCGGCCTGGCGCACAAAGTGCAGGTGCTGCTCCACCAGCAGCACGCTGATGCCGGTGGTCTCGATGATGTGGCGCACCGCCCGTTCGATGTCGAGCACCACCGAGGGCTGGATGCCTTCGGTGGGCTCATCAAGCAGCAGCAACCGCGGCTTGCCCAGCAGGGCGCGGGCGATCGCCAGCTGCTGCTGCTGCCCGCCCGAGAGGTCGCCGCCGCCGCGGTTCAGAAACGTCTCCAGAATTGGAAACAGCTCGAACACCAGCGGATCGATGTGGCGGTTGCGGGCAAGACCACCCGGGAGGGCTTCCAGGCCCAGCATCAGGTTCTCTCGCACCGTCAGGTGGGGAATGATCTCGCGGCCCTGGGGCACGTAGCCGATGCCCCGTCGGGCCCGGCCATGGGGAGGCAGTGCCGAGACCTCCTGCTCGACCAGCTGCACCTGGCCGCTGCGCTGGCGCAGCAGTCCGATCACGGTCTTGAGCAGGGTGGTCTTGCCGACCCCGTTGCGACCGATCAGACAGACCATCTGACCGGCGTTCACCGTCAGGTCGACGTTGCGCAGTATATGGCTCTCGCCGTAGTAGACGTTCAGACCACGAACCTGCAGAACTTCCTGAGCCATCAGTTGAATTCTCCTTCGGTTTCAGTACCCAGGTAGACCTCGATCACCCGTGGATCGCGCTGCACCGCATCCATGGACCCCTCGCAGAGGACCTGGCCCTCGTGCAACACCGTGACTGGTGCCTGGAGATCGCGGATGAACTCCATGTCGTGCTCGATCACCAGCACGGTGTGCTCGCCCGACAGCTGCCGCAGCAGATCGGCCGTGCGTTCGGTCTCCTCATCGGTGAGACCGGCCACGGGCTCATCCACCAGCAGCAGCTGGGGATCCTGGGCCACGAGCATGGCAATCTCGAGCCACTGCTTCTGCCCGTGGGAGAGGCCGCCGGCCCGCTGATTGCTGAGGAGTTCGAGGCCCACCACCTCGAGCAGGTGCTGCACCCGGTCGCGCGCCGTGGAATCGAGGCGACCGAACAACAGCGCCAGGGGCCCGTTGTGACGGCTCACCGCCAGCTCGAGATTGCGGCGCGGCGTGAGGTTCTGATACACCCGCGGGGTCTGGAACTTGCGCCCGATCCCCAGGCGGGCGATGCGGTGCTCGGCGATGCCCAGCAATGAGCGGCCACGAAACAGCACCTCCCCCTTGGTGGGGCGCACCTTGCCGGTGATCACATCGAGAAAGGTGGTCTTGCCCGCGCCGTTGGGGCCGATCACGGCCCGCAGCTCGCCAGGAGCCAGGGACAGGTTGAGATCGTTGAGGGCCCAGAAGCCATCGAAGCTGACGCTGATGCCGCGCAGTTCGAGCAAGGGGGCTGGGGTCGTGGCCATCACGCCTCACCTCCTTCAAGCTGACGGCGCTCGGCCGCCACCGCAGGGTCCAGATCCAGCTCGGGATAGGTGGCCGCCCGGGGGGGCCAGCCCAACATCGCCAGCACGCGCGCCGGACCACCGACCCGCCACCAACCCACCAGGCCATCGGGCAGGGCCGTGACCACCAGCAGGAACAGGGCCCCCTGAATGAACAGCCAGGTTTCGGGCAGGGCCTCACTGACCAGGCTCTTGGCGAAATTGATCACCACGGCGCCAAGCACCGCACCGATCAGGGTGCCGCGCCCACCCACCGCCACCCAGATCACCATCTCGATCGAGAACGGCACCGCCATGTACTGGGGCGATACGATGCCCGACTGCACCGTGTACAGCGCTCCGCTCACACCCGCCAAGGCGCCGGCCACGGCAAACACCAGGGTCTTGTAAGCAGTGGGGTTGTACCCGGTAAAGCGCAGGCGGGGTTCGTCATCGCGGATGGCGATCAGGGCATCACCAAAGCGACCCCGGGTGAGCCAATTGCAGAGAAACCAGCTGCCGATCACCAGCAGCACCGTGAGCCAGAAGAGGCCGCGCTGGGCACCATCGCTACCCACAAGCATGCCGAACAGCCGAGCCGTGTCGGTCTTGAGGCCATTGGTGCCGTTGATCAGCTTCTGCTGTCCGTTGAAGAAGTTGAAGAAGACCAGCAGCGCCGCCTGGGTAAGGATCGAGAAGTAGACCCCCTTGATGCGGTTGCGGAACACCAGGTAGCCGAGCACCCCGGCCACCAGCGCCGGCAGCACCCAGATGCACAGCAGCGTGAACACAGGCGAGGTGAAGGGCTGCCAGAACGCCGGTAGCGCCTTGACGCCATAAAGACTGAAGAACTCAGGCAGCTCGCCAGGTGCCAGCGCGTTCAGCTGCAGATGCATGCCGAGGGCATAGCCGCCGAGGGCAAAGAAGATGCCCTGACCCAGGCTCAACAGCCCGGTGAACCCCCAGATCAGATCGATCCCCAGGGCGACGATGCCCAGCGACAGAAAACGTCCCAGCAGGTTGAGCCGAAACGGGGGCAGCACCACCGGCAGCACCAGGGCCGCGATCACGATCGCCACCCAGGGCAAGGCACGCCGCAGGGTTCGCTTCGAAAGCCATTGGCCCATGACTCAGGCCTCCACCAGGCGGCCCTTCTGCGGGAACAGACCGGCAGGTCTGAACTGCAGAAAGACAACGATCACGGCAAACACCAGCACCTTGGCCATCGACGTGGTGGCAAAGAAGGTGACCAGCTCGTTGAGGGCCGCCGGCATCGCCGGCCACACCAGCAGCAGGGAGCCAGAGCCGACGATGTAACTGAGCACGCCGATCCCCAGGGCCGCCACCACGGTGCCGACCAGCTTGCCGACACCGCCCAGCACCACCACCATGAAGCAATCGACGATGTAATTGCCGCCGAGGTTGGGGCCCACCGAACCCAGCAGGGTGACGGCCACACCGGCCACACCCGCAAGGCCGGAGCCCACCAGGAAGGTGAGGGCATCAACCCGTTGAGTGGGGATGCCAAGGCAATCGCTCATCGAACGGTTCTGGGTCACGGCGCGAATGCGTACGCCCCAGACGCTCTTCTGCAGAAACCAGATCACCGCCGCCAGGGCAATGGCCGTGAGCGCAATGATGAACAGGCGCGCCGTGGGCATGGTCACGGCGCCCAGCTCGACCGAGCCGCGCAACCACTGCGGTGCCGTCACATCGATGTTGCGGGCACTGAACCAGGGCTGATCCAGCACCCGCACACCGCCCAGAGCCGAGGCGACGGCAATGCCGATGGCGCCGGAGCCGATCCAGCTGCCCACGCCCAGCAGGGGCGTCCAGCGCTGCTGCCACAGCCGCGCCGGGGTGAACCGAGGAATCAGCAGACCCAGCAGCACCGCCAACACCAGGCCGATGGCGAAAGCGCTGCTGACCGAACGCACAAACTGCTGCAGGATCAGGCTGACCCCCCAGGTGGCCAACAGGGTTTCCAGGGGCCGGCCATAGAGCCGGCGGATCACGGTTTTCTCGAGCAGCAGACCCACCACACCACTGACCACGAAGGCCACAGGAATGGCGATCAGGATGTAGATGGGGAACAAAGCCTCCAGGGGCCCATCCTTGAACAGGTTCTGCACCACAAAGGTGGTGTAGGCCCCGAGCATCATCAGCTCGCCATGGGCCATGTTGATCACGCCCATCAGCCCGAAGACCACAGCCAAACCAAGGGCGGCCAGCACCAGAACCGAGCCGATGGCCAGCCCGTTAAACAGCGTGTCGTAGAGCAGATCCATCGCAACCGGCAAGAAAGAAAGAAGGGGGCTACTCAGCCCCCAAGCAACCGTTGCCGGAGGGGGAAGCTCCAAAGGAAACCCCCCTGCACCGGCCGTGATCAAGCCGTGGGGATCACATCTTGAACTTGCCGGCATCGGGACGCTTCTGCGTCCAGTCGCAGGTGTAACCCTTGGTCTCGGGCACGAACTGATTCCAGGCCACGGGCTTCACGAAGCCCTTGTCCTGCAGGATCTTGAACATGCCGTCCTTCTGCACCTCACCGATCAGCACGCGCTTCTCGACGTGGTGGTTGGGCATCACCGTGACCTTGCCCTCAGGGGCGTCAAAGCTGACGCCGATCAGGGCTTCGCGCACCTTGTTGTCGTCGACGCTGTTGGCCTTCTCAGCCGCAGCAGCCCACAGGTACACCATCATGTATGCGGCTTCAGCGGGGTCATTGGTGACGCGCTTGTCGCCGTACTTGGCCTTGAAGTTCTTGGTGAACTCCTTGGAGGCGGGGGTGTCGAGGCTCTGGAAGAAGTTCCAGGCGGCATAGGTACCCTCGAGGTACTCCGGACCGATGGCGGCGATCTCCTCCTCGGCGATCGAGAAGCTCATGATCGAGTAGCCGTTGGCCGGGGTGATGCCGGCAGCCTTCATCTGTTTGAAGAAGGCCACGTTGCTGTCACCGTTGAGGGTGTTGACGATCACACCGCCCTTGGGCAAGGCCTGCTTGATCTTGGCGATGATCGGTGCCACCTCGGTATTGCCCAGGGGCAGGTAGTCCTCACCCACGACCTTGCCGCCGCTCGCCTTGAGCTGCTCCTTCATGATCGTGTTGGCGGTGCGCGGATAGACGTAATCCGAGCCCACCAGGGAGAAGTCCTTGCCCTTGTTCTTCAGCAGCCAGTCGACGGCGGGTTCAGCCTGCTGGTTGGGAGCGGCACCGCTGTAGAAGATGTTCTTGGAGCATTCCTGACCCTCGTACTGAATCGGATAGAAGAGGAAGTGATCCTTGGCTTCGAACACCGGCAGCATCGCCTTGCGGCTGGCCGAGGTCCAACCCCCGAAGACCACCGACACCTGATCCTGGTCGATCAGTTTCTTGGCCTTCTCAGCAAAGGTGGGCCAATCGGAGGCGCCATCTTCCTCGACCGGAACGATCTTCAGCTTCTTGCCGTCGATCGTGATCCCGCCCTTGGCGTTGATCTCATCGATGGCCATCAGCTCGGCTTCGGCCACCGTGTTCTCGGAGATGGCCATGGTGCCGGAGCGGGAGTGAAGGATCCCGACCTTCACCTCACCGTCAAACTTGCCGCCGGCCTGGTCACCGCCGCCGCAGGCCACAAGCGAGATCGATGTGGCAAGCAGGGTGGCGCCGCTCAGCAGCGGCATCAGCGACTTCCGCTTCAGGGTAGACGTCATGGGTGGTTCAGCATGAAAAGGGCTTCCGCCATTCAGCGGTGGCCAGACCGTATCGAGCCGAACAAAGCCGTTTGTGTAGCCGTTGCCACGGAATGGCCAACTCGTGCAGCCCAAGGCCTCCCAAGGCTTTTTGCTTCACCAAAGGGGCGTCTGCGCTGTGTCGGCAGCTACCGTTCAGCCCACGGGAATTGGCAGTTGCTGCATCAGAAACGCCTCCACCCGCTCGAGCCCCTCACCCGTGCGGATGTTGGTGAAACACCAGGGGCGTCCCGCACGCATGCGCTCGGTATCGGCCTCCATCACCGCCAGGCTGGCCCCCACCAATGGCGCCAGATCGATCTTGTTGATCACCAGCAGATCGGAACGCGTGATGCCGGGGCCGCCCTTGCGCGGGATCTTGTCGCCGGCTGCCACATCGATCACGTAAATGCACAGATCCACCAGCTCCGGGCTGAAGGAGGCCGCCAGGTTGTCGCCGCCGCTCTCCACCAGCACCAGATCGAGATCCGGAAACGTGGCTTCGAGCTCGGCCACCGCCGCACGGTTGATCGAACAGTCTTCGCGGATGGCCGTGTGGGGGCAGCCACCCGTCTCCACACCGCGGATGCGCTCGGGCTCCAGGGCACCGACACGCGTCAGAAACTGGGCATCCTCCTGGGTGTAGATGTCGTTGGTGACCACGGCCAGCTGCAGGCGGTCGCGCAGCCGACGGCAGAGGGCTTCAACGAGCGCCGTCTTACCGGACCCCACAGGTCCGGCCACCCCCACACGCAAGCGACTCATCGCTGATGCCAGCAGCAAGATCTGCTGCCATCCTGACCGGTGTGCTCTGGTAGCTGCTGAAGCCGGGTGATCACGCAACGACAACGGCGCCAGATCGTCAACCAGGTGGATGGCACCAGCGTTGGTCTGTCGGTGCTGGTGGGGGCGGCGATCAGCCTTGGGCTGATCGAGCTGCTAGCCAGCCCGCTCGAGCAGATCGCCAGTGTCGACACCCAGATCCTGGCCGTGCAGACCACCCTGCTGGCGTCACCGCTGCTGATCAGCCTGCTGCTGTTGCTGCGCGATGGCGGCGTGCTGGTGAGCCAGGGCGCCCTGCTGGCGGGCCGGCATCCGCGTTGGCTGCACAGACTGTGGCTGGTGCAGGTCATGCCGCTGGTGCTGGCCAGCTTGGTGCTGGCGCTTTACCTGCTGGCGGCCGCCATGGTCAGCGCCACCCTGACCCAGCCCGAACGCAACAACATCGGCGAACTGGCGACGTTGCTGGGCAGCGTTGCACCGACCACCTTTGCCCTGGCCCTGGTCAAAACAGCGATTTTTGCTGCATTGACCCTGTGGATCAGCCTGCAACAGGGTGCCCGCTGCCAGCGCCTGGGGCTGCGACCGATGGCCGCGCTGTCACGCGCGATCAGCCTGACCATGGCGGTGTTGCTGAGCCTGGATCTAGGCCTGGTGCTGGCCTTTGACCCCTTGCTGATCCGGCAATGAGGGCACCCTCGAGGACCCCGATCGCACTTCTGGGCTGGCGCCGGCACCGCCGCCTCGCCAACGGACCAGGTCTCGAGAGCTGGGCCCTGATCAGCAGTGCCGCGGTGTTGCTGCTGATCGCCATCGGCGTCATCGGTGCGCCGCGCCACTGGTGGGGACGGAGCCTGGAGCTGACCCTGAACACCACCAGCGCCGCCGGCCTGACCCCCGGCATGCCTGTGAAGGTTGCCGGCTATTCGGTGGGGCGGGTGCAGTGCATCCAGCTGCTCGAAAGCGGTCGCATCCTGGTCAAGCTGTCGGTTGAAGCCAGTCGCGCCGGGCTGATCGGACCGCGTAGCCAGGTGTCCCTGGGCCAGGACACCCTGCTCGGCGGGTCCTACATCGCCCTGAGCACGGACCCACAACACCCTCAGGCACAACAACGGCTGCTTGCGCGAGACCTCAACCTGACCTACCGACCCGTACCGGGCATTCCGACGCTGCTCAACGAACTGGCCGGCAGCCGTCTGGCCTTGCAACAGGGGATCGACGGCGCCACCGCCCTGGTGCAGAAAGGGCTGCCCCGCAGCCTCGATGAGCTCGACCGCACCCTGCAGGGCGGACAACGCCTGACCAACACGCTGGAGCAGGAGCTGGGCGGCAAAGCCGGTGCCATCAGCAACGACCTGCGCGCCACCAGCACCAACCTCAACCAGACCCTCAGCCAGCTGCAGAGCACCCTGGAGCAGGTGCATGCCCTGGCCGAAAGCAGCAACCAGTTGCTGGGCAACCTCAACCGCAGCTGGCTGCTGCGATTGCTGCAGCCAGCTGCGGACCCAAGCGACAAGCCCTGAGCGGCTAACTGCGAAACAACCGTGAATAGAGCTCGCTGTGCTGAAGCTGCACCAGCCCGGCTCCGACCCCGGAGCTCCAGAGGCTGCGGGGGTGGGCCTGCGCGAGCTCCTGGGCGCGCTGGGCGATCAAGGGCGACAGCGCCAACTGCAGCCGCTGACCCTCGGTGGGTCCGAGCGGCACCAGGCGCACGGCCGCACTGATCTGGTTGGCAGTCCAGCCGTAGAGGTAGGCCTGCTCCAGAACAGGCGAGCCTAACTCCAGACAGGCCCCGGCCCAGGCAAACGCGGCGGGCCAGGCCAGACCCACCGGCGCAGGCGCGGGCAGGGGCAGCAGAGGGCCTGTCACTTCAGCGAGCAGCTGCAACAGCGACTGGCCCATCTGACGCTGCTGGGCGCGCAGCTCGGCCGCCTCCCGCTGCGCAAGCAGCCAGGCATCCAGTTCGGCCAGCGCGGTCTGCGCTGTGGTGTCGCCCCCGCGCCAGCGAGCAATGCAGGCCCCCAGCGCCGCCAATGCTGCCGCCTCGAGCGTGACGGCACCGCGTTGCAGTTCGGCCTCGAGCCACTGCTGCAGCTCGGCGGCGGTGCCCAGCCGGCCTTGGTGCTGCAACACCTCCAGACCCTCGGAGTAGCTGAAGGCGCCGACCGGCAGCGCGGGGCTCACCAGTTGAAACAGGCGCAGCAGGGCGGCATCAGTGGTGGTGGCCATGGTCTCCGGCGCCATAGGCGCCTGCCTCCGGAGCAAAGGGAGCTGCAAACGTCTCCACCTGCAGGCCGCGGTGGCGCAACAGGTCCAGCAGCACGCTGTCAAACGGCAACAGCAGGTGGTCCTGGTGGATCTCCAGGGCCACATGGCGGTTGCCCAGGTGATAGGCCGCCTGCAGCAGGGCCAGGGGATCGCCACTGCTCACCCGCAGCAGAGGCTCGGGAGCAGCCAACACCTCGACGAGCACCTGCGTGTCGGCGCTGAGCAACCGCTCACCGGGCTGCAGAGGGGTGCCCCGGGGGAGCTGCAGCAAGAGGTCCTGACCGCAGGTGCTGCAGCGATGGCCCCGCAGGCTGGTGCGCTGCTCGGCGCTGAGGCTCATCTGCAGCCGCCGCTCCACCCCGGCAGGGCAAGGATCGTGCGGGTCCAGTCGCGTGAGCAGCACCAACGAGGCCACTGCAGCAAAGTGAAGATTGCCTCTGCACACTGGCACCCGAATGGCCCCCTGGCAGGCCGAGGCCTGGTTGCGGTTTGAGCGCCGTGGTGACCGCACCGTTCACCAGGGGGGCGCCACGGCACCGCTCAAGCTGCAGCGCGCCTTTCAGCAGAGCGGCGGCCATTGCGAGCTGCCCCTGTTGCACACGGCAGGTGGCCTCGTGGGCGGTGATCAGCTGGAGTTGCAGCTCGACGCGGGCCCTGGCAGCCGCGCCCTGATCACCACCGTGGCAGCCCAGAAGGCCTACGGCAGCGTGGCGCGCTCGCGCCTGCACCCGAACGGCCAGTGGGCGCGGCAGCGGGTGGCGATGGAGCTGGCCGCCGGCAGCACCCTGGAGTGGATGCCGCAAGAGCTGGTGCTTTACGACGGCGCCTTGCTTGAGCAACAGCTCTCCGTGCGGCTGGCCGCCGATGCAGCCGTTCTGACCGCCGATGTGGTGCGGTTCGGACGCACCGCCGCCGGTGAGGGGCTGGGCCAGGGGTGCTGGCGCTCCTCCGTGGAGATCTGCCGGCAGCTGCCCGGCCGCAGCCGCTGGGAGCTGGTCGACCGGCTCGAGCTGGGCGGCGAAGCGCTCAGCAGTCCCCATGGGCTGGGGGGGGATGCCGTTTTTGGCTCGTTGGTCTGGGCGGCACCCCAACCCGTTGACGCCGGGGCCATGGCCGAGCTGTTGGTCGGCTGCCGCGCCGACCGCGCAGGCCTGACGGGCACGATGGCCTGCGGCGCCCTGTCCCAAGGGCTCATCGCCCGCTACAGCGGTTCCTCCACCCAGGCGGCGCGGTTCTGGTTCTGCCGCATCTGGGCGCGGCTGCGGGCCCAGGGCGGCCTGGCGGCGCCGGAGCTGCCGCGGGTCTGGCCCTTCCAGGAGAAACCCTGGGGCGGCACCATGGTTCAACCTGAACGCTCGAAGGCCAGCGCGGCTGCCACAGTGATGGCATGCACCTGACCCCACAGGAAAAGGACAAGCTGCTGATCGTGACCGCAGCCCTGCTGGCGGAGCGGCGCCTGGCCCGCGGGCTCAGGCTCAACCACCCCGAAGCGGTGGCCTGGCTGAGTTTCCAGGTGCTCGAAGGGGCCCGCGATGGCAAAAGCGTGGCCCAGCTGATGGCCGAGGGCAGCACCTGGCTCAGCCGCGAGCAGGTGATGGAGGGCGTCGCCGAGTTGGTGAATGAGGTGCAGATCGAGGCGGTCTTCCCCGACGGCACCAAGCTGGTGACGTTGCACGATCCGATTCGCTGATGCCCCCCCTGATCCCCGGCGAACTGATTCCCGAACCCGGTGAGCTGGAGCTCAACGCCGGCCGGCCGGTCACCACCGTGACGGTGGCCAACACCGGCGATCGTCCGGTGCAGGTGGGCTCCCACTTTCACTTCCATGAGGCCAACGCCGCGCTGCAGTTCGACCGCGAGGCAACCCTCGGTCAGCGGCTGGACATCCCCGCTGGCACGGCGATCCGCTTCGAGCCTGGCGACACCCGCACGGTGCAGCTGGTGCCGTTTGCGGGCGAACGCCGCGTGTTCGGCTTCAACGGCCTCGTAAATGGGCCGCTGGATTGATCCCTGGTCTGCTCGCGCCCACCACGACGACCCCATCCGCATCACCGCACAACCCCGATGGCCTACCGCATCTCGCGACGCGCCTACGCCGAGACCTATGGCCCCACCACCGGGGACCGGCTGCGGCTGGCCGACACCGCGCTGGTCCTGGAAGTTGAAAAGGACTTCACCGTCTACGGCGATGAGGTGAAGTTCGGTGGCGGCAAGGTGATCCGCGACGGCATGGGCCAGGCCCAGACCACGCGCGCCGCTGGGGCCGTCGACACCGTGATCACCAACGCCCTGATCCTCGATTGGTGGGGCATCGTCAAGGCCGACATCGGCATCCGCGACGGCCGCATCGTGGCGATCGGCAAGGCGGGCAACCCCGACACCCAGGAGGGGGTGACGATCGTGGTGGGCCCGGGTACCGAGGCGATCGCCGGCGAAGGGCACATCATCACCGCCGGGTCGATCGACACCCACGTGCACTTCATCTGCCCGCAGCAGATCGAGACCGCCCTGGCCAGCGGCGTCACCACCCTGCTGGGGGGCGGCACCGGCCCGGCCACCGGCACCAATGCCACCACCTGCACGCCGGGAGCCTTTCACATCGGCCGCATGCTGCAGGCCGCCGAGGGCCTCCCGGTGAACCTGGGCTTCTTCGGCAAGGGCAACGCCTCCGCCCCCGAGGCCCTGGAGGAGCAGATCAGGGCCGGGGCCTGCGGCCTCAAGCTGCACGAAGACTGGGGCACCACGCCGGCGGCGATCGACTGCTGCCTGACGGTGGCCGATGCGTTCGACGTGCAGGTGTGCATCCACAGCGACACCCTCAACGAAGCCGGCTTCGTCGAAGACACGATCCGCGCCATCGGCGGCCGCACGATCCACACCTTCCACACCGAAGGGGCGGGCGGCGGCCACGCCCCCGACATCATCAAGATCTGCGGCGAGGCCAACGTGCTGCCCAGCAGCACCAACCCGACGCGCCCCTACACCGTCAACACCCTCGAGGAGCACCTCGACATGCTGATGGTGTGCCACCACCTCGACCCGAAGATTCCCGAGGATGTGGCCTTCGCCGAATCGCGCATCCGCCGCGAAACGATCGCCGCCGAAGACATCCTCCACGACCTGGGCGCCTTTTCAATCATCGCCAGCGACTCCCAGGCCATGGGCCGGGTGGGGGAGGTGATCATCCGCACCTTCCAAACCGCCCACAAAATGAAGCTGCAGCGCGGCCCCTTGAGCGAGGACGCGGCCGCGGGGGGGCGCCACGACAACGCCCGCCTCAAGCGCTACATCGCCAAGACCACGATCAACCCGGCCATTGCCCACGGCCTCGACAGCCAGATC
>Ga0194129_10003293_pt1 | contig 22579 bp, 17 predicted proteins | sample TA2KigCa35mmetaG_FD_150862 | JGI IMG/M metagenome (GOLD analysis project Ga0194129, IMG submission 150862) | Freshwater microbial communities from Lake Tanganyika, Tanzania - TA2015038 Kigoma Deep Cast 35m | ecosystem: Environmental > Aquatic > Freshwater > Lake | place: Tanzania: Lake...
TTGAATACGGAATTATCCCAGACTCCAACAAAACATTTTTGTACTTTCAAGCAAGGGTAAAGAACATTGGAACAACCACGCGTAACAATGTACAATTGCAGGTTTCGGTCATTGACACCACAGCTCCAAATACCCCGCTCTTTACGGGAAATTCCTTGGCCCTCCCTGCATTAGACCCCTTCACGGATACCTTGTTGACCATCAGTACAGCCTATATGCCTACGCTTTATAAATTCACAAGGGTGAATTATAGTTTAGCCTTTGATTCGGTTAGCCTGGATTCAACAGCTAACAATACAGCGTCCAGGCAGTTTGAGCTCACCGATTCTTTGATGTCGGTGAGCGTTAGCCGGCCAACTTCATCTTTGATTTTTGGGACAAGGAATTTTACAGGAAGTCCTCCTTCGGTTTTTGACCTCAAAATCGCCAATATTTGCGAATTGGTGAATACGGACACCGTAACCTCCGCCACCGCACTCATGGCCACTGGTGCTAACGGTTCACAGGCAGGGGGTTTGATCTTTTTCACTTTGGAAACCTCCGATGCAACCACGGGCCTACCTGGCGGTCTAGCAGCGGTGGTCCTCGAAACTGATTTGTATACACTTACTTCGCAGGACGTTTCCAGAGGCCGTGTGACGATTCCTTTCCCAGCAACCCTGGGAGGTTCACCACAGGATCGTGTTGTACAGCCTGGTGATTATTGGTTGGTGGCCCATTTGTTTTCAAACAATGGCGCAAATCATATTTCACTGCTTGATGATCAGACCGTCACGATGCCTTGGTTTGCCTCTGTTTTGTTCAGGTCAACCGACTGGTTTAATAACGGGAATGCAATTCGTAACAGCTTGAACTTCGGTCGTGTACCTAGGGTTCCCGGGGCTTCGGTTGCGGACCTTAACGAATTTGCAGCGATCGCTTATCCTAATCCTACTGCGGACCTTTTGAACATCAAATTGAGTGCGGTACGTGATTTGGGTAAAGTCCAAACTTCCCTCTTCGATATGACGGGTCGCTTGGTTCGTAGCGATGTTGCCGAAGCGAACGGTCAGTCGGCCCGCTTCACTTTGGACCTTGCTTCGGTTCCAAACGGTACCTATTATTTGGATGTTCTATCGGATGCAGGTTCCAAGAGACAGCGTGTGATTGTACGCCATTAATTGGCAAATCTTCTTCCCGATCAAGAAAAGTCGCTCCATCCTAGGGGCGACTTTTTTTATGATCAAATTCAGCAAGGATTCATTAGTGTCGCCCTTCTTGTATTCATTCAAGGTTTCCTTAAATTAGTCCAGTGAAAATTTTCAAAGATTTTGATTTTAAGGCATACAATACCTTTGGTTTGGAGGTTCGGACCAAATATTGGTTGGAGGTTGCAGACGAAGACGACTTGCCAAGAGCCATAGAAACCGCCGATGAATTGAGCGGTGGTCATTTTACGTTTTTGGGGGGTGGAAGCAATGTGCTGTTTTGTGGCAACTATCCAGGGGCTTTGATTCGCTTGGCTTTTGGAGGAATTCAGCATTCGGTTCTGGATCATGGTCAAATTTTGGTAGAAGCAGGGGCGGGGGTTTCTTGGCATGAATTGGTCCGTTATACGGTAGAGAGGGGATGGTGGGGTTTGGAGAATTTAGCCTTGATTCCCGGTTCGGTAGGGGCAGCGCCTATTCAGAACATTGGGGCCTACGGGGTGGAGCAAGGGGATGTCTTTGAATCGCTGAGAGGGGTTCCCTTGAACGGGCCACCCAGCGAGTACATGAAAGATCAATGCGCCTTTGCTTACCGAAATTCGGTGTTCAAACAACAGATGAAAGGAAAGATGGTGATAACCCGGGTGCGTTATCGATTGAATACAGAGCCTCATGCACAGCTTGCCTACAAGGAATTGAAAGCGTTTTTTGACCCCAAAGGCCAAGATGACGGCCGCGGCTTGAAACCACATCAAATTGCGGACAAAGTGGCGGAGATTAGACGGGCCAAATTACCGGATCCTGCGGTTTTGGGGAATGCAGGCAGCTTCTTCAAGAATCCTGTGCTGCATGGAGATGACGCGGATACTTTCCGATCGAATTTTCCAAACGCCCCGCTTTTTGAGGTGCACGGGGAGGATCGAAATTGGAAGGCCTCTGCGGCGTGGTTAATAGAGCAATGCGGGTGGAAAGGTCATCGAAGAGGATCTGTCGGCGTATCGCCGGGGCATGCCTTGGTTTTGGTGCATTACGGAGGAGGTCACGGACAAGATTTGTGGATCCTTGCCCAGGACATCATGCGCTCGGTTCAGGATGAATTTGGTGTGGTCTTGGAGCCTGAGGTTAATATCATCAACCCCTAAACGCTTACCAAGACAGGCCTTCGCGGTTAATGTTGACCGTCCATCCCAGGGGCAAGGGGTTGTTCACGGGCCCATGGCCAAAGGATAGGCCGGCAATGCAGGGAATACCCAAGGACCGGGTTCGTTCGACGGCGATAGAAACAGGGTCTTTGCCGAAGGGGATCGTGTTGTCGCGCATTGCTGTAAAATCACCGATCAAGATGGCTTTGAGCTTGTTCAGATAGCCACTGCGTTGCAAGCCTAACCACATGCGGTCCAGGTGGTAGAGGTATTCGTCCAGGTCTTCCACGAGTAGAATTGCATCGTTGGAGTCGGGGAGCGAAGAAGAGCCTAGGAGGCTGTAAAGCACAGACAAATTACCCCCAAGGAGTTTGCCCTGGAGTGGCCACAAACCAGATGCAGGATGGTTGGACAGAATTTTGGGTTCAAAAGGATAAAAGGTCCGTGGTGGGTCGTTTGACTTAGGCTCCATCAGCCCGCCTTCCATGATTTGGAGGGTATGCTCCCAATCCATGGTGCTTTGGAACTGAAAGGGCATAGGACCGTGGAGCGTCACGACACCGGTCATGGCATGCGCATGATTAAGGATAGCGGTGGCGTCGCTGTAACCGCATAACCACTTGGGATTTTCTTGCAGAACCTTCCAATCCACGTGATCCAAAAGACGAGCGGCGCCGTAACCACCTTTCGCAAAGAAAATCGCCCGTATTTCCGGATTGCCCAAGCCTTCTTGCAAATCACGTGCACGCTGCGCATCGTTTCCGCCAAATTGGTGATCGCTGACCCCAATGCTCTCACCGTATAACACCTGATAACCACGATGGCGTATCCATTCGGCCCAAGGCGCCAGGATAGCATGCTCAACCGCCCTGGATGGGGCAATGACCAAGATTTGGTCTCCGGGCCGGAGGGGCGGTGGCAAGATCGCAGGAAGGATGCTTTTCATCACGGATTTTGCTGCCTTTGGAGCAGGCATTCATAGAGCAGAATGCCCGCCGCTACCGAAACATTAAGGGAACCAATACCGGAAGCTCTGGCAGGCATGGGGATTCGTAACAATGCGTCGCATCGCCTCAAGGTTTCAGGGCTTAGCCCATGATCTTCGGCGCCCATCACCAAGGCCAAAGGCCCTGACAAATCCTGATCGCGGCAGGAATCCTTGCCTTTCTCGCTTGCCCCCACGATGGTGAAGCCGCTGTTCGAAAGGTACTTCAAGGAGGCTTGCAGGGCCAAGGTTCTGCAAACCGGAATTAATTCCAAGGCACCTGCGCTGGCTTTGATCCCGTCAGGGGTCACCTGGGCATTGTCCAGGCCGGGAATAAGCAAGGCATCGGCGCCCAGGCACCAAGCAGATCGGGCAAGGGCGCCCAAGTTTCGAACATCCGTGACCCCGTCGGTCACCACCAACAAAGGGTTAATTCCTTGTTCAAAGACGGAGGGAACCCAATCTTCGATGCGGAGGTACTGGATGGGTGCGGCTTGGGCAACAATGCCCTGATGAAGCCCGGGGGTAAGTTGTTGTAATTTTTCGGGCGGTACTTCTTGGACTGGAATACCCCTTTGTCTCGCTTCTTGGAGAAGGTCCAGGACATGAGGGTCTTTTTTGCCACGTTGAATCCAGATACGGTTAATATCCTGCCCGGAGTTTAACAAGACTTCGACGGCATGCACTCCGGGACGAATATCCGGGTAGGACTTGGCCGGCCCGGAACGACCGCGGAAACCTCGCCCTGAATTCATAACCAATTAGGACCCGACCGCTTCAAGGCGTTTTTGGAAGGTATCGGCCAATTTGGGTTGATTGAATTGACGGGATAGCCGAACCATTTCGCTCATCACGGCTTTGGCGGCTTGCTCATCGCGCTCGTAGAACGTGCGTTGCTTCCCACGCAATGACCCGAAATATTGGGCCTCGGATTCGTAGGTGTCAAAGAACTGTTTCGCGAGGCGATTGGCTTGCTTGGGAGCACCGGCACGGTGGTAGAACTCGACAAATTGGTAATTGTAGGGCAGGTAGGTGATCTTGGAATGAGGCATTTCGCGATCGCACAAATCCATCAGTTGGATGGCGTCCTTGTTGCGACCGAGTTGCAGAAGATTCTCCACCAAGCGCATGCAATTGCTACGCAGATTGATGGTCATGCGGTTGGTTTCAGGATCAATATAAATTTCTTCTTTCATGCGGCCCCAACGAAACTTTTCGAGCATGTTCTTCAGCATGATGTCGGTGGCAACTTGGGAGGGCATGCCTTGGGAAGCAGGTACCCTGTTGGGCGTCAAACGGTATACCAAACCTTCGAGTCGGAAATAATCTTCAAGACCCAGGTATTGTTCTGAACCCATGGAGACCGTCCAGCATACGGGCCTTTTCCAATTGTTCTGCGCCAACAAATCCATGATGATCAAATCATTTTTCATAAGACCATTGCGCGCAAAAGTCCAGATAATTTGACCAGGGGCACGCACAGAATCCGCAGGGGTCACAGCGCCTTGGGCAAGAGCATTTGCAAAATCCACGGGAAGAGCGAAATTCTGTGTTGGGAAATAGTTAATCATGGTCCCGCTCTGTGTGGGGAGCTTGGCAGAATTGTCGTCGCTGGCCATGAAATTCACCAACTGTTTCAGATCGTAGTACCCTTCCAGTTTGCGGTCGTAGAAAGGTATATAATCCCGGGTTCCCATGACGATTTTGTCTTGAGCGATGCTCAGGGGAATGGCTTCACTTTGGTTGATGCTGCGACGCAGATGATCAATGTACCAATCTGTTCCCAACAAACTGAGGTTGACCACCCTCACATCGGAGCGAATGCCTTCCACTTCCTGAGCATACCACAACGGATAGGTATCGTTATCACCCATGGTGAACAGAATCGCATTGGGAGGACAAGATTCCAGGTAATTGACCGCGATATCCCTTGCAGCGTATTTCCCGGAGCGGTCATGGTCATCCCAATTTTGGGCCCCCATCAGGGCCGGAACTCCCAAGGTGAGGAGCACGGACAAGGACGCCGCAAGACCTTTAGCAAGGCGCGTTGCCAACAATTCATACAGAGCCATGACCCCCAGGCCAATCCAAATCGCAAAGGCATAGAAAGAGCCAACGTAGGCGTAATCCCTTTCCCGCGGTTGGAGTGGTTCGAAATTCAGGTAAATGACGATGGCAATTCCTGTAAGCAAGAAAAGCAGAAAGACTGTCCAGGCATCTCCTTTGGCTTTTTTGAAATGGAACCAGAGGCCCAGCAGCCCAAGAATCAAAGGCAAAGCGTAATAGGTGTTACGGGCCCGATTTCCTTTGCGGTGTGCAGGAAGTTTGTCGGAAGGGCCTACCCGGGATTCGTCCACTGCCTCAATCCCGCTAATCCAATTCCCTTTCTCGTAATCCATACCTTGACCTTGGATATCGTTTTGACGACCCACGAAATTCCATAAGAAATAGCGCATGTACATATGACCCAGCTGGTAGTTAAAGAGGAAATTCATGTTGTCCGAGAAGCGAGGCTTTTCTCCATCCCGCAAATCCAACCAAGTTTTGTAGAAATCAATATGACGTTGCTGGGTGCCTGCACGCTTGTAGGCCCTAGGCAAGAAAGTGTTATGGGTTGGGTCGTAAATGGGTATAATATCCCGACCTGCTTCCACGTAATTGTCTTGGCCTTTGCGGTATTTCATCGGGCCTTCTTCTTGGTCAACTACTTCTGCGGTGAAATAGGGACCGGTGAAGAGGGGACGATCACCGTATTGTTCGCGGTTGATATACGACATCAAGGTGAAGATGTCGGAGGGCTTGTTCATGTTGATGGAAGGATTCGAATGCGAACGAATCACAATCATGCTGTAAGACGAGTAACCAATGATGATGAAGGCAGTGCCCAGCAAAATCTGATTCAAGACCATCAATTGACGGCGCTGGGTGTGCCAAAGTCCCCAACCCATTCCCCCCACAAAAAGGATAGCAAAGAGCCAGTTTCCCATGCCAAAGGGCAGGCCAACATTGTTGACCATTATCAATTCGAATTTGGAAGCGAGCAGCGGTAGTCCGGGAATAATCCCGTATTGGACGAAGGCAAGGACTCCCACCGAAACCAAAAGGCTGACGATGACACCTTGGACACTCGGTTGGTATTTGCGCAGATACACCACCAGGCAAATGGCGGGGATGGCGAGCAAGTTCAGTAAGTGCACCCCTATGGACAGCCCCATCAGGTAGGCAATTAAAATAAGCCAACGGTCAGCGAACGGCTCGTCCGCAATCCGTTCCCACTTGAGGATGGCCCAGAAAACAATAGCCGTGAAGAAGGAGGAAAATGCGTAAACTTCGCCTTCTACCGCCGAAAACCAAAAAGAATCCGAGAAGGTGTAGGCCAAAGCGCCCACCATTCCCGATCCCATCAAAAGCCACATCGAAGGGCCGCTCACAGGTTCACCGTCTTTGTCCAAAATTTTACGCCCCAAAGCGGTAATGGTCCAGAACAGAAAGAGGATGGTAAAGGCCGAGGTGATTCCGCTCAAGAAGTTGACCGACCAAGCCACATTTTCGGGGCTGCCCGCCAATAGGGTGAAAATTCGTCCCGTCAGCATGAAGAACGGTGCCCCGGGAGGGTGCATGATCTGCAATTTGTAACAGGCCGAGATAAACTCACCACAGTCCCAAAAGGAGGTGGTTGGTTCCAGGGTCAGGGTATAAACCGCGGTGGCCACGGCAAAAACCACCCATCCGACCACATTGTTGATTTTCTGATAGTTCATTATAACCGATTATGGCCCGAAAATAGGCATAAATGCCTCGAATCGGGCTATATTTGCCCTTTGGTTGGGCCCTAGGGCGCTATTTATTGGCCGATGGTGTAATTGGCAACACGTCTGATTTTGGTTCAGAAGAGTCTAGGTTCGAGACCTAGTCGGCCAACCAAACAAAAAGGGCTGCCTATAGGCAGCCCTTTTTGTTAAGGAACCCACTTTTGGATTCAATCCTAATACCGGTACATCTCTGTTTTGAAAGGACCGTTGAGGCCAACACCAATATAATCGGCTTGTTCTTGGTTCAATACCTCAAGTTCTGCTCCAACCTTGGACAGGTGAAGGGCGGCCACTTTCTCGTCGAGGTGTTTGGGCAATACATAGACTTGGTTGGTGTACAGGCCTTCGTTCTTCCATAATTCGATTTGGGCCAAGGTTTGGTTGGTGAATGAATTGGACATCACGAAACTTGGGTGCCCCATAGCGCATCCCAGATTCACCAAACGGCCTTCGGCAAGGATGATAATTTCTCGACCTTCAATTTCATAAACATCCACTTGAGGCTTGACCACATACTTGGTATGCCCGAAGTTGGAATTCAACCAGGCCATGTCGATTTCGTTGTCAAAGTGTCCTATGTTGCAAACAATAGTTTTGTCTTTCATGCGACGGAAATGCTTCTCGCTCACGATGTTACAATTTCCCGTGGCTGTGACGACGATATCCACTTGGTCGATGACCGTATCGAGCCTCTTGACCATGTAACCGTCCATGGCGGCTTGCAAGGCGCAAATAGGATCAATTTCGGTAACAATAACCCTGGCGCCTGATCCGCGCAGACTTTCGGCAGTTCCTTTACCGACATCGCCGTAACCGCAAACCACCGCAACCTTGCCGGCCATCATGATATCGGTGGCGCGACGGATGGCGTCCACGGCGGATTCACGGCAACCGTATTTGTTATCAAATTTGGATTTGGTCACGGAGTCGTTGACGTTGATTGCAGGAACGGGTAGGGTTCCTTTGCGCATGCGTTGGTACAACCGAGCCACTCCGGTCGTGGTTTCTTCGGAGATCCCCTTGACGCTGGCGGCAATTTCGGGATAACGATCCAGGACCACGTTGGTGAGGTCACCCCCATCATCCAAAATCATATTGAGGGGCAGTCCTCCATCAAAAGCATGAAGGGTCTGCTCAATGCACCACTCGTATTCTTCTTCGGTCATCCCCTTCCAAGCATAGACCGGGATTCCGGCCGCAGCAATCGCGGCGGCAGCGTGGTCTTGGGTCGAAAAAATATTGCAAGAGGACCAGCTGACCTCAGCGCCCAAGGCCTTGAGGGTTTCGATAAGGACAGCGGTTTGGATGGTCATATGAAGACAGCCGGCAATGCGTGCGCCTTTGAGGGGTTGTTGAGGTCCATATTCTTCACGGATGGCCATCAAACCGGGCATTTCGGCCTCGGCCAGGCGAATTTCTTTGCGACCCCATTCGGCCAGCTTGATGTCTTTGACTTGGTAATTGTTCACTGCGGTTTCCATTGAAGGTGAGAGATTTTAGGTTTGGGGCGCAAATATAAGCGATGGCGGGGGTATCAGGGGTTAATTTCGCCTTGCCGCCGAAGAAAGGAAATAAATTCTTGGCACGAAATTTGCTTCTTACCAACAAACCAAACGATATGCCTTATCCTGAATTTATGGTGGCGCCCATGCGCCGTGAGTTAACTGACCTTGGCTTCGAAGAACTCAAAACCCCCGAAGACGTACAGTCCTTCGTCAACCGGAAGGATGACCTCGCTCTTGTTGTCGTGAATTCTGTCTGCGGTTGTGCGGCATCCAATGCACGGCCCGGGGTGCGCAAAGCCTTGGAACATCCTCAAGCCCCCAGCGCCAAGGTCACCGTCTTTGCCGGAATGGAAACGGATGCCGTGGACGAAATGCGAACCCATTTCCTGCCTTACCCTCCCTCCTCTCCCTGCATTGCCCTTTTCAAAGGAGGTCAACTGCTGCATCTCATCGAGCGCAATGGTATCGAAGGCCAAAGCGCTGATCAGATTGCCGCACGCCTATCCACCATGTTCGAAGAAGTCGCCTAAACAGCCCCTCACCGCCTGCTTCTAAAGCCTCCGCGGTGGGTTGCCTTATTTGGCGGGGATATCGTATTTCTCGCTGAATTTGCGGTACAAGACCTTTTGCTTGTCGTCCAAATTGACTCGTCTGCCGTCCACGAAGGCATGGGTTGGGCGATTCCCCCGCATGTCCATTGCGTCTCCTTCGGAAAGGAATAAGGTTGCACTTTTGCCTTCTTCGATGCTTCCGTAGCGATCGTCAATGCCCAAAATTTTGGCGGCATCCAGGGTTAGGGCCTGCAATGCCCGCAGGGTATCCAACCCAAAACCGACCGCATGCCCTGCTTGATAAGGCAGATTCCGCTGGTTCCAAGCCCCGTCCATGCTGTAGCAGAAGCGCACCCCTGCTTTGGCGAGTTCGGCAGGCAGGGTGTAGGCGGCATATACCGGGTCCCCATCGCGATTGGGCAAGCGATGAACCTTGCCCAAGACCAGATCAATTTTTTCTTTGGCCAGCCAGTCCACCAAGAGATCCGCCTCTTCGGCGCCGACCAAGACGGGCTTGAGGTTCCATGCCTTGAAGAATTCCACCGCAGCAATCATGCCTTTGGCCTCGGAAACCCGCACAAAGACCTTGGTGCTTCCATTCCAGAGGCCTGCAGCTGCGGCTAATTTGAGGTTCACCGGAGAGGCCTTGGTCTTGGTCGTGCTGGGGTTGGCCCTATGGTAGTCGCGGGCCTCGTTCAGGTATTGACGCAGCTGATCCAAGGTCTGCCTCCTTGATTTTTCTTGCTCTTCGGTGGAAGGGGCTTGCCTACCGCTTTGGTTGGTCATTGAAGGCCAATTGAAAAAGAGCCCATCCTGAGGCTTAACGCAAGCATCTTCCCAATTCCAGGCATCAAGCTGCACCACGGCCGAGCGACCGGAAATGAGCCCGCCTTCCGGCGCAATTTGAGCGAGCAGAACCCCGTGATTCCGGACCGTGGGTACGATTCTTGAATCGGTATTGTAAGCAATGAGGGCATGCACTTGGGGATTGAGGCTGCCCGTCTCGGTATGATCCCGGGTCGCGCGGACTGCTTCGATTTCGTACAAGCCAAGTAGGGTATGCGGAGCAATAAAGCCAGGGTACAAATGCTGCCCTGAAGCATTGATGATTTCTGAATTACTGGGATCAAGGCGAATTTCAGCTCCGCTGCCCACGTAATGAATGCGCCCGTTACTGAAGCCCACCAATCCGGGGTACGGTGCCTTCACGCCATCATGGATGGTCGCTCCAGTTATCCAAATCGCTTTGGATTGGGCTCTACCGGGTGAAGGATTGGATTGAGCGCGCAATTCTGTAACACCGATTGCGATCAATGCCAAAAGGAAGTATCCGGAGAAAGAAAGGAGGTACCTAGAAAGGTATTTTTTGCTAATTGTTGTTCTCATAATATCGTTTTTGAATTCGTCCCGATTTAATAGCTCATTCCTTTGTGGATTCGGGGTAGATCCAATGAAGAATACGCTCCTTCACTTGCGTGGCCGTAAGACCAAAGTGTTCTGCCAAATCAGGACCTGGGGCGGAGTAACCAAAGCAATCCACTCCGATGTTCAAGCCATGTCTGCCGGTAAATTTGGACCATCCCGCGGTGACCCCTGCCTCCACAGATACCCTAAGCGCATGATCCGGTCCCATGATGCTGGCGTAATAAGCTTCATCTTGCATTTCTAGGCATTCCCAACAGGGCAGCGAGAAGATACGGATTTCGCGACGCAAGCCTGCAGGTTCGCCATCATGGATCGCTTGCGCTGCTTGAATCAAAACGTGGACCTCCGATCCCGAAGCATAACCGTATAGCGGAGCAATCTCCAAGCTATCCCCTGGAGCATGCCAGGCCAAGTAAGCACCTCGGGATACCATGGCGTCCAGGGTTTGGGTGTCGGTATCGGTGCATTCAAGCGTTGGCACATTTTGACGGGTCAAGGCGAGTACCACCGGTTGATGAGGTTGGGCCGCCCAAATCCGCAAGCAGGCCTGGGTTTCTCGAGAATCGGCTGGGCGCATGACCCACAAATCCGGAATCAAACGCAAGGACATCACATGCTCGATTGATTGATGGGTTGGTCCGTCTTCGCCAAGGAAAATAGAATCATGGGTGAAAACATGCAGCACCGGAATTTTCTGAATGGCACTCATCCGAATGGCATTGCGCATATAATCCGAGAAGGTCAAGAAAGTTGCGCCAAAGGCTTTGGCATCAGGTGAATACAAGGCAATCCCGTTCAAAATAGCAGCCATCGGGAATTCTCTAACCCCAAATGCCAGGTTTCTGCCACCGCGATCATGCGCGGCGAACTCTCCCACAGCTTTGGCAAAGGCCCCTGTGTTGTTGGAGGGTTCCAAGTCGGCAGAACCTCCGGTAAGCCCAAGCATGGTTCGGCCCATAAGTTCTAAGGCTTGACCGAAGGCAACTCTGGTGGCCAACATTTGATGGTTGGTGTAGGTTGGCCATTCGTTGATGCCTGGCAGCGTACTCTGCACCGTTTGCTTAGTTGTGTTACGAATGGATGCTTCAGCCTGCGCATGGAAGGTGTTCAGATTGCGGTTGAAATACGGGTACAGTTCCTCGGCCACGGTGAATTGAGCTTGCGGATTCAGACCCAAGGCTTTTTTGGTGGCCGCAATTTCTTCTGCAGGGAGGGGTTCGCCATGGGTTTTGGCCAAACCTTCCATTGTGGCGGCTCCTTTGGCCATGACGCTTTGACCGATGATCAAGAGGGGCTTGTCACGGCCTTTTTCCATGGCGCGATCCATGGCGGCCCGTAATTGGGCATGGTCGTGTCCATTCACCTCCAGAACCTCCCATTGCATGGATTCAAAATGCGCCTTGAAGTCCAGGGAACTGACCCGATTCACCGCCCCAGATATTTGGATATCGTTCTTGTCGTAGTACAAGATCAAATTGTGCAAGGCCCAATGCCCCGCAAGTTGGCAAGCTCCCAGAGCCACATCTTCTTGAAGGTCACCGTCGCCGGCCAAAACCCAGACTTTGGGTAAACGATGCGAAGTTGTTGTTTCCTGAGGCTGTTGCCTGGCCTGTTCCTGCAATGCCGCCACGGCCATGCCCACAGCCATCGCCACACCTTGGCCCAGAGGTCCGGTGGTGGCCTCCACGCCGGGGGTGAGATGATTTTCGGGGTGGCCGGGGGTGAGGCTACCCAATTGACGAAAACGCTTGATTTCGTCCATGGGCAACATGCCCGCCATATGCAAAAGGGAATAGAGCAGCATGGATTCATGCCCTGCGGATAACACAAAACGATCTCTGGACGGCCAGCGTGGATATTGCGGCGCATAACACAGATACTCCATCCACAACAAGGCCGCAAAATCACAAGAGGAAAACGCCCCCCCGGGATGACCGGAATTTGCTGCCCGGGTAGCATCCATGACCAGGCCTTTGAGGTGGGCGATAACCGAACGATCAAATTCAGATTGATAAATCGGCATGGGAATTCTGGAAAATTAAGGGTTAGGGGGCTATGGGATGGAGAGGGCGTGGACTAGAGCCTAAGGTAGTCTTGGTTTTAGGAATTAAGTCCGGCGAGTCGTTCCGTGTTTTCGGCCATTTTGAGGGCGTTAATCATATCTTGAATATCGCCATCCATGAATTGATCCAAGGAATATACCGTTATTCCAATGCGATGATCGGTCACCCGGCTTTGGGGGAAATTATAAGTTCGGATTTTGGCAGATCGATCGCCGGTGGATACCATGGACTTGCGCTTGCCCGCTTCTTCGGCATCGGCTTTCATTTTCTGAACTTCGTAGAGCTTGGTCCTCAGCATTTCCATGGCCCTCATTCGGTTCGCCAATTGAGATCGTTCCACCTGGCAGGTCACGACAATCCCTGTGGGTTTGTGGGTCAGCATGACTTTGGTTTCGACCTTGTTTACATTTTGCCCTCCGGCACCTCCGGATCTGGCGGTTTGCAATTCAATATCCGCGGGGTTAATGATCACGTCTATTTCTTCGGCTTCGGGCATGACCGCTACCGTGGCCGCCGAAGTGTGGACCCGACCTTGGGTCTCGGTCACGGGGATACGTTGCACTCGGTGTACCCCGGATTCAAACTTCAAGGTTCCGTAAACTTCGTCGCCGCTTACACGGTAAATGATTTCCTTGAATCCACCCATGGTCCCTTCGCTAGAATCCTGCAATTCGACTTTCCAACCCTGCCCTTCGCAAAAGCGTTGGTACATTCGGGCCAAATCCCCTGCAAAAATGCTGGCCTCATCGCCCCCGGTCCCTGCCCTGATTTCGAGGTATACATCTTTGTGGTCCTCCGGGTCTTTGGGGATGAGCAACCATTTAAGTTCCTCACTGCAAACGGGCAAGATGGCTTCTGCTTCCGCCAGCTCTTGTTTACCCATTTCGGCCCATTCCGGATCTTGGTTTTCTTGAAGGAAAGCACGGCCTTCTTCGACCCGCTTGAGGGTATGCCGGTAACGGTTGGCAACATCCATGATTTTCTGAAGACGGCTGTATTCTTTGTTGAGCGAAGCCATCTTGGAAGAATCCGCAAAGACAGCGGGGTCCTGCAGCAACCTTTCCAATTCCGCGAATCGTGCTTCCAGAGGAGCAAGTTGATCGAGCATAACGCTTAGGTTGCCTGGGTGATGGAGGGTTGTTGATGATGACGTCCGTGGCCAGTGGGTTGATGCTCAGGATAGGTGAGCAGGTCAAGTTGGCCGTTTTCGAAGCGCCCGTAGGTAAAGTGGGTGATCCAATCCCCCAAATTCACATAAACCCCACCCTGGGGCAAGGCACAATGCACGGGCAAATGCCGATGACCAAAGACCAGGTAATCATAAGGGGGAAGACCGTTGCGATGCCGACGCTCTTGTTGACGCAGGCAGTATTGGTACAGCCATTCCTGGTTCGGGTTAAAGGTCAATTGTCCTGTGGATTCTGCAGAGTTGCTGGGTTCTTGGGCAAGCCTGCTGCTTCTGGAGAAATGCTGGGCCAAGGCAAAGGAAAAATTCGGATGCAGCCAAGCAAATACGCGTTGGCATAAGGGGGAATGGAAAATTCGACGAAGTCGTTTGAAGCCGTGATCGCCAGGACCTTTGCCATCCCCGTGGGCCAAGTAGAGGTGACGGCCCTCCCATTCAACCTCCAGGGCATCACGATGAAGGATCACTCCGAGTTCCGTTTCCAAATACCCAAAGGTCCACAAATCGTGGTTCCCCGTAAAATAATGAACAGGAATCCCCCGATCGGATAGGCGAGCCAGGCAGCCTTGAAGCCGTACAAAATGTTTGGGAACGGCATGCTTAAGCTCAAACCAGAAGTCAAAGACATCTCCTAACAAATAATACGCGATGGCGCTGTCTGCTGTTTCTTCAAAAAAACGTAACAATATTTGCTCTCTTTCGTGGGAGGCCTTGACGCTGGGACCTCCCAAATGAAAATCACTCAAAAGGTAAATCGCAGAACCGTTGCGGAAAGCAGGAGAGGTGGCCATGAACGCTGTTCTTCGCTGTTTAACCTTGATGATCTTCTTCTAACAAGAAAACCCATAATTCTTTGGGTCCGTGGGCTCCCAAAACGAGGGTTTTTTCGATATCCGCCGTGCGGCTAGGCCCGGTGATGGTCGAGATCATGGAGGGCAGGCCCTTCTGGGCATAGCGATCCTTGATGAGTTGCCAACCGTCTTTCCATCGCGGCACCAATTGGCTAGGGCGGGCGATGATCCAATGAACCGGAGGCAAAATGGTCATGGTCCGTCCCATGTTCTGTCTTGAGCTCACCATCACGGAACCGCTCCATGCAATCAAGGCCTCGCAAGAAGTGATGCCAATTTCCATGGCGCGCAAGGCCTCATCGCCTGCCCCACTTGGATGGCCAGGTGCAGACTGGGCAAACGCAAAATTGCAACGCTTGAGAATCTCCTGCATTTCAGTTTCCAGGCAATGAATTTGTGATGGATGCACGGTCCCGGCTGCCTGTTGAAGGAAGTTACCCAGCTCCGCTAAGTTTTCGGCATACACAAATTTGCCCTGCAAGGCAAGCAGACGTTGAGCAAATCGCATAGCGCTATCATCCTCGCATTCCACAAAGGGGCTCTCCGTGAGGAGAGATTCAATGCGTACCCGCTTTGGCGGGTCCGAAGGATGAATGAGCGCCTTGCGTATTTGTTGAATAATATGTTCCCGCGAATTCAACGCCATAGGATCAGGCCTCTTGGTTCGTCGGGCTATTGGCCTCTTCGGGGGTGGGGACTGCAGGAATCTCCGCGTTCTGAACGTCGAAAGGCCTTGGCCCAGCCAAACGCTCCAGATCTTGTTTGAAAATCACCTCTTTGGACAAGAGTTCCTGCGCAATGGCTTCCAGGACCTCCCGCTTGGAGCGGATCAAATCCAGGGTTTTGTCGAAGGCCGTTTCGATAATCTTGCGGACTTCTTGGTCAATAAGCAAGGAAGTCTGTTCCGAATAAGGTTTGCGGAATTGGTATTCGCCTTGAGGGTCGTTGAAACTCACCGGCCCCACCGCTTTGTTCATCCCGTACAAGGTTACCATACCGTAGGCCATGCGGGTGATGCGTTCCAAATCATTTTGGGCTCCGGTGCTGATTCGGCCAAACACAATTTCTTCTGCGGCTCGACCCCCCAGGGTCATGCACATGGAGTCAATTAATTGCTCGGTGGTGTAGAGGTATTGTTCTTTGGGGAGGTATTGGGCGTAACCCAGGGCGGCCACTCCCCTTGGAACGATGCTGACCTTAACCAAGGGATCGGTGCTGTCCAAAAACCAACCGACTACGGCATGCCCTGCCTCGTGGTAGGCAACAATTTTCTTTTCTTCGGGGGAAATGATTTTGTTCTTCTTCTCCAGACCTCCGATAACACGGTCAATGGCCGCATTGAAGTCGATCATCTCCACTTCCTTCTTGTCGGTGCGGGCCGCAATCAGGGCCGCTTCGTTGCAGACGTTGGCGATTTCGGCCCCAGCAAAACCAGGGGTTTGTTCGGCTAATTTATGAGCATCCACTTCGGCCGCAAGTTTGAGTGCCTTAAGGTGTACCTTGAAAATCTGCTCCCGACCAATCAAATCCGGACGGTCTATACTGATTTGCCGGTCAAATCGGCCTGGTCGTAACAATGCGGCATCCAAAACGTCCGGGCGGTTGGTAGCCGCCATCATGATGATGCCCAAGTCGGTGGAAAAGCCATCCATCTCTACGAGCAATTGATTCAAGGTGCTCTCGCGTTCATCGTTGCCTCCCATGATCTGGTTCTTGCCTCTGGAGCGTCCGACCGCATCAATTTCATCAATAAAGATGATGCAAGGGGCTTTTTCGCGGGCTTGTTTGAACAAATCCCTCACCCGGCTGGCGCCCACCCCCACGAACATCTCCACGAAATCTGAACCGCTCAAAGTGAAGAAAGGAACCTGGGCTTCCCCGGCAACAGCTTTGGCCAGCAAGGTTTTGCCCGTTCCGGGAGGGCCTACCAACAGCACCCCTTTGGGGATTTTGCCGCCTAGCGCGGTGTATTTCTTGGGGTTCTTCAAGAAATCAACCACCTCGATGACCTCAACTTTGGCCTCTTCAAGACCAGCAACATCGTTGAAAGTAATGTTAACCTTGGTGTTCTTGTCAAAAAGGGTGGCCTTGGATTTTCCAATATTGAAGATCTGCCCCCCAGGCCCTCCCCCGGAAGTCACTCTTCGGAATAACAGAAACCACAGACCCACCAGAAGCAAAGTGGGTAAGAGAAATCCCAAGGCATCGCTGAACCATGAATGCCGGTTTTCCCATTCAACTTGTAGCTCTGATTTCCCTTCCTTCTCGGCGAGGGCTTTGAGTCTGTTTTCCAGACTTTCTGGCGAGCTCTCGGTGAACAGGTACGGGTTGTTGCGCACGCCGCCAAAGCTTTTGTTCTTAAAATCCTTGAATTTTTCGGATTTCATTGCAGCATCGGTGAGATGAACTTCAATGTAATACAACTCATCTTGTTTATAACCAACGAGTTTCTCAACCTCGCCTTTGCTGTATATTTCAGAAAACTCCTTCCAAGCAATGGTTTTCACGCTGCCGCTGGGATTCAGAAATTGGATGCCCAACAACACCACGGCCACCATAATATAGATCCAATAAAAACCGAACCCGGATTTGGGTTCTTTAGTCGCAGGGGTATTGCCGTTCTTGCGATTGGCGGGTTTGGTTTTGGAGGCCATTAGAAATTAAGAATTGGAGTCGAAAGTTGCAGGTTCAGGATAGGTGATTCGGGCGTCGTTCCATAGTTTTTCGAGGTTATAGAACTCGCGCAATTCAGGGATGAACAAATGAAGAACGAGTTCGGCATAATCCACCAAAATCCAACGACCATGGGTCTGTCCTTCCGAGCCCCATGGTTTAACCCCGACCTGTTCTCGCACCTTCTCGTGGACGGATTCGGCCAAGGCCCTTAATTGGGTGGAGGATTCCGCTTGAGCGATCACAAAGAAGTCCGCCATACGCTCAGGCAAATGCCTCATGTCCATTATGCAAATGTTTTGACCCTTTTTGTCTTCGAGGCCTTCGATAACGGCTTGCACCAAGGGGTGATCGGTAAAGCAGGTGGGTTGGTCCATGCAGGATTTGGAAGGCTTGGGAGACAAAAAACGAGGAGGTCAGGGATCTTTGTGCAAAAGTAGGCAGATGACGAGCGATTTCAGGTTGTACGATAACGCAGTTCCTTTCCATGGATTTCATTGCCATCGATTCGAAACGTTGGCAAGTACCCATGACTTGCTCAAGGAGTGGGTCTCTCAGGGATTGGCCGAGCCAGGCACCGTGATTTTGGCCAAAGAGCAAACCCATGGAAGGGGAAGAATGGGTAATGCTTGGACTAGCCTAAGGGGTAAGGGCCTGTGGATCTCGGTTTATTTCCAGCCTTGTCTTCCCGTGGACTGGGCATTGGCCTGGAACATGAACTTGGCGTTGGCGGTATGCAAAGCCCTTGATACGGTGGCTCCTTGGGGGGGGTGGCAGATTAAATGGCCCAACGATTGGGTCAGCAGTCAAGGCCGCAAAGCAGGAGGAATGCTAGTGGAGAATCAGTTGAGGGGTTCTCTCATCAGCGATTCATGGGTAGGCATCGGAATCAACGTGGATCAAGATGCCGTGGACGCCCGTTTGCCCTTCGCCACCTCCCTAATGGCAGAAGGTCATGGGTCGCCACAAGCCATGGGGGCAACGGCGGTTGCGCTCCAAGAAAAACTCTTCGAAGCCTTGCTTACGGAGCTCGAATGGCTGCGGGATGCTTACGGTCCTCAAAAGGAGAACTGGAATATCCCCCAAATCATCGAAGAGGTGGATCGCCGGCTCTACGGCCTGGGACAGAACGTGCCCTTCCTCTGCGAAGAACGCACGGAGTATTGGGTGCCCTTGGGCTTGAGCCACGATGGTGGCCTACGGGTTCGTTCGGAGTCCGGTGATCTTGCCCAAACCTTGTACCATCCTCATCACCGAATGACCTACACCTTAAATTTGTGAAAGCGTTCGACCCAAACCCTGTATCATGGTCGCACAAACACTAAGACGATAGAAAACCGCGTTGGTTGAACATGAATTCTGGATTGTTGTGGACGGTGGATGCCGGGAATACCTTGGTCAAGTGGGGGGTATGGGATGAACACGGGACCTTGCTCCAGGTTTGGAGAGAACCCTTGACCAGGGCGGGACAGGCATTGCCGGAATTGCTCGCCATGGGAAGGCCTAACCGGGTTGTTGTGGCCTCGGTTTCATTAGCCAGGGCCCATTGGGACAGGATCTTTGGCCCGCATGGGGTAGGCCATTGGCTGTGGATGGGAGATTGGAAGGACTGGCCCTTCGAGGGCTCCTATGCCAGACCGGAGGATTTGGGTCTGGACCGAAAGTTGCAAATTGCAGGAGCCGTCGCGAAGCATCGCGGGAATATGCTGATTCTCGCCTTGGGCACTTGCCTAACAGCTGATCGATTGGACCTCCTTGACGAGTCGCAAGCCTACGATCAACGCCGGCATCGACACCTTGGAGGCCTCATTGCGCCAGGTTTGGCCATGCGTTTTCGGGCCTTGCATGATTATACGGCGTCTCTACCAAGTTTGGCTCACCATCCGTTGCCTCCGCCAGATCCTTGGGGACAGAGTACCGAAGCGGCCATTCGCTCCGGAGCCCACGGGGGGATGCAAGCCGAAATCAAAGCCCTTGTGGATGCCTGGGCACAGGAATGCCCTCAAGGAATATTGATTACCTGCGGTGGTGACGCCACTTCTTTTGACTGGACTCAAATTCACGGGGAAGGGCCCATCTTTGCCGAGCCTGATTTGGCCCTGTATGGGCTCTGGTCTTTAACCCAAAATTTACCCCCGCTTTGACTCTACCAATAAAGTGCCGACGGACCCACACGGGGAGCTTGCACCTTCGGTTCATGGCCATTTCTTGGAGAATGACTATTCGTCGATTTAAGGTGATTTCCGGGGGAATCTGGGGTCTATGCTGCTTGGGGTTAGGCTTTACCGTACCTGCGGTTGCACAGATTAACAATTTTGGCTCCCCGTATGCCCGATTCGGGATGGGGGAGTTCCAGCCTTTGAGCGGAGCAAGTCTTCAAAGTATCGGCGGGATGCAGGCGGCTATCGCGCATCCCCAATGGATCAACACCGAAAACCCTGCCTCATTGGCTCTCGGAGCCCTAACTCGGGTAGAGATGGGGGCCCAGGCCCGCTTTTCCAACCTCCAAACGGATCAACAAAGCCTCCTCAAGTCCAATATTAACCTGGCCCACGTGGCTATGGCGATTCCTTTGGGGAAGTCCTGGGGAACGGCCTTGTCCTTCGCGCCCATGTCGCTTCATAACTATGATGTGTTGGGATCGGGATTGGTCCAACCGGGTGGTGGCCAGAATCCCTACAAGGTCGATGAGTATTATACCGGACGTGGGGGAATCAACCGCCTTTCTTGGGGAATTGGCTGGCAGGTTCATCCTCATTGGAGGGTTGGATACGGACTTAACGCCATGTTTGGCCGGACGATCAAAGAATTCAGGAGGGTCTTTCCCGATTCGGTGCAGGCCTTCAATGTTCGGGTTCAAGACCAATGGTCGGTTCTGGGGGCCTACCAACAAGTGGGAATCCAATTCCAGCCCCGTCCCAAGGCCCAGCGTGGTTCAGGAACTTGGGGCTTGAGCCTTCGATTGCCGGCCAATTTGCCGCTTAGGCAGAACCTTTTGGCCGAGCGCTTTACGCTGATTGCAGGGAATTTGCGAATCCGCGATACGGTGGTTCAGTTGGCTGGTCAAGAGGGGGACATGCATCTGCCTCTCCAAGCCGCCATGGGCTATTGGGTCGAAAATGCAGGGAAATCAGGCTTTGGCTTGGAGGGAATCTATGAACCGCTCTCCAGGTGGAGGGTGATGGGCGTCGCAGATTCTATGCAAGACCGCTGGACCCTCAAAGTGGGGGGTTATCGGGTGGCCAAACCTTCGGGGAACCGGGCCACTGACCAGTTCATTTACCGTTCTGGGTTAAGGTTCAGCCCGGGCGGTCTTCGACTTCGGGATCGTTCCATCCACGAAATGGCCGTGTATGCAGGGATTGGGGTTCCCCTTCGTCGTTCGGCATCCGTACTCAATTTGGGGTTGGAGCTGGGTCGATGGGGGAGGTTGGACCAAGGCCTGGTTCAGGAGGATTTTGTGCGGGTTAATCTCACTTTAAATCTCAATGACCGATGGTTTATTCGGAGGGTCTACGATTAATTTCGCCCTTCTTTAAATCACCTACCTTCAACGAATTGTATTTAATAAATCTATAAATAATCATGACCATGTACGATTCGCGCAGCATTCTTTTACCCCTCCAAGCAAGGATCCGTCCGGTGCTGCTTAGCGCCTTCTTCATCGTTTGGATGGCCTTAAACATTTGGCAACCCGGGATTGCTCAGGCCCAGGCCGATTGCTCCAAGAAATGGGGGGTTGATAGCGTCGAAACCATCAAGAATATTTCCTTGTACCGTGAATTTTTCAAACAGAAGAATTTTGCCACCGCTCTTGAGCCATGGAGGTATGTTTTCTTCCAGGCTCCATGCTCCAGGGAGCAGACCCATATCGATGGAATTGCTATGTTCAAAGATGCGTTGAAGGCTCAGAAGGACTCTACTCTTCGAACAACGATTCTGGACACCTTGTTGATGATTTATGATGCGAGGGCTAAGTTTTTCCCAAAAAGCGCCTCCAATGCCCTAGGTCGCAAAGCGGTGGACATGCTCGACTATATTCCGGGGCAGAATCGCCGTATCCGCGAAGCTTTTGAAGCTGCGGTCGCCGTAGGCGGGAATGCAACGGAGCCTTTCATTCTCGGTTATTATTTCAAGGTCGGGATCAAAGATTTCAAAGCAGGGGTTATCGATCAGGCGGCTATTTTCAGCCTTTACAATCAATTGGTAGGAATAGCCGATGCGAATTTGGCCAGAACAGATTTGGATTCCACCAAGCGCCAGCGATTTGTCGAAAACAAGGCGGCACTGGATGCAGACTTATCCATCTCCGTGATCGAAAATTGCGAACAAATTTTTAGCGCCTTTGAGAGCAAATTCAACGAAGGCACTGTAGACAAGGCCCTTAGGGATTTGATTTATACCCAACTTCGGCTCAAGAATTGCAAGGAGTCTGCGTTTTACGAGAAGGTCGCGATCAGCAAACAAAGTGATGATCCAAGCCCTGTGTTAGGAATTGAATTGGCGCGCCGCTTCCACAAATCCGGTCGTAACAAAGAGGCAGATCAATATTATCAAAATGCACTGAGCTTGGTGACCGATGACTCCATCAAGGCCCAATACACCTATGATTATGCGGCCTTGTTCAGCGAGGACAAGCAATTTTCAAAGGCCAGAGATTTGGCATTGCAGGCCCATGCTTTGAGACCCACCTGGGGTAAGCCTCTGATCTTCATTGGGAATTTGTATGCCTCCAGTTATATCGAATGCGGTGGTGGTGGCATTGCTGCGCAGGCTGTTTACTGGGCTGCTGTCGATAAGTTTCGAGTCGCCGCCAAGGCCAATCCAGCGTTGCAAGAAGAATGTGATCAACTCGTCAGCAAATACAGCGGGTATTTCCCAAGCAAGCAAACCTTGTTTTTCAACAAACCTCCGTTTAATGTGGGGGATGCTTACCGAGTTGGCTGCTGGTTGAATGAGATTACCACCGTCCGCTCATCGGACTAACGTATCGGGCGTTTATGTCGGCGAAAGGTTTATTCCATACGCCTATGTGCTGGACATGGATAGGAATGATCTGGGCGGTTACCGCTTGTTCGGATTCAAACCAGGGAGCAGAGCGATTCAAAATCAAGCCTGAGGTTGGGGTGGATCGAATGGAGCGGGTGGATTTGTGGTTTTATCAAAGCGGTTTCGAAAAGGCGCACCTGAAGGCAGGGG
>Ga0194129_10003297_pt1 | contig 22545 bp, 21 predicted proteins | sample TA2KigCa35mmetaG_FD_150862 | JGI IMG/M metagenome (GOLD analysis project Ga0194129, IMG submission 150862) | Freshwater microbial communities from Lake Tanganyika, Tanzania - TA2015038 Kigoma Deep Cast 35m | ecosystem: Environmental > Aquatic > Freshwater > Lake | place: Tanzania: Lake...
CCTGCACCGTCCAGTCGATCGCGTCCTGGATCGGGCTGGCCTTGCGGTGGGTGAGTCGGTTCGCGAGGTCCTCACCCTCGAGGAACTCGAGCACGAGAAACGGCGAGCCGCCCGGGAGCCGCCCGATGTCGAGGACACGACAGACGTGGGGGCTCTTGATCTTGAAGAGCACGCGCGCCTCGCGCTCGAACCGAGCGACGGCCTCGTGGTTCGTGCAGAGCGCGGGCGACAAAAACTTGATCGCGATGCGTTCGTCGAAATCGAGGTGCCATGCCTCCATCACGACGCCCATGCCGCCGACGCCGATGACGCGATCGATGCGGTACTTCCCGCTCACCACCGTACCGGGGGCGACCAGCTTCTCGAGCGGGTTCGGTTGCACGTTCGACATCGCGGGCGAGCAGCAGACAAAACGCTGCCCGAGAGGATGCTAGCATGACCGCCCGGTCAGGCGATCAAAGCGTCGATCGCCTTTGCGAGCGCGACATCGCGTTCGGTGACGCCGCCCGCGTCGTGGGTGACGAGGTCGATCCGGAGGGTGCCGTAAACGTTGAACCACTCCGGGTGGTGCTCGGCCCGCTCGGCGAGCAGAGCGACGCGGCTCATGAACCCGAAGGCCGTCACGAAGTCCGGAAACCGAAGCTCGCGGTGGAGCTTCCCGTGACGAAGCGACCAGCCCGGCAGGTCCCGAAGGGCAACCTCGAGCGCCGCGTCGCCGAGCCGGAGCGCGAGCGTCATGACCAGGCATGGTAGCGTCAGGCCCATGAAGATCCACACCTTCGCGAAGGCCCCGAACCCGCGGCGCGTCCACGTGTACCTCGCCGAGAAGGGCATCGAGCTCGAGCGCGTCGACGTCGACCTGCTCGGCGGCGAGACCCGCGGCGCCGAGTTCCGGGCGAAGAATCCGATGGGGACGGTCCCGGTCCTCGAGCTGGACGACGGGAGCTTTGCCTCCGAGTCGCTCGCGATCATCGAGTACCTCGAGGAGCGGCACCCGGAGCCGCCGATGCTGGGCACCACCCCGGAGGACCGGCTGCGCGCGCGCGAGCTCGAGCGGATCTGCGAGCAGGGCGTTCTACACAAGGTCGCGACGGTGCTGCAGCACACGCACCCGTTCTTCGCCAAGGCGCATCCGCAGACCCCGGCGGTGGCCGACTCGGCGCGAGCGTCGCTCGAGCGGAGCCTCGACGTGCTCGAAGGGCGCATCGGCCCTGGACCGTTCCTCCTCGGTGAGCGCCCGATGATCCCCGACTGCACGCTCTTCGCCGCGCTTTCGTGGGCATTCGCGATGGGCCTCAAGCTCGATCTGTCGGCACGCCCGAAGCTGACCCGGTTCAATGCCGAGTTCCGCCAGCGCCCGAGCTCCAAAGCCTGAGCCAACAAGCCCAGCGATGAGCCGTCAGGCGAAGAGCCAACAAGCTGCCAGCGCCGTCAGGCGAAGAGCCAACAAGCTGCCAGCGCCGTCAGGCGAAGAGCCAACAAGCTGCCAGCGCCGTCAGGCGAAGAGCCAAGAAGCCCAGCGATGAGCCCCAAAAACTCAGGCACCTTCTTGAACGATTCGGTCGGCGATGAGCTTGAAGTCCATTTGGAAGCTGCCGTCGTTGATCGCGGCGCGGAGCTGCTGGACCTTGTCGACGTCGATGCCGTGTTCGGCCGCGAGGGTCTTCGCCTTGGCCGAGACGGACGCCGTGACGTTGGCTCGGGCGCCCTTCGAAGCGTCGGATGCGGCGGTCTCACCGGAGGCCTTGGCCGAGGAGGAGCGGGTGCGGTCGACGGAACCGCCTCGGTCTGGCGCTTTGCTGCCAGGGATGCGCATGGTGTTGGTTCGAGGCCCCCGAGGGGAGGGCGGAGCCTCTCTCAACTCGTGGAACGGCCGAACTTCGGAAACCTTGAGCGAATTTTTCTCCCGAATTTTTCCACAGCGGCTCGGGAGGGCCCTCGCTGAACGCATGTTCGTGCTACGACGCGACCGCGCATGACGCACGGGAGCGAACAGCCGACGGTTCCAGCGCAGCTGCTGGAGACCCGACACGAGCTCGACCGACTCGACCGCGACCTCGTGGAGCTCGTGGCACGCAGGCGCGCGCAAGTCCGACGGCTGTGGGCCTGGAAGGACGCTTGCGGGTTGCCCTTGCGGGACGCCGAGCGAGAGGCCGGCCTGCTCGCTCGAGCCGAAGAGCTCGGCGCGAAGCTCGGACTCGGACGGAGCGCGACGCGCACACTGATGCTCGCGGTCTTGGCCGCGATGCACGATGACGGCACGACCCCAGACGACGACCGAGGACGCGACACCACATGACATCCATCAACCCGTCTCCGACAACCCTTCCGATCGCGACCGTCGCCGAAAGACTCGGCGTCGCCGCAGCCCATGTCCTGCCGTACGGACGCGACAAGGCGAAGCTGGACCTCGCCGCGCTCGCGGCCCCGCGTCGTCGCGAGGGCAGCGGCAGGCTCGTGCTCGTCTCGGCGATCACGCCGACCCGCGCCGGAGAAGGCAAGACGACGACCACGATCGGACTCGGCCAGGCGCTCGGGCGGCTCGGGGTCTCGTCGTGCATCGCCCTGCGCGAGCCGTCGCTCGGGCCATGCATGGGCGTGAAGGGCGGCGCGACCGGCGGAGGCGCCAGCCGCATCGTCCCGATGGAGAGCATCAACCTACATTTCACTGGCGATCTCCACGCCGTGACGACGGCCCACAACCTCCTCGCGGCGACGCTCGACAACCGCCTCTTCCATGGCGAGGACCTCGGCATCGATCCGCGCCGCGTCACCTGGCGCCGCGTGATCGACATGAACGATCGGGCGCTCCGCAACTGCGTGATCGGGCTCGGCGGGGCCACCCAGGGCGTGCCGCGCGAGACCGGTTTCGACATCACCGCGGCAAGCGAGGTCATGGCGATGCTGTGCCTCACGGAGGGGCGCGACGACCTCCGAGCGCGAATCGATCGCACGCTCGTCGCGCTGACGCGTGACGGAGCGCCAGTGACCGCAGGCCGCCTCGGGGTGACGGGGGCGATGCTCGCCCTGCTCGACGAGGCGATGATGCCGAACCTCGTCCAGACGGTCGAGGGCACGCCTGCGGTCGTGCACGGCGGGCCGTTCGCCAACATCGCGCATGGCTGCAACAGCGTGCTCGCGACGCGCATGGCGCTGCACCACGCGGACTGGGTCGTGACCGAGGCGGGCTTCGGCTTCGATCTCGGCGCCGAAAAGTTCTTCGACATCAAGTGCCGTTCGGCGGGGCTCGATCCGGCGGTGGTCGTGCTCGTCGCGACGGTGCGCGCGCTGAAGCTGCACGGCGGCGTGAAGTACGAGGCCTTGAGCACCCCCGATCCGGCCGCCGTCGAGCGCGGACTCGAGAACCTCGAGCGACACCTCGACAGCGTGCGCGTCTTTGGCAAGGAGGCCGTCGTCGCGATCAACCGCTTTGCCGCCGACTCGCCGGACGAGCTCGCGGTCGTCGAGCGAGCCTGCGAACGGCTCGGCGTCCCGTGTGCGCTCGCAGATCATTTCGCACGCGGCGGCGAAGGCGCACTCACCCTCGCCGAGCGCGTGATCGAGGTTGGCTCGCGCCCGAGCGCTCCCTTCACGCCGACGTACGACCTCCGCGATTCGCTCGAGGACAAGGTCCGCGCCGTGGCGACGAAGATCTACGGCGCCGACGGCGTCACCTTCGCGCCGCAAGCCGAGCGCGCCATCGCCGAGGCGAAACGGCTGGGGTACGGCGGACTGCCGATCTGCATCGCGAAGACGCAGAGCTCGCTCTCCGACGATCCGAAGCGCCTCGGGCGCCCCCGCGGCTTCACCCTCGCCGTGCGCGACATCCAGGTGAGCGCGGGCGCGGGGTTCGTGGTCGTGTTGACTGGCGATCTCCTGCGAATGCCGGGGCTCCCGAAGGAGCCCGCTGCGGAGCGCATCGACGTCGTCGACGGCGCCATTCGCGGTCTGATCTGACCTCCTGCAGGCGCGCGACGCGGCGAGCCGACCGACACGCGCGTGCGGCCCCGCGCGTCACGGGGTCGAACCGGCCGTGAGGACGATGGTGTGTTCACCACCGCCACCGCACGGCACAGCGACGACCCCGGTCGCGTCATCGCGCCCGACGATGAGCGGCTCGCCATCGCACGTGACCTGAAAGGTTGCCGCAAAGTCGGTGGCCGCCGGGACGAAGATCTCCGTGGGCGCGTCGATCGCGTCGTCACCGACGAGGACCAGCTCGAAACGGCGGGCGTCGCGGTCATAGCCATAGCGCCGCGGGAAGCCGGCGATGCGCTGGGGAGCGACCTTCGAGAGCGCGCGGCGGACCTCGTCACGCTCGAGCCAGGTCTCGGTGGCCGCGTCGAAGTCGTGAAGGCCCCAGCTGTCCTGGCTCTGCTCCTTCCAGAGCCAGTAGTACGCGCCGGCCTGGAACTCGTCCTGCAGCTCGAGTTGCCAGCGGAGATAGTCTGCGAACTCGGGGCGCTCGGGGTCGTAGCCGAACTCGGTGATGACGAGTGGCGCCTGCCAGCTCTCGGCCTCGAGGCGCGCCGCTTCGTTCGACGGGCGCAGCGTCTCCCTGGTCAACGCAGCCCGCTGTGCCTCGGTGCCGTTGAAGGCGAGCGTGTAGACGTGCGGCGCGTAGACGGTCCGAGGCCACGGCGCGCGGGTCGCGATCGGTGCCTTGTCGAGGAGGTTGCGAAGCGCATCGGGCTCGAAGAACACGAGCCGACCCGGATCGACCTCCCGGACCGCCGCGATCACCTCGTCGTGCAGCCCGTCGAGGTAGAGGCTCGGGGCGAGGGGCTCGTTGAATGCTTCGATGGCGAGCACCTCCTGGCGACCACGGAAGCGCTCGGCGACGACCTTCACTGCCCGCGCGAAGCGGGTACGAAGCTCGGCGCCTTCGCTCGATGGGCCGAAGAAGGTCGAGAAGGCGGCGATGACTTGCGCCGATGTGCGCCGCTCCTCGAGATCCGTAGCGGGGCCCTCGAGGAGCATCTCGGGGGGCGGACGAATGGCCCAGAGCGGGGCGCCGTCCTCGCCGATTTCCTTCGAATATGCATCTTGATGAAAATCAATGATCACCGAGAGGCCCGCGGCGCCCGCGAGGGTCACGACCTCGTCGAGCCGCGCGAGGTAGCTCTCGCTCCAGGGCTCGCCGTCCCTCGGCTCGAGCCCGCTCCAGTTGATCGGGAGGCGCAGCGAGTCGAAGCCGATCGCACGAGCCCGCGCTGCGTCCGCCGACGTGAACTCGGGGATGGGCTCGAGCGGGATGCGACCGTCATCGAAGGTGACGTCGAAGAGCCCCTCGACGCGCGCGTTGATGCCGTGGAGGACGACGACACGCCCCTCGCCATCGACGATCTGGCGGCAGCGAACTCCGTACCCGTCGGACCCGTTGGCCGGCTCATCGCACGCGGGCGGAGTGTCGTTCGAGGTGGTGCAGGCGACGCTCCCGAGCGCGGCGAGCATCGCGAGGGTGAGCGAGCCGATCCTCATCGACGCGAGGCTTACCACGCATGTTGGGACGTCGACAGGCGCGAACCGCGAATGTCATGGCGCGTGCGGCGTTGGGACTTGTCGGCAGACCGGAGTCTGTTTACGCCGACGCCATGAAGCTCCGCACCGCGCTCCGTACCCTCGCTTCGTCGCTCGTCCTCCTCGCCGTGGCCTGCGGTGGCGACGACGAGGCCTCGACCACCGGGACGGCCGCGGCGACGACCGCGACGCAAGGCAGCGGAGGCGCGGGCGGCAGCACGAGCGGAGCCGGCGGCGAGGGCGGCGCGACATCGACGGGCGAAGGCGGCGGCGGCCTGGGTGGGCACGGGGGCGCGAGCGACCTCGCGTCGTTGCTCGTCGGCGACTGGAAGCCGACCGGGATGGACGACAGCGGGATGGGCTTCAAGCCGGCGAAGCCCAACGACCCGTTCTTCGTGTTCATGGCGGACCACAAGCTGGCGCTCGGCGGCTGCGGGACGCCGGCCAACGCCACGTGGACCTTCACCGAGGGCGGCGCGCCGGGTGCGCTCGGGATCGTCAGCGTGTCGTTCGGAGCGACGACCATCAACTGGTACGTGATCGAGCTCGACGCGACGAAGTTCGTCTTCGGCGAAGGCGGCGACAAGTTCTACTTCGAGCGGGCGAAGTGCAGCTGAGCGAGCCGAATCGCGCCGCTCACCAATCGAGCTGACTCCCGACGACGAGGCGCAGCGACTCGGGAGCGCCTCCCTCGTCGAGTGGGCGGGTTCCCGCCGCGACGAGGAGCTCGAACCCGTGCTCCGTCCCGACGTTCGTTCGCATCCCGAACCCGAAGGACTGCCGAAGCGCACCGAGCGACGCGCCTTCGAAGCTCGGTCCGAACACGTTCCCAAACCCGTAGTGGATCACGCCTTCGAGCCAGATCCAGATCGGCCAGGCGTACTCGACCGTCGATGACAGGGCGCTGCGACCGAGGAGCCTCCCGGGCAAAAAGCCGCGCAAGGGGCGCCCGCCACCCAGGCTCGCCAGCTCGGTGAACGGAATCGACGCGCGTCCACCCTCTTCCGGCACTTGGGGATCGATCCGCTCGGCCGCGAAGGAGACGGAGACCACCCGCCGGCGCCAGACATCGACGGCCGCGGTGAGCTTCGCGCTCTGACGCAACAAGGCCAACATCGGGCGTGCCGCGTAGATTGACGAATCGTCAACTGACGGTCCCCCAAGCATCTCCATCCGCGCCCCGAACCGGACACCGGTCGACGAGGGCTCCTCGGCGTCGCTCTCGGGGGGGCCCTCGAGCGGGGCTGGGGTCCGGGTATCGAGGATCGTCCGCAGGCCGATCCGGGCGAGGGTGTAGCCGCTCTCGAACGCCCCCGGCGGCGCCACGAAGCCCCGACGGAGCGCCGCGGCGAGCTCGCCGTGCTCGTCGTCGAAATCCGCGCGGCGGACGCTGAGGTCCGCGTCGATCCGGCTCTTGGGCCATGGCCGGAGCGTCGTCGCGAGGTGGGCATCGACGAACGACTCCGCGAACCGCACGCGCGCGTCGAAGGGAGCCCGCGGCCCGATGCCCCAATAGAGCCGGTCGGTCCGACGCTCGGCTTCGACGTGAAGCCCGACCGTGCGCGTGGGCCCGAACGACGGCTCGCGTGCGAGGTGATGGCGCAGCGACGTGGAGATCCGGTACCAGCCGCGACCGCCCGTCGCGACGTGCAGCCGCAACGCGCTACCGTCGTAGAGTCAGTCATCGCTCGAGAGGTAGAGCCCGACGCTCGGGGGGAACCCGAAGTCGACGAGTGCGGTCGGCACGATCGTGCTCGCGCGGCGTGGCCCCCAGGTAAGCGCGTCTCGGATCTTCGCGGGGACGCGTCGGCGCTCGAGCTCCGTCACCGTGACCGCGAGTGGACGCCGGACGAGGTACTCGAGCGTCGCGTGGAGCGGCAGAAGCGCGGTGCGCGGAAGCCACAGCGCGAGGTCGGTGACGAGGGCGGAATTGGGGGGGCGTCCCTCGAGATCGGGTCGGGGTCGCTTCGGTGGAGCGCTCGCGATCTTCGCGACGAAGCCCCCGTCGAAAACCTCCGTCGCCCCGCTGCGCGCGACACCGAGCAGCGTCGCGACGGTGACACTCGCACCCAGCGCGACGGAACCCTCGGAGGCCACGGGGCGACAGGTACGCCTCGCCGCGCCACCGTCGGCTCAGGGCCGCGGCGCTTGACCGACCGAGCGGAGCCACTGCTTGACGCGTACGCCCGCGGCGTCCGGCCAGCCGAGGCCATCGAAGTGGCGGAGGAGCTGCGGCGTATGGTCGCCGCTCTGGTTCGTGTCGCGGAACGCTCGCCGCGCTGCGTCCACCTCGCGTACGACGTCGAGCCAGCGCTCCTCGAGCGCGCCGAGCCAAGCCAGCGTGAGGTGGCGATGCTGCTTCGGCTCGGCCTCGTCGAGGGCGGTCGCCTCGCAGCGAATCAGCGCGTCGCGCGCTGCGGTGGGATCCTTGCGGTAGAGCGCGACCTGAGCGAGCAGCAAGTACGACTCGACCTTGCCCCAAGGGTCGTTGAGCTTGCCGTACAGCGCGCCGGCCGCACGCGCGTGCACCTCGGCGGTGTTCGGGTGGCCGCCATCGAGGGCGTTCATGGCGAGCAGGCGCTCACACCCGGCCTCGCCGCGAGGATTCTCGATTAGTCGGAACGCCTTCAACGTCGCGGTCGCGCGCTCGTGGCACCGCGTGAACTCCCCTTCCCGATGATCGGCGTGCGCGAGGGCGAGATCACACTGAGCGACGCCCAGGCGGTACCCGATGCGCTCGAGATCGGCGTGCGCGAGCATGAGGACCTCGCGCGCGCGTGCCGGCGAACCTCCCGATTGCTCGATGAATCCCTGCAAGATCAGGCACTGCGAGCGCCCGAGCATGTCGCCGACCTGGAGGAATTTGCCGGCGGCGTGGTGGAGCACCTCGAGCGCGCTGCCGTGCTCGCCGAGAAGGTAGTCGATCTCGCCGATCAGCACCTCGCACTGCGCCTGACCCGCGAAATGATCGTGCTTCTTGAAGAGCGCGTGCGCTTTGGTGACGAGCCTCCGACCGTGCGAGGACGCGCCGAGGTCGGACGTGATGTGTCCAAGGAGCCTCGTGGCCTGGGCCTCGTTGACCTCATCGCCGTAGTCGCGGAAGGTACGCCGCGCTGTTTCGGCTTCGCGACGCGCATCCTCGAGTGCCCCCGAGTGACGGCTCGCCTCGGCGCGCCAGCGAAGGTGGTGAGCGAGGTGCAGCCCGGCGAGCTTGTCGTCGAGCAGCGAGAGATCGCGAAGGGTGGCGCTGGGATCGCGGACCTGACTCCACGACCCGGCGACGTAACCGTGGAGCAACGTCGCGCCCTGCTCGAGCTCGCCCGCCCGCTCGAGGTTCGTGACGCGATGGCGGACGATGCGGCCGCTCGAAGCCGCGGGGTGAAGGGACAGCGCGTTCGACGCGAGCAGGAAGACCCGCCGCGCGTCGGGCTGCTCGAACAGCTGCTGCAGCAAATACTCTTGCAGGAGCGCGTGCGGCCAGTGGAGCTGCTCGGCGCCCGACATCAAGAGGAGCTGCGCGCGCTTCATGGCGCTCATGGCGCGGGTCGCGTCGAGCCCGAGATCCGAGAGGAGCGCCCGAAGCACGTCTCGACGGATGTCACCACCGAGCGCCGAGGCTGCGAACGCCGCGGGACGGAGGTCGGGTGGCAACGCCGCGAGTCGCTCCTCCCACAGCTCCGCCGTCGTCTCGGCCGTCCGCGACAGGGCGTCGTCGCTGGCGTCGTAGGTTCCGTCCGGGCGCTGCGTCAGCGCGCCGCTCATCGCCCACGAATGCAGGAGCTGCAGCGCGAAGAGCGGATTGCCCTTGGCGCGCTTGGCGGCGACGGAGAGTGCCGCGGGGCTCAGCGGCAACGTGTCGCGCAGGAGGACCTCGGTCTCGCGGAGGTCGAGCGGCTCGACCTCCATGCGTCGGCCACCGAATTCCTCGAGCAAGAGCTCGATGCGCGCGCGGGCGGTCGGATCGTTGGCGACGTCCTCGTTGCGCATCGTCGCGAGAAACAGGATCGGCACGTGCTTGAGATCGCGCTTGATACGCGCGAGCCGAGCGAAGGTGTCCGCCGGAGCGCGATGGAGATCGTCCAGCCAGAACAACAGCGGTCGGCTCGCCGCGGTCTTCTCGATCGTCTTGCGGATCACGAGCCACTTGAGCTCGGGCCGATCGAGCACGAAGCGCTTCTTCGTCGGGCCGAGAACGTCGGCTTCTTCCTTGACGCGACAGAGCCACGCGGCCGCGCCCGCGACCCAGGTCAGCTCCTCGTCGTCCGTCGTCGGAACCCGCCAGAAGTTCATGAGGACCTTCTCGACGGTGGCGCGCTTGGCCTTCTCGAGCCGGTAGTGCTGAACGAGCGCGCCGACGACGCCATCGAGGGGCGCGGCGATCTTGCGGTACTTGGCGCGGAGCGGTCGCATCAAGGCGAGCTCGTGCACCTCCTGGCAGAGCCACTCGGCGATCCGGCTCTTGCCCACGCCGGCGGTCCCCGACAGGAGGATGAAGCGATGCAGCGGATCCGCGCTGTCGGCGACCTCGCGCACGATCTCGATGAGCTCTCGGCGCTCCTCGACGCGCGCGACCATCGGGCTCGGTCGGATCCCGAGGAGCCCCGGCGTCGCGACGGCGGGCTCGCGCTCCTCTTCGGGCGCACCGTCGGACGTCGACCCGACGTCGCTGATCAGGCTGTGCCCGGCCCAGCTCGACTCCGAGCGGACCGAACCGGTGCTCGGCGGCAAGGTCACCGAGGTCCCCGACGGCCGCAGCTCGGACCAAGCCCGCCGAGCGTCCGCCGCGAAGTCGAAGCGGTTCCAGGGCCATTTCTCCATCAAGCGATGGATGAACGCTTCGACCCCCGCCGGCACGCCAGCCGGCAGCTTGACCGCCGGCGGAGGCGAACTCTTGTGGTGCTCGAGCAGCTCTTCGTTCGTGCCGTCGAAGGGCTCCTCGCCGACGAGCAGCGTGTAGATGAGGCAGCCGAGAGGGTACAGATCGGTCGCGGGCCCGACGTGCGGGGTGGCCATCCGGATCTGTTCGGGGGCCATCCATCCGGGCGTCCCCGCGCCATAACGAACCGTGGGCGCGACCTCGCGCGAGCCGTCGAGGCGATGGTCGACGAGATCGCGCGTGAGCCAGGCGAGGCCGAGATCGAGCAGGTACGCGCGACATCGTTCGTCGCCGAGCGAGCGGTCGAGCAGAATGTTCGATGGCTTGAGATCACCGTGGATCACGCCGCGCGAGTGAGCGTGCGCGAGGCCGGCGAGGACCTGGTCGATCGTGCTCCAGATGACCGGCCAGGGGATCGCGCCCTCGGTCTTCGCGCGGTAAATCCACTCATGGAGCGAGCGCCCTGCCGCGACATCCATGACGATGTACGGCGCGCCATCGGCGAGCACGCCGTAATCGCGAGCGCGCACGATGGTTGGATGCGAGAGCCCCGCGAGCGCGCGCGCCTCCTCGAAGAAGAACCACGCGTCGTCCTGCCGCGCCTTGCGACGCGCCTTGGTGTCATCGCCGCCCTCGGCCCCATCCTCCGGGCTGCGCGGCATCAGCTTGAGCGCGACGCGCTCGTCGAGCGCGAGGTCGCGACACAGGTAGACGTAGCCCATGCCACCGCGTCCGAGCTCGCGGCGCACCTGGTAGCGACCGGCGAGAACGGAGCCGACTGCGAGGGCGGTGGGTTTCGCAGAAGACATGAAGGCGAGCCGGAGACTACCAACGCCCGCGGAGAGCGCCAGTCCCACGCGATCGGAAATCGATGCTAGTTTGACCTCCTGATGTCGGGGACGATCAAGGTTCTTGCGTTCGCGGGCGCCCGGGACGTCGTCGGTACCGACGCGCTGTCGTGGCCGCTCGCGGTGCCCTGCACGGCGGCCGAGTTCCTCGAGGCGTTTTGCACAGGGTTTCCCGGATTGTCGCTGCACCGCTCGAGCATTCGCCTCGCGATCAACGGGCGCTACGCCGCGAACACCGACGTGATCCACGCGGGCGACGAGGTCGCGTTGATCCCTCCGGTCGCGGGAGGGTGACTCGCGTGGTCGCAGGGACGTTCCGCTTCGAGGCCGTGGCTGACGAGCTGCCGTGGCTGCCGCTCGCGGCCCGACGCGCGCTCGACGTCACGGGCCTCAAGCTCTCGCTCGCGGCGTGGCAGGCGTTGCCTCTCGAGGCCCGCGCGAGGCTCGTCTTGCTCGGGGTTCCCGACGCGATCGCCTGTGACGCGGTGCGGGCGCTCATCGTCGACGCTGCCCCCGCTCCGACCGCGCTCGAGCCGCTCGACGAGCTCACCCTCGCGGGTTGCGACGCGCCGGCCGCGGAGCTCCTCGCCGGGCTGCGGCCCCTCGAGGCCACCTGGCCACGCCTGTCGCTGCTGGCCCGCTTCGCGCTCCGGCATCTCGCCCGCCGCGGCGATCGCGATCGTCTGCTCGCGGCGCACGACGAGCTCGTGGGCGAGAGCCCGCTGTCTCACCTGGACGCGCACGGCGCGGTGCACATGGTCGACGTCGGTGGCAAAGCCCGAAGCCATCGTCGCGCCGTGGCGCGGGCCCGCGTTCGGATGCGCCCCGAGACCGCGCGCCTCGTCCTCGATCAGAACGCGCCGAAGGGAGATGTCCTCGCCACCGTGCGGATCGCTGGGATCATGGCCGCGAAGCGCACGAGCGAGCTCATCCCTCTCTGCCACCCGATCCCGCTCTCGCGGGTGACGATCGCCATCGACGTCGACGTCGCGGGTGGCCTCGTCACCATCGACGCGTCAGCCGAGACCCACGATCGGACCGGCGTCGAGATGGAGGCGATGGTCGCCGCGAGCCTCGCGGGCCTGACGCTGTACGACATGCTGAAGGGCGTCGAGCGAGGGATCACGCTCGAGCAGGTCGTGCTCGTCGAGAAGCAGGGTGGACGGTCGGGGCACTACGTGCGGAGCGAACCATGAGCCTGGCTGCGCTGCGCGACGAGCCGCTCTCGCTCGACGAGGTCGTGCGCGCCGTCGCGGACGAGCGCGCAGGCGCCGTGGTGACCTTCGTCGGGATGGTGCGCAACCACAGCGCGGGTCGTGACGTGACGAAGCTCGAGTACCACGCGTACCGCACGATGGCGGAAGCGGAGCTCCGCGCGATCGCCTGCGAGCTCGAGGCCGAGCACCCCGGGGTGCGGCTCGCATGCTTGCATCGCGTCGGCACGCTGGCCGTCGGCGCCGCGGCGGTCGTCTGCGCGGTGAGCGCTCCCCATCGCGAGCGGGCGTTCGTCGTGTGCCGGGAGCTCATCGACCGGGTCAAGGCTCGCGTCCCGATCTGGAAGCGCGAGCATGGCGAGAGCGGGCCATCCTGGGTCGGCTGGGAAGACGCCCGCACCTGAGCACCGCGGGCTAGCCGCGCAAAAAAACACCGCGCTAGCCGCGCAAAAAAACACCGCGCTAGCCGCGCAAAAAAACACCGCGCTAGCCGCGCAAAAAAACACCGCGCTAGCCGCGCAAAAAAAACACCGCGCTAGCCGCGTAAATGCGCGACCGAACGCAAGAAATTCCCGGCGAGGATCTTCTGGATGCGCTCGGGTGACCAGCCGCGCTCGAGCATCTTCTGAACGAGGACCGGCTGCTCGAGGCACGTCGCGATGTCGGGCGGCGCGACGATCGCGCCATCCCAGTCGCTCCCGAGCGAGGCGTGATCCTCACCGACGGTGTCGACGATGTGCGCCAGGTGACGGAGCACGGCGTCCGCGCTCCGTCCCGCCTTCCCCTTTCCGAGGAAGCTCGCCTGGTACATGACGCCGATCGTTCCGCCGGTGTTCGCGACGGCCCGCAGTTGCTCGTCGTCAAGGTTGCGCCAGTGCGGGTAGACGCCGGACACGCCGGTGTGGGTGACGATCAGCGGGAGGCTCGGGTCGTGCGCGGCAACGGCGTCGAAGAACCCGGGCCGATCGATGTGCGCGAGATCGACGAAGATGCGCTTGTCGTCGAGTCGCTTGACGTAGTCCTTGCCGAAGGTGGAGAGGCCGCCCCCCGCGAGCTTCAGCGGCGAGCTCGTGACGCCGATCCGCGACGACGTGAGGTGCACGAGCGTGATGCGCAGGACGACGTCGTCGGGGATGGCGTCGAGCGCGTCGAGATTCTCGTCGAGGGCGTTGCCCCCCTGGATGCCGATGAAGGCTCCATGCTTCCCGGCAGCGCGTGCCTCCCGGTACTCCCGCGCGTTGCGGACGACCTGGAAATGCTCGCGATGTTCCGCGAAGATTTCGCGGAGGCGCGTCACGTTGCGGATGAAGGCCTCCCGGCGCCCGCGCGCCGTCCGCCATGGGTTCGTGGTGATGATCCAGGTGGCGCCCGTGAGGCCCGCCTCGAGCACGCGGGGAAAATCGCACTGCGAAAGGAAGCGTGCGCCGAGCAGTCCACGCCCGTGTCGCTTCGCGAGGTCGTAGCCGAAGATCCGGCTCCAGATGAACGAGTCGAGGTGAAGGTCGATGACGTCGGAGCGCGCCATCAGCTCGGCGGCCTCCTGCGAGATCCCGCACGACGCGACCCAGAGCTTCGGATCGCGGCGTGCGTCGGCGAACTGGAGCACCGTTTCTTCTCCCCTCTTCGCGATGGTCGCAGACGCGCGGGACCGCCCCGCGGTCAGACCCCCGTCCACTCCTGGATGCTGCGCACGCGCGGCAGCGCCTCCTCCGCCGCGGCTTCGTCGATCGCCTCGAGGTACTCGATCCCGGCGAGCGCGGCGCTCATCGTCGTGAAGTAAGGCACCGCGAGCTGGAGCGAGTGACGGCGGATCGAGTAGCTGTCGCGCACCGATCGGGCGCCCCGTGTCGTGTTGACGACGAGCTGGATGGTCCCGGCCTTCAAGGCATCGACCGCGTGCGGCGAGGACTCTCCGACCTTGTTGATGCGCTCGGTGGGGATGCGCGCGCGGGCGAGCGCGTCGGCGGTGCCCCCGGTCGCGACGAGCGTGAAGCCCAAGGCGCGCAGCCGCCGCGCGATCACGCAGGCCGCCGCCTTGTCGCGATCGTGGACGCTGATGAAGGCACGCCCGGAACGCGGCAGGCGAACGCCCGCACCCGCGAGGGCCTTGCCGTACGCGCGCGCGAAGGTCTTCGCGATCCCCATCACCTCGCCGGTCGAGCGCATCTCCGGACCGAGCTGCGTATCGACGCCCGGAAGCTTGATGAAGGGGAAGACCGACTCCTTGACCGCGACGTGGGTGGGCACCGCGAAATCGGTGACGCCCTGCGCCTCGAGCGACTCGCCGGCCATCACCTTCGCGGCGATCTTTGCGAGCGGACGACCGGTCGCCTTCGAGACGAACGGGACCGTGCGCGCAGCACGCGGGTTCACCTCGAGGACGAACACGTCGCTGCCCTTCACGGCAAACTGCACGTTCATCAGGCCGACGACGCCGAGCTCGAGCGCCAGCTGGCGCGCGTTCTCCTCGATGGTGGCGATCACGGCGGGCGAGAGTGAGTGCGGCGGCAGCACGCACGCCGAGTCTCCGGAGTGAATGCCGGCCTCCTCGATGTGCTGCATGACGCCGCCGATCACGACGTGCTTGCCGTCGGACACCGCATCGACGTCGACCTCCATCGCGTCGTTGATGTACTTGTCGACGAGCAGCCGCGTGCTCCCTGCCTCGCGCGCCGCCTCGACCGCGACGTGCACGTACGCCTCGAGTTCGCGCTCGTCATCGCAGATCATCATCGCGCGCCCACCGAGGACGTAGGACGGCCGAACCAGCACCGGGTAGCGAATCTCGGCCGCGATCGCGCGGGCTTCCTCCGGACTCGAGGCGATGCCGCCCCAGGGCCGCTGCATGTTCAGCTTCGCGAGCAGCTCGTCGAAGCGCTGCCTGTCTTCGGCACGATCGATGGCGTCGGCGCTCGTGCCGAGGAGCCTGATGCCGGCCTTCGCGAGGGGCACCGCGAGCTTCAGCGGCGTCTGCCCGCCGTACTGCACGATGACGCCGAGGAGCTCGCCGGCCCGCTGCTCCTCGCGGCAGATGGCGAGCACGTCCTCGAAGCGAAGCGGCTCGAAGTAGAGTCGGTCGGAGGTGTCGTAGTCGGTCGACACGGTCTCCGGGTTGCAGTTGACCATGATGGTCTCGATGCCCATCTCGCGCAGGGCGAGCGAGGCGTGGACGCAGCAATAGTCGAACTCGATGCCCTGCCCGATGCGGTTCGGTCCGCCGCCGAGGATGATCACCTTCCGACGGGCGCGCGGCGCGATCTCGGCGCCGCCCGGTCCGTCGTAGGTCGAGTACATGTACGGTGTCGTCGCCTCGAACTCCGCAGCGCAGGTGTCGACGTTGTAGAAGGTCGGGGTCACGCCGTGGCGCTCGCGAGCCTCGGCGACCTCGCCTTCCGAGGCGCCGACGAGCCGGGCGATGCGCGTGTCGGCGAGCCCGATGCGCTTGGCTTGCCGGAGCGAGTCCACGTCGAGGGCGGCCTTCCCGAGCGAGGCGAGGCGACGCTCCTCGACGACGATGCGGTTCAGCTGATCGAGGAACCAGCGATCGATGCCGGTGAGGCGCTCGAGCTCCTCGATGCCGACGCCGAGCCGAAGCGCATCGGCGACGAAGAACAGCCGTTCGCCGAGCGGGACGGGAACCAGCTTGCGCAGCGTGTCGGCGAGCTCGTCCTGGCTCGGCGGCGGTCGGTCGGTCGGGGCCGAGGGCTCGCTCGGCGCGTCCATCAGCATGTCGCGCGTGGCGTTCGGGTTTTGGGCGAGCTTGCGGTAGTCGACGCGACCGATCAGGGACGCGAGACCATCGTGCCCGGTCTCGAGTGAGCGCGCCGCCTTCTCGAGCGCCTCCACGAAGGTGCGACCGATGCTCATCGCCTCGCCGACGCTCTTCATCTGGGTGCCGAGGCGCACGTCCGCGCCGGGGAACTTCTCGAAGGAGAAGCGCGGCCATTTCACGACGACGTAGTCGATCGTCGGCTCGAACGCGGCGCTCGTGCCGGTGATGTCGTTCTTGAGCTCGTCGAGCGTGTAGCCGACGGCGAGCTTCGCGCTGACCTTCGCGATCGGGTACCCGGTGGCCTTCGACGCGAGGGCGCTCGAGCGCGAGACCCGCGGGTTCATCTCGATGACGACGATGCGACCCGTGCGAGGATCGAGCGCGAACTGCACGTTGGCGCCGCCGGTCTCGACGCCGATCTCGGTGATCACCATGCGGGCGGCGTCGCGCAGTCGCTGGTACTCGCGATCGGTCAAGGTGAGCGAGGGTGCCACGGTCACCGAGTCACCCGTGTGGACGCCCATCGGATCGATGTTCTCGATCGAGCACACGACGATGAAGTTGTCGGCCCGGTCGCGCATCACCTCGAGCTCGAACTCCTTCCAGCCGAGCAGGCTCTCCTCGACGAGGATGCGGCTGCGGGGCGACTGGCTGAGCGCCCAGCTGACGACGCGCTCGAGATCTTCGGGCTTCTCGGCGATGCCGCCACCCATGCCGCCGAGCGTGAAGGACGCGCGGACGATCGCGGGGTAGCCGGTCCCAGGCTGGCCGTCCGTGCCCTCGACGATGGCCCGCGCCTCCGCGACGGAGTGCGCGTAGCCCGCGCGGGGCGTCTCGAGCCCGATCTTCGTCATCGCCTCGCGGAACTGGCGGCGACTCTCGGCCTTGGCGATCGACGCCGGTCGGGCGCCGATGAGCTCGATCCCGAGCGCCTCGAGGGTCCCGTCCTCGTGGAGCGCCAGCGCGAGGTTCAGGGCGGTCTGGCCACCGAGCGTCGGCAGGAGCGCGTCCGGCTTCTCGCGCTCGAGGATGGCGCGCAGCGTCCGAGGCTCGAGCGGCTCGATGTAGGTGCGCTCGGCGAGCCCCGGGTCGGTCATGATGGTCGCCGGGTTCGAGTTGATCAAGATCACCTCGTAGCCCTCGGCGCGCAGCGCCTTGGCTCCCTGGGTTCCCGAGTAGTCAAACTCGCACGCTTGACCAATGACGATCGGCCCGGAGCCGATCACCGCGATCCGCTTGATGTCGTCCCGCCGTGGCATCGCGGTGCAGGTAGCACCGGCGCAATCGGCTGTCAGTAGCCTGCTACGGGACCGGCACGGGGCTCAGGTCGAGCGCGGCCTTCATGTAATTTCGGGCATGGAGCGCATACGGACCGTCCGGCCGCCCCTCGAGGTGGCGACGAAACGCGTCGGCCGCCGGCTGGTACTGACCGACGCGGTAGAGCGCGATGCCCCGCGCGAGATCGGCGGGGTACTCCGGCGCGATCGCCGCGAGCCGTTCGAGCAGCTTCATCCGCTGAGGCGTGACGAGTCGCTCGCGCGCTGCCGGATCCGTCACGCCACGGCCCGGCGCGTCGTTGTTGACGAAGGGGTGATTGACGAGGAAGCCGAGCCGCACCCGCTCCTCGTCGACGGTCAAAAGCAGAGGCTCGCCGTCGGCGCCGACCATCGTGTTCCAGCGCTTCTTGAAGAGCACGCGGAGCTCGCGCTCGCCGACGACGAGGTCGCGGGTTCCGGGGACGCACCAACCGCTCCGCGAAAGCGCATCCACGAAGTCCCCCGAGAGGGCGCGCAGTTCCTCCGTCATGACGCCAGTCAACTGCCAGGCGCGCAGCTCACCCAGGAACCGGACGAGCTGGTAGGCGCGGAGCTTCTCGAGATCCGTGCCGAGGCGCCCGACCTTCGAGGCCGCCTCCGTGACGCGCTGCCGTGCCCGCGCGAACTCGTCGTCGTCCGAGCTCTGGGCCGCGACCTCGTTGTAGGTGCGGATCTCGCGGCCGAGCGCGCGAACGTCCACGTCGAGCTCGACCGCCGCGGCGGCCCGGGCCAGCTCGTCGTCGCGCGCCATCACGCGAGCGAGTGCCGGCGCATCGACGCGAGGCAGGGGCAGCGCCAGCGGTTCGACGCCGCGCGGTGCGGCGAGGAGGATCGCGCTGCCGGCGAGGACGAGCGCGAGCAAGCCGGCTTGCCAGCCCTCGAGGTGTCGTCGGAGACCGTTCGGTGTGGACATCGGTGCCGGGTTTGCGAAGGATGGCAGCGTAGAGGGACCCCTCCAGATGAGCAAGGAACTCCGCAGGCACGTCCGCAAGCGAGTGGACCTCGAAGCCTCGGTCACCGAGCGTGGCGGCAAGACCCACCCGGCCATCGTGCGGGACATGAGCCTCGGTGGAGCGTTCGTTGCGCTCGAGCCCGCGCCTCCCTTCGGCACCGCGCTCGACGTCACGTTCGCGATCGCGGGGGAGGCCATCACCCTCGAGGCCACCGTGCGATGGTCGAAGGCCGGGGGCGTCGGCGTGCAGTTTGGATTGATCGGCGCGCGGCACACCTTCCTCGTCACCGAGCACATCGCGAACGCCGAGCCGGTGCCCGACACGCGGCAGCCGCCGGCGTCCGACCTGCCGACGGACGAGTGACGGGTGCGGGGGGCGCCGCTCGCCAAGCTTCGGAAGCCCCCGACCGTCAGGTGACGTCGCCCGTCGCCGGATCGCCGGCCGGCTCGAGGTCGCCCCCGAGTTCGGTCGGCAGCTCGAAACCGATCCGGGCGCCGTGAGGCATCGCGGCCTCGGCGAGCACCCGACCACCATGTCCCTCGGCGATGCGCTTCACGAGCGCGAGACCGAGCCCGAGCGCACCCTTCGTCGACCCGTGACCGGCCTGGACGAAGGGCTCGAAGAGGACGCTGGGGTCCCCATCGGGGAACCCGGGTCAGCGATCTTCCGCGAGGATTCGAATTGCGCCATCGGCGCGCGCGATCGAGAGCCTCGTCAGACCACCGCCGTGTTCCTGCGCGTTCCTCAGCAAATTCGCGAGCGCCCGGAGCAAGAGCCCTTCGTCCCCGTCGATCCGGCAGAGCCCCTCGACGACGAGCCGTGAGGGCGGGAGGCCCGCGCGCTCGAGCGCACGCCGACCGAGCTCCGCCGCATCGAGGCTCCGCTTGTCGAGCGCGCGAAAGTCCAACCGCGAGTTCGCGATCAACTCACCGACGAGCGCGTCGATCTCGACGACCTCACGCTCGAGCTCATCGAAGGTCTTCGAGGAGGCTGCCCCGTCGCGCCCCAGCTCCACGAGCAGCCGCAGGCGCGCGAGCGGCGTCCGAAGCTCGTGGGACACCGCCGCGAGGAGCTCCTTCTGCGCGCGAAGCTGCCCTTCGATTCGTTCGGCCATGCCGTCGAACGCTCGATGCATCACGACGAACTCGTCGTCGGTCGAAGGCGCACGACGCCCCAGCGCGGTCCGAGCAGAGAGGTTGCCAGCTCCGAGTTCGTTCGCGACTCGAGCCAGCTCGACTGCAGGCCGAGCGAGCCTCCGCGCGATCATGCGCGACGCTCCCCAGACGAGGCCGAGCAGCGGCAGGAGCGCGAGCGCGAGCGTCGCGCCGTCACCCGAGGTGAAGCGCAGGGCGACGAGGACGACCATCGCCGAGGCGACGATGGTGAGGCCGAACCAGCGAAAGAGGCGGCGCTGCAAGCGATGCCGAGGACGATGGCGTCTCACCTGCTCTCCTTCGCGAGGAGGTACCCGACGCCGCGTACCGTCTTGATCAGCGAAGGAGAACGAGGATCGTCGCCGAGCTTCTGCCGCAAGTGCGACACGTGCACGTCGACCGTGCGCTCTCCGACGGTGACGTCGTCGCGTCCAGCAGCGGTCAAGATTCCGTCTCGGGCGACGACCCGCCCGGCCCGCTTTGCGAGCGTGACGAGAATGTCGAACTCGATGCCCGTGAGATCCACGTGCCGGCCCGCGAGCGTGACGACGCGGCCATCGACGTCGATCGAGAGCTCACCCACCGTCAGCATGCGATTCTCGGCGAGCGGCTGCGCACGGCGGATCAGGGCGCGCAGCCGAGCGAGGAGCTCGCGCGGGCTGAAAGGCTTGGCGACGTAATCGTCGGCCCCGAGCTCGAGGCCGACGACGCGCTCCGTCTCGTCTCCTTTCGCCGTCAGCATCACGATCGGAATGCGCGACGTGGCGCGGATCCGGCGGCACACCTCGATGCCGTCGAGACCCGGCATCATCACGTCGAGCAGCACGATGTCGAAGCTGGATGCTTCGAGCGCGGCGAGGCCTTTCCGGCCATCGGCCGCACCCGTCACATCAAACCCATTTTGCGAGAGGTACGCTGCGAGGAGCTCTTGCAGTCGAGCATCGTCGTCCACGAGCAACACGCGGTGAGCCATCGCGACCTCGGCGGAGCCTATCAGCCCTTCGTGTCACACGGGCGTTCGCACGGGCATGGGCCATGCCCGCCGTGGTGGGCCCGGCGCGCGTGTCGCAGCTCCATGCCGAAGCCTCCGACGACGCCAAGCAAGAGCAGGACCTTCACGATTCGACGCTTCATCGACGTTCTCCCTCGTTGTGGGTTTCTGGACGACTCGAAGCTCCGTCGAGCGTCCCCTCGGCGCGACAGCGCCCACTTCCGCCGCAGCTCGGTCGCCCTCCTCGCGAACGACCTCCGCAGCCCTGGTCACATCGACGCATCGCGACGAGACCGACCAAACATGCTGTGCCAATCGCAATACCGATCATCTTCGTTCTTCCTCCTCGGCGCGACCGTGCGCCGCTCGGAGATGAACATGAGGCGGCTGTGTGAAGGCCGTTCAGCGCGGATCGTGAAGAAGTGTGAAGATGCGCCGATTCTGCCGGTGTCTTGTCACGATGAGCCGGCTCGAGCCGGACGGGGACACCCCATCCTGACCGGGCGCGTCGCGAGGAGGAAGCCGCCTGCGGGCGGCGCCAATGCGTGAACGAGACACGCCGGCTACTTCGCGACGTAGGCGAGCGCCATGTACTCATCCGAGACCTCGGGGGTCGGATCGGCGCCCACGGCAAACGGGAGCACCTCGAACGTCTTGCCGGAGTCCTTGGAGTAGAACGTCGCGCCAGGCCACTTGTTGTCTTCGTCCTTGCCGGTGCTCGCAGCCTCCACCCCCACGACCACACCGTGGCCGTCGCTCGCGAACTTGCGATAGCTGTAAAACGAGCCCTTCGACTGCGGTGCGAGCAAGGTGGTGCCCGTCTTCGTCCAGTGCTCGCCGCCATCGGTCGTGGTCCAGGCGCTTTGCATGCCAGCCTCCAAGTCAAAGCCGGCGTAGAAGATCCCGCCGTCGATCCAGGCAACGCCAACGGACTCGTTGCGCTTGGTCGGAGATTTGATCTTCTTCCAGGTTTTTCCGCGATCTTCGGTGATCGCCAGCACCGGACCCGCCGGATCGAAGTACCACCCCTGGACGAGGATCTTGGCGCCGTCGGGCGAGACCGCGCAGCTCCCGGAGAAGCCCAGGGCCTCCCCCTTCGCGTCCTTGGCCACGGGGCGCGTCATCTCCTGGAAGCTCTTGCCACCGTCGCTTGAGGCGTAGAACGCTCCGGTGGAGCTCAGCTCGTAGACGGCCTTCTCGGCTCCGCTCGGGTTCGAACACAGCACGTAGCTCGAGTTGGGCCCCTTCGGCGTCTCGGCAGACGGCTCCACCTTCGTCCACGATTGGCCGTCCGTGGACGTCTTGACGTTGGGCTTCTCCCCCATGTCGGCCGCGTAGAGCGTGCCGTCCGCGCCTGCAGCCATCTGGGTGACCCACGCGTCGCTGCCGCCGATCTTGGTCCAGGCCTTTCCGTCCTTGGACTCGAACAGCGCGCGCGACGGGTAGTAGTACAAGAGGAAGCGCCCTCCGCTCGCGGGCGCCGCCGATGCGGCCTTCGCCGAGGATGAGGTCGAACCCGAAGCCGGCGTGTTCGCGGCCGGCCTCGCGGAGCTCGCCGAGTCGCTCTGCGACTTCTCCTTGCAACCGACCAGGAACGTCAATCCGGCGACCATCGCGAGCACCATTCTTTGCATCCGAGGAACGTCAATCCGGCGACCATCGCGAGCACCATTCTTTGCATCCGAGAAACGTCGCCCGATTCGCCAAGCCGAGCAAGGGCCATGGCGCGGGGCTGCGCCCGCACTCCCCTGCGGGCGCGGGAGGCGGCCGCTCGCCAAGTTTCGGACGTGCTGCCCTACGAGCGACGAAGGCGGCCGACCCATCGTGGACCGACCGCCTCCGCGTCACGCACCGTCCGCCGTCAAGCCTGCAACACCGGCAGCTTCGCCTTCGCGGCCTTG
>Ga0194129_10003302_pt1 | contig 22518 bp, 20 predicted proteins | sample TA2KigCa35mmetaG_FD_150862 | JGI IMG/M metagenome (GOLD analysis project Ga0194129, IMG submission 150862) | Freshwater microbial communities from Lake Tanganyika, Tanzania - TA2015038 Kigoma Deep Cast 35m | ecosystem: Environmental > Aquatic > Freshwater > Lake | place: Tanzania: Lake...
ACACGATTGAAGGCCGGTTTGATTTCCGCGCCGAAGGCATCCTCTTCGTCTTCGCCAGCCTGGTGAAGGATCAGCTCCTGGAGATGGACGAACTGGTTGGTCTTGATGCGGACAAGTTGTCCAAGATCGCGGCCATGTCCAGGTTCTAGGCGTCCTGCTCGGCGGCTTTCCTGGCCTCCAGCACGGCCAGGTAGAGCCCTTCGTCAATTTCGCGAATGTCGTATTCGCTCGGCAGCACCCCGTGGACATGGCGGTGCACGGCCATCCAGCAGTTGCGTTCGGCATCCCTGCACGTGGCGTCAAACGCATGCGAGTCCTTAACCAGGGCCTGCACCAAGGAAGGATCGTGCATCATCGTCACGCCGTTTCAGAATGGAAGCCGAAGCACTTGCATCATGGCGTTTGAACCGGCGCACAGGGCCTTGACCCATTCGGCCCTGGCGCTGCTTTGCGCCGCCCTGGGCTGCAGCGCTGTTGAGGTGGTGCGTGCTGACGATGCCGTCGGCACGCTGCAACCGCCCTGCCCCAGAATCGCTTCCCCGGCTGGCCAGTCGTACCTGCAACCGGCGCGGCTGCCGGCTGCGAACGTCGCTGCCAAGAACAAGCTCGGCTGTCTGTCGCCCGCCGACGCCATCTATGGGCCAGATGGCTGCCCATTGCGCTATTGCGGCAATGCTGCCGGCAGCTTCTCGTTGCCGGCGCCGTAGCTAGCTGCCGCTGCCGTAAGCGACCTGGCAGGCCGCATTAAGCAGCTGGGCCTGGCTGGCGTTGTTGGGGATCTGGCCATTGAGGAGACCCTGCTGGCAGTTGGCGGCACCCATCAGCTGGGTGCCGTTCACCAGGTAGTTGAAGCTGACCCCGTAGCTGCCCACCGCTTCAACCGATCCGTAGTTGAGCTCGTAGGTGGTGTTGGGCACCATGATCACGCTCGACTGGGCGTCGTCGGCGGCGTTGACCAGTCCACCGATGACTGCGCCCGTGGCCAGGGCACCCACGCCCCAGGCTGCTGCGTTGGCACCCCACCAGCCCCAATCCTCCCAGCCGCGATACCAACCGGTGTTCCAGGGGCGACTGCCCCAGTAGCCGCCCCCGGCCCAGTTGCGGTTCCAGCCGTTGTAGTCGCGGTTGTAGAAGTTGTTGTCGACGTTGACGTTGCGATTGAAGTGGTCGTTGTCGAAGCTGCCGTTGATGCGGTTGTCGCCATCCCAGTCGCTGCGGGCATCAGGACCAAACGCGGGGTGAAAGCCCTGATACCCAGCCCGATATCCACCGCTGTTGAAGTGGTAGGTGTTGCCCGTGTTGTAACGGAACCCTCCGCCACCTGCGCGAAACGCGCCGCCCCCTCCCCCGAACCGGGGGGCTGCAGCCAGGGGCTCAAGCCAGAGGCTTCCGAGCAGTGCCGTGCACAGAGCGAGGGCCGAAAGCGTGCGACGTGCCATGGGTTCTGACGGGAACGGGTTGAGGGGGGATCTGGAAAGTGAAGCGAAAGTGAAGCGAGGGGACAAAGGTGTTACCCGCCGGTCACCTTGGCGTGGTGCTGCTCCTCGGCGGCTGGCTTGGCCGCAGCTCGGGAGCCGGCCCGGCGGGCGCTGAGCTGCCAGCCCGCGACCCCGATGCCGGCCCCGAGAGCCAGCACCAACAGATCCCGCATCCATCCGGGCAACCGTCCGGCCAGGCTTTCAGCCAGCGGTGTGCCCTTGGGGTCGGGCCCGTAGGCCACCTGGCAGGCGGCATTGAGTAGCTGGGCCTGGGCTGCGCTGCTGGGCACCTGCCCATCGAGGAGCCCCTGCTGGCAATTGGCGGCACCCTTGACCGGTGGGCTGCCGGCGACGGCATAGCTGAAGTCGGCGCCGCTGGAGCCCACCGAATCCACCGTGCCGTAGTTCAACTGGTAATCGCTGTTGGGCACGTCGATCACCGGCGACTGCTGCTCGGCCGCATCGTTGACCAGGGTCGTGATCACATCGGCGCTGGCCAGGGCGGCCAGGCCCCAGCCGACCGCATTGCCGCCCCACCAACCCCAGGTGTCGGGACTCCAGTTGTACCAGCCGTAGCCCCAGGGTCTGCTGCCCCAGTAACCCCCATCGCCCCAGGCGTCGTTCCAGCCGCCGACGTCGCGGTTGTAGAAGTTGTTCTCGAGGTTGATGTTGCGGTTGAAGCGGTCGTTGTCGAAGCTCCCCCAGGAGCGGCCGCCGTTCCAGCTGCCGTCGTTCAGGCGCCGGAATTGATCAGCTGAGATGTTGTGCCCGGTCCAGGGGGTGCGGCTGCCGGCGCCATACAGGGGATGGCTGCCGCGGTAGCCCTGATCGAGCGAGCGATCGACGGGGCGATCGGCCCAGCTACCGCCACCGCCGCCTCCGCCGCCATCGCGCTCAATCGGTGCGGCCCGCTCAACCGGTGCGGCGTCGATTCTGGGTGCCGACTCCATCCGCGGCGCACTGAAGCGGTAGGCCCCACCGCCAAAGCTGCCGCCACCCCCCCCCGAAGCCGCCGCCGCCGCGAAAACCAGCACCGCCCCCGCCGAAGCCACCGCCGCCGCCGCCATCAAAGCGGGCCTGGGCGCTGCTCCCAGAGAGAAGAATGACGGATGCCAGGGCGAGGCTGGTGGCCAGGCGTGACTGTTTCATCGAGAGTTTTGACGTCATCGAGTATTAGCTGAGTTCCAGCACCTTGCAGCGGTATGCAACCTGTTGATGCAGTCCCGTTGGCTGGGCTCTTGAATTCGGTTCGGTTCCCTCGCCAGATCGTTTCGGCCTGTTCACCATGGGGACGGCTGGCCCTACCGATCGGTTCGGTCTGCCGGGGTGTGAGCGCCCCTGTGGCGCCCATACGGTTGCCTCAGTTGAAACACCGGGAGCGAAGACATGCATCCCACCGCCGAGCAGTTCACTGAAAAGGCCTGGGCCGCCATCGTCGCCTCCCAGCAGCTGGCTCAGCAGCGCCGTCAGCAGCAGATGGAGAGCGAGCACCTGCTGGCCGCGTTGCTGGCGCAGCAGGGGTTGGCGGGTCGCATCCTCGAGAAGGCCGGGGTGGATGTGGGCACCCTGAGCCAGCGGCTCGACGCCTTCATCGCCGGCCAGCCCTCGCTCAATGCCCCTCCCGACAACGTGTATCTGGGCAAGGGGCTCAATACCGTGCTGGACCAGGCGGCTGAGCTCAAGGGCAGCTACGGCGACAGCTTTATCGCCATCGAGCACCTGCTGCTGGCACTGGCGATCGATGATCGCTGCGGCAAGCAGCTGCTCAGCCAGGCCGGCACCGACGCTGCCAAGCTCAAGGACGCTGTCAATGCCGTGCGGGGATCCCAGAAGGTGAGCGACCAGAACCCCGAAGGCACCTATGAATCACTGGAGAAGTACGGCCGCGATCTGACGGCCGCCGCCCGCGAGGGCAAGCTCGATCCGGTGATCGGCCGCGACGAGGAGATCCGCCGCACGATCCAGATCCTCAGCCGCCGCACCAAGAACAACCCTGTACTGATCGGCGAGCCGGGAGTGGGCAAAACCGCCATCGTCGAAGGTCTGGCCCAGCGCATCGTCAACGGCGATGTGCCGCAGGCGTTGCAGAACCGTCAGCTCGTGTCGCTCGACATGGGCGCCCTGATCGCTGGGGCCAAGTACCGCGGCGAGTTTGAGGAACGGCTCAAGGCCGTGCTCAAGGAGGTCACCGCCTCCGAAGGCCAGATCGTGCTCTTCATCGACGAGATCCACACCGTCGTGGGGGCCGGCGCCACCGGCGGCGCCATGGACGCCAGCAACCTGCTCAAACCGATGCTGGCCCGCGGCGAGCTGCGCTGCATCGGCGCCACCACCCTCGATGAGCACCGTCAGCACATCGAAAAAGATCCTGCTCTCGAGCGCCGCTTTCAGCAGGTGTTTGTCGACCAGCCCACGGTCGAAGACACGATCTCGATCCTGCGGGGCCTCAAGGAGCGCTACGAGGTGCACCACGGCGTGCGCATCGCTGATAACGCCCTGGTGGCGGCAGCGGTGCTCAGCAGCCGCTACATCGCCGATCGCTTTTTGCCCGACAAGGCCATTGACCTGGTCGACGAGTCGGCGGCGCGCCTCAAGATGGAGATCACCTCCAAACCCGAGGAGATCGACGAGCTCGATCGCCGCATCCTGCAGCTCGAGATGGAGAAGCTCTCCCTCGGGCGCGAATCCGATGCGGCCAGCCGCGACCGGCTTGAGCGGCTCGAGAAGGAGCTGGCCGAGCTGCGCGAGCAGCAGAGCACGCTCAATGCCCAGTGGCAGGCCGAGAAGGGCGCCATCGATGAGGTGAGCGCCATCAAGGAGGAGATCGAGCAGGTGCAGCTGCAGGTCGAGCAGGCCAAGCGCAACTACGACCTCAACAAAGCTGCCGAGCTCGAATACGGCACCCTGGCCGAGCTGCACAAAACGCTGGCCGCCAAGGAGGCTGAGCTCTCTGGGGCCGCTGAGCGCGGTGAAGCCGGCAAGACGCTGCTGCGCGAAGAGGTCACCGAAGACGACATCGCCGAGGTGATCGCCAAGTGGACCGGCATCCCCGTGGCCAAGCTGGTGCAGAGCGAGATGGACAAACTGCTCCAGCTCGAAGCCGAGCTGCACACCCGCGTGATCGGCCAGCAGCAGGCTGTCACCGCCGTGGCCGATGCGATCCAGCGTTCGCGCGCCGGCCTGAGCGACCCCAACCGGCCGATCGCCAGCTTCCTGTTTCTGGGACCCACGGGCGTGGGCAAGACCGAGCTCTCGAAAGCCCTGGCCTCGCAGCTGTTCGACAGCGACGAGGCGATGGTGCGCATCGACATGTCCGAATACATGGAGAAGCACGCCGTCAGCCGCCTGATCGGTGCACCTCCCGGCTACGTGGGCTACGAGGAGGGCGGCCAGCTCACCGAGGCGGTGCGGCGCCGGCCCTATGCGGTGATCCTGTTTGACGAGGTGGAGAAGGCCCACCCCGATGTGTTCAACGTGATGCTGCAGATCCTCGATGACGGCCGCGTCACCGACGGTCAGGGCCGCACGGTGGATTTCACCAACACAATCCTGATCCTCACCAGCAACATCGGCAGCAGCTCAATCCTCGATCTGGCGGGTGATCCGGCGCGCCATCTGGAGATGGAGGCACGGGTCAATGAGGCGCTGCGGGCCCACTTCCGGCCCGAGTTCCTCAACCGGCTCGATGAGACGATCATCTTCCACAGCCTCAAACAGGAGGAGCTGCGTCAGATCGTTGAGCTGCAGGTGAAGCGCCTGGCCCAACGGCTCGATGACAAAAAGCTCGGTCTCGAGCTCGATGCCGAAGCCCTCGATTGGCTCGCCGGCGTCGGCTACGACCCGGTGTATGGCGCCCGGCCGCTCAAGCGCGCCATCCAGCGCGAGCTGGAAACACCGATCGCCAAGGGCATCCTGGCGGCCCAGTTCACCCCTGGCCACACCATCGCCGTCGATGTGGAGCACGAGCGGCTGCGCTTTGCGCAGCACGAGCCGGCCAAGCTGCCGGTGCTGGTGTGATGCACCGTTGCACTGACCAACCATGAGCTGAACAATCATGAAAGGCTGCATCCGCTGCTGAGCCGCCCTGTGCCCACTGGATTGCATCTGCAACACCAACGATGCGCACCCGCTCACTGGCCCGGCTGATGCGCCAGGCAGGGGCCGCGCCCGATGCCATCATCCGTCGCCGCTTCCTGCAGGCTTCCCTGGCTGCTGGCGCGGCGTTGATGCTGCCCCAATGGCGACCCTCGGCCGCTGGGGCGGGCACCCGGCCGCGGGTGGTGGTGATCGGAGCCGGCTTTGCCGGGCTGAGCTGCGCTTATCAGTTGCAGCGCGCCGGTGCCGATGTGCAGGTGCTGGAAGCGCGTAACCGGGTGGGTGGTCGTGTGTTCACGCTCGACTCGTTTCTTCCAGGCAAGTTCATTGAAGCGGGCGCTGAACTGATCGGCGGCAACCATCCCACCTGGATGGCCTACGCCAAGCAATTCGGCCTGGCCATGCGCGATGTCAGTGAGGATGGCGACCACACCTCGCCGATCCTGATCGAGGGGAAGACTTACAGCGGCAAGGAATCAGAGCGCCTGTGGGAGCAGATCGAGAAGGCCCTGGCCTTGATGAATGGCGATGCCCGCAACGTCAACCTCGAGTGCCCCTGGCTCACGGCCGAGGCCGAGCGGCTGGATCGGCTCTCGTTTGCGCAGGTGGCCGCCGGCTGGCCGATCGAACCGGAGGTTCGTGCGGCAGCCACAGCGCTGTTGGCCAACGACAACGTCTTCAGACCGGACGGTGTCAGTTATCTCGGCATCCTGGCTGCCATCGCCGGCGGCGGCATCGAGGCCTTCTGGAGCGAATCGGAGATCTACCGCTGCGCCCGCGGCAATCAGGCGCTGGCGCTGAAGTTGGCCGAGGCGATCGGAGCCAATCGCCTGCAGCTGCGCACGCCGATCGAGCGCCTTGAGCTTCGCTCCGATGGAGTGCGCATCAGCACCGCTGGCGGTCAGCGACTGGAGGCCGATCTGGTGGTGCTCACGGCGCCACCGGCCACCTGGGATCGCATCGCGTTCGCCCCTTCCTTGCCATCGGATCTGCCCCCTATGCGGGGCCTGCGATCAAGTACATCACGGCCCTGGACAAGCCATTCTGGCGCGCTGGGGGGCTTGGCCCCGATGCCTTGAGCGACACGCCCATCGGTGAAACCTGGGATGCCACCGATGGCCAGCGCAGCTCGCCGCAGGATCCGGCCTGCCTCACCGTGTTTTCGGGTGGTGAGGCGGCCGAGCGCTGTCTGCAGGTGCCCAGGCAGCAGCGTGACCGCCAGCTGACCACCTGGATCGAGCGCCTCTATCCCGGCTATGGGCGAGCCGCTCGCCGCCGCCTGTTCATGGGCTGGCCTGAGGATCGTTGGACCGCCTGCGGCTATACCAGTCCAAGCCTGGTCGAGGTGACCCGGATCTATCCCCGCATGGACGCGGGGATCGACAACAAGCTGTTCTTTGCGGGTGAGTACGCGAGCCTGCTGTTCACGGGCTACATGGAGGGTGGCCTGCACAGTGGCGCCACCCTGGCCAAGCGCCTGGCGAGCAGGCTGAACATCGGCTAGCCCAGCAGGGATTGGACGGTTTTTGCCGCATCCAGGCCCGCCTGTATGGCGCCCTCGTAGTAGCCCGCCCACCGCGCTGAAGCTTCGGTGCCTGCCCAGACCACACGGCCGACCGGCTCGCGCCATGCCGGACCAAAGCTGGTCCAGGCCCCTGGCGTCATGTAAGAGGTGAAGGCGCCGGTGGTCCAAGCTTCTTCGCCCCAGTTGATTTCGATGTAATCAACGGGTTTGGCTGCTTGCGGCCCCCAGAACTGAACCAGGTCAGCCAGGATGGCCCTACGCCTGGCTTCTGGATTTTGAAGCCCCAGTTGTACTGCGCTGTCGGCAGCCACAAACGAGGCCAACACACCGGGTGTCCCTGATGGTGGCGAAGAGTCGGCGGTGAGTTCAACAGTTGGCAGATTGCCCTGCGCATAGCCATTGAGGCCTTGCTTGCGCCACCAGGCTGTGGGATAGACCGTCATCACCTTGAACATCGATCCCATCGGCGAGCGTTGTTGCAGGCCTGTGACCTGAGGGGGGAGGCCTGGCTCAAACACGATGCGCGAGCGTAAGGCGGGAGGCATCGCGACCACCACGGCGCGGCAGAGATGGGTGCTGCCATCAGCAGCCTTGACCCGATAACGACCATCGGATTGGCGTATCACGGCTTGGGCCGCCGCGTTGGTGCGGATTGTCCCTTTGAGCTGCTGGGCGAGCAGAGCTGGCATCTGTCCAGCGGCCCCGTAGAGAAGCTGTGTTTCTGGAGCCTCACTCTGGGGAGAGGCCTTTTGGGTTTGGGCGAGATGCAGGATCGAGGCATCTCCGGGCTCGTAGCCACCGGATCCCCCCACACGTGTGTACCACTTGAGGATGTAATGAGCCAGCTCCGAGTCGGTTTGGCTGCGCATCCAGGTGGCAATCGTCTGGGTGTCGAGCACGCGTGCGTTAGGTGACAACCAGGGTTGCTCGGCATTGATTGTTTGCACCAACTGCAGAAACGTTTGGTGCAGCCTCAGCGCCGCTTGTTGATCCTGAATCGATACCGGCAGATCGCTGTAGGCGATGTCGAGAAAGGTCCCTTCCCAGTCGCCGAGCATCGGAACAGTGACCTTCTTGCCGTTCCAAATCAGGACAGTTTTGCCATCGAAATAACTGTCAAAGGTCTTGATGCCAAGTTCCTTGGCCAGGCCTTCAAACAGGTGATGGGTTTTCCCCATCCATTGGCCGCCCAGGTCCAGCCACCAATTCTCAATGGTCTTTTGGCGCACGCAGCGACCTCCGATTCGCGGCCGTGCCTCGAGCACTGTTGTGCTGTGTCCCTTCTTTTCGAGATCGCGAGCGGCGATCAGCCCTGAAATCCCTGCACCGATCACCACGACATCAACAGCGGTCTCTTTGCTGGTCGTGGAGGTTTTGTTGACTGTTTGCGAACGCGCACCCAGAGCTGACCCCACTGCAGCAGCAGTGAGACCGGCTGTTCCTGCTCCGAGAAGCGAGCGTCGCGTCAGTTTCATCGTGTTGCCTCTAATGGTGCTGAGACAGTAGGAGTGATTTTGATCGTGTTTTCACTTTTTTACTGGCTGAGATGCGCCGTCATGGCACGGCTCGTTTGACAGCCAACCCCTCACGTTTGCAACAGCACATCAATGCGCCCTGCCATCTCTACATCCAGGTTGGAGAGCCCGCCGGTGTCGTGGGTGGTGAGATCGATCACCACCCGGTTCCACACGTTGCTCCACTCGGGATGGTGGCCCATGGCTTCGGCGATCAGGGCCACACGGCTCATGAACCCGAAGGCTGCGTTGAAATCGGCGAAGCGCAGGTCGCGGTGGAGCTTGCCGTTGACCAGGCTCCAGCACGGTAATTGCTGCGCTAGGGCGCTGATCTGCTCTGGGCTGAGGGGTTCAGCAGCCATGACGACAGGGGGTCGACGCTGGCCTGATTGTGGTGCATTGCTCTGGGGACCGCCCGCTCCCGCGGAACTCTCACGCCTCCCCGATCAGATGGCAGGCCAAGCGGCGGGTGTGGGGGATCGCCCGGTGTTCCCATAGGTACACCGCTTGCCACGTACCCAGCAGCAACCGGCCACTCCTGACGCTCAGCGTCATGGTCTGGGCCGTGAGGGCCGTGCGGATGTGGGCCGGCATGTCGTCGTCGCCTTCGTCGTCATGCCGGTAGCGACTGCGTTTGCCGTGGCCATCGAGGGGACCGGCGCCATCCTGGGGAACCACCGCATCCATCCAGGCCGCCAGGTCCTGGAGCACCCGGGGGTCGGCGTTTTCGTTGATGGTCAGGCTGCAGCTGGTGTGGAGGCAGCTCACATGGAGCACCCCCAGGCTGATCCCGGTGGCAGCGATCCACTGGTTGAGGGGTTCGTTGAGACGGGTGAAGCCCTGCCCGCGGGTGCGCAGCTCCAGCTGCTCAAGGGCCTGCAGCATGGTTGGGTGGTCGAACGGGCCTATGCATAGCAGTGGCGATGAGGGCTGTGATCGCTGCTGAATGGCCGCCCTACGATTCAAATGCTGTTGTTGAGTGGCCCCGGCATGGTGCCCAGAGCGCTGACCCTGTCCACCGCATGTCTTGCCGGCTGTGTTGCCGGCCTAGTGAGCGCCGCGGCCGCCCTGCTCGAGCCCCAGCCCGCCATGGCGCAGCGTGTCGTCAACAGGATCGGCAACATCTGCCCCTTGGGCTACGTCGACACGCTCAATGGCAAATGCAGCACCCTGGGGCTGATGCGCTACACCGTGCAGCCCACCAACGGCCAACCCTGTCCCGAGGGGTGGATGAATGTGGGCGGCGGCTATTGCCGCAAGAAATGACGCCAGCGCGGCAGCTCACCGATCGCTGACGTCCTGGGCCTGGGCCTGGGGCATCAGGGGCAGGTCCTGCTTGCGCTGCTGCAGCCGTTTGAGTTCCTGGGACACGCTCTGGATGTAGGCGCTGACGTCAGACCCCGAGCGTTCGAGGCCCTTGAGCACCGTCAGGTCATCGATCAGATGATCGATGCGGTTGTTGATCCGCTCCAGGTGCGGGTCGCGCATGGTTGCTCCCTTCTTCAAAGGCAAGCCTGGGCTGCTTCTCGGTGCCCCAGCGCTGCAGTGATTCGGCGAAACCGCTGCGATCTGACCCAGAGTGAGGGTGCTGCTCGGACTGGCACGCCGAGCTAGTGCCCAGAGAGGTTCTGCCCCCATGAACACAACGTCTCAGGTCGCTGCCGGCCGCAGCTTTCGCGACCTCCAGGCCGATCTGCAACCGCTGTGGGGTGACGTCACCATCGGCCAGGGGCCCGATGTCGATGTGCTCGTGGTGCCCTCGCTGTCGCTGGAGCGGGGCCAGATGGCCCAGATCAAGGGCGCCCACCTCTACGAGGAGCGGCAGCTGTTTTCCCTGATCCGGCTGCGTGATCCGGGGGTGCGCATGGTCTATGCCACCAGCAAGCCCCTGGCCGATCTGGTGGTCGATGCAGTGCTGGAGCTGTTGCCGGGGGTGCCCGCCTCCCACGCTCGCCGTCGGCTGCACCTGCTCGACACCGACGATGCTTCGGACCGTCCACTGACCGAGAAGCTGTTGGAGCGCCCGGCCCTGCTGGCCCGCATCGCCGAGTTGATGCGCCCGGGCCGCAGTTTCATCAGCTGCTTTGTGGTGACCGAGCTGGAGAAACAGCTCTCCGAGCGGTTGCAGATTCCCTTGCTGGGCACCGATCCGGCCCTGGGGTACTGGGGCAGCAAGGCCGGCAGTCGCGAGCTGTTTGCGCGCTGCGGCGTGCCCCATCCGCCGGGCTCGCCCCTGGTGCACAACCCCGATGCTCTGGCTGAGGCCATCGCCGAGCTGTGGGAGAGCCATCCCCAGCTCAACCGTTGTGTGGTCAAGCTCAACGAGGGCTTCAGCGGCGAAGGCAATGCACCGCTTGACTTCGCTCCGCTTGATCTGGCTGGGCTCAGCAGCGCCGAACGGCGTCGGGTCTTGCGCCAGTCCCTCGACAGCCTGCCCATGCCCGCCCCCGACTGGTTCACCCTGATGGCGCAGCAGGGGGCCTTGGTTGAGGCCTGGCTCGACGGCGGTGAGGCGCTCAGCTCACCGAGCGTGCAGGGCACCATCCATCCCCCGGGCAGCACGGGTCAGGCGCGCGTCGAGCTGGTGTCGACCCACGAGCAGGTGCTCGGCGGTGTGAGCGGGCAGACCTACCAGGGTTGTCGCTTTCCCTGCGACAACGCCTACCGGTTGGAGCTGATGCGCTACGGCCAGGCGATCGGCGAAGCGCTGGCGGCCGAGGGGGCGCTGGAGCGCTATGCGGTCGATTTCATCGCGCGCCGCCTGGGCGATCGCTGGGATGTGCAGGCGATCGAGGTCAACCTGCGCCAGGGGGGCACCACGCACCCCTATCTGGCGCTGAGTGCCATCACCGCCGGTGCGCTTGACCACCAGAGCGGTCTGTACCGCTCACCCACCGGCGAGCCGCTGCACTACGAAGCCACGGACACCTTCAGCGATCCGGCACTGCGGGGTTTGCTGCCCGAGGATCTGATCGACATCGTGGCCGAAGCCGGCCTGCATTTTGATCCGGCTCACCTGCGGGGCAGTGTGTTTCATCTGCTCGGTTGCCTCTCGGAATACGGCAAGCTCGGCATGACCTGCATCGGTCGCTCTGCCGCCGAGGCGTCCGCGGTGTTTGCCGCCACCCAGCAGACCCTGCTGCAACGCGCCCGGTCGCTACAGACGCTCCCCCATTGATGGTCATGTCTTCTGCCTTTGAGCGGCTGCATCAGCACCTGCACCAGACCCGTCTGCTGGGCTCGATCAGCAGCGCCCTCTATTACGACCAGAACACGGTGATGCCGGCCGCCGGTGCGGCCTGGCGGGGGGAGCAGCTGGCCCTGCTGGCCGGCCAGTTGCACCAGCGGCAGAGCAGTGCGGACTACACCGAGCTGGTGGCGGCAGCTGAGAGCGAGCTGGGCGCCGATGCCCCACCCGAGAGCCGCCGCAACCTTGCGCTGCTGCGGCTTGAGCTGGAGCGTCAGCGCTGCCTGGATCCGCAGCTGGTGAGCGCCCTGGCCAAGGCCCAGTCGCGCGGCAATGCGGTGTGGCAGGACGCCCGTGCCCGCAATGACTTCGCCGCTTTTGCGCCGGCCCTCAAGGAGCTGATCGCCCTGCGCCGCCAGCAGGCCAGCCAGCTGGCCGCCGCCGAACCGGTGGCCCGCAGCCCCTGGGAAATTTTGGCCCAACCCTTTGAGCCGGACATCAGCAAAGCCCGCCTCGAGGAGCTCTTCTTACCCCTTAAGACCGCGTTGCCAGCGCTGCTGGAGCGGGCGGCATCGGTTCAGGCTCCGGACGCTGCGGCGTCGACCGGCGCTGCCATGGTGCCGGAGGCCCTGCAGGAGCAGCTCTGCACCGAACTGCTCGACAGTTGGGGCTATGACCCGGCGCGCTGCCAGCGCTCCCGCTCGGCCCACCCGTTCAGTTGCACCCTGGGCCCCCAGGATTTCCGCATCACCACGCGGGTGGTGCCGGATCAGCCTCTCTCGGCCTTTTTGGCGACGGCCCACGAGTGGGGCCACTCGCTCTATGAGCAGGGCCTGCCCCGCTTAGGTGACCACTACTTCCCCTGGCCGCTTGGCGAGGCCACCTCCATGGGGGTGCACGAATCCCAGTCGCTGTTCTGGGAGTGTCGCGTGGCCCGCAGCCGCGCCTTTGCCGAGCGCTGGCATCTCCGCTTCTGCACCGGCCTGGGTGGCGGATCAGCCAGCGATCCCTGGGGCGGTTCCTTCGGCTTCTGGCGCGCCCTCAACCCCCTGCGGCCCGGCCTGATCCGTGTGGAGGCCGACGAACTCAGCTATTGCCTGCACATCGTGCTGCGCTTTGAGCTGGAGCTGGCTCTGCTCGAGCAGGAGATGCCGGTGGAGGACCTGCCCCAGCAGTGGAACCAGCGGATGCTGGAGCTGCTGGGACTTCAGCCCCAGAGCGACTCTGAGGGCTGTCTGCAGGACATCCATTGGGCCGAGGGGCTGTTCGGCTATTTCCCCTCCTATGCCCTGGGCCATCTGATCAGCGCCCAGCTCGCCGAAGCCATGGCCAGGGATCTGGGCAGCCTCGATGGCCTGATCGCAGCGGCCCAGGAGAGCGTGCTGCAGGGCTGGCTCGCCCAGCACGTCTGGCCCCTGGGGCGCCGGGTCAACGCTGAGCAACTGGTCCAGCAGGTGAGCGGCAGAGCCTTGCAGGCCCAACCGTTCCTGGACCATCTGGTCCGCCAGCTGGAGCGGCTGGAGACCAGTCCTTAAGATCACGGCCTGCTCCCGGAGTGCCCACGCCGCCCATGGCCAACATCGACCACGCCCCCAGCCGCACCATGCTCAACCTGCTGCATGTGCTGCCGGCCTTTGCCGACGAGGGCGAGCTGCGGCTCAACGCCATCGTTGAGCTCAATTCGATGACGATCAACAAGTACGAGCTGATCACCGAAACCGGCCATCTCAAGCTGGACCGCGTTGGTTATTCCTCGCTCGCCTACCCGTTCGCCTACGGCTGCATCCCCCGCACCTGGGACGAAGATGGTGACCCGCTCGACATCGAGATCGTCGGTGTGACCGAGCCCCTGATCCCCGGCTCGCTGGTCGAGGCCCGCATCATCGGGATCATGACCTTCGATGACGGCGGCGAAGTTGACGACAAGGTGATCGCGGTGTTGGCCGACGACAAGCGCATGGATCACATCTATAGCTTCACCCAGCTGGGTGAGCACTGGCTCAAGGAGACCAAGTACTACTGGGAGCATTATAAAGATCTCAAGAAGCCCGGCACCTGCAAGGTGAATGGCTTCCTCGACACCGCCGAAGCCGTGCGCATCATCAAGGAGTGCGAACAGCGCTATCTGCAGCAGATCGACGCCAAGCTGGTGAACTGATCCCAACCAACCCCTAAGACAATCTGCAGATCTGCTGGAGAGACCATCTCAGGGCCTGGGAGCCCCCTATGGTTTCGGCTCCAGCATAGTCCTGTCGTGAGCCCGGCTTCATTCCCCTCATCCAGCCCCCAGAACGGCTGCCAACGGGGGGCGGAGCACACGGCTTTGAAGTGGGGCCGCGACGGTGAGCTGTCGGACCTGGATCTGCAACGGATCCTCGCGCGTCTGATGGCCGTCGATCCCGCGGCTGAAACCTTGAACGATCACTTCAGCACCCTTGAAGCGGGCTGAACAGCGCTCAGGTTTAAGTGCAGATTCTGCCGGGCCAGGGCCCTGGCCTTACCATCGCGGCTGGCCAGACCCACCAGGTCCTTGGCGGCCAGGCCATGGCGCGGCAACCCATGGGGTAGGGCAGTGGTCCCCGAGGCGGTCACGTCAAACACGGGCAGCTGCCTGAGGCCGTTGGGCTCCAGTTGGTCCTCCAGCTGCGCCAATTGAGCGCTGAGAGGTAGCCACAGCAGATCGTTGCGCACGCAGTCGCGCAGCACTGCCTGGGGATTGGGGCGGCTGAGAGTCCGCTGCAGGTCGGCCAGGGTCACCAGGCCGATGACCCAGGGCCCCTCCAGCACCAGCAGGCAATGGCCGTGCGCCTCCACCAGGCAGGTGAGGGCCGCGGCGGCCGCCGTGCCGGCATCCAGCAGCAGGGGCGCCTCCGGTTCGAGGGCCTCGCTCACCGGCAGGCTGGCCAGCCGGGCGCGGCGTTCCTCCTCGATCGGATCCGGACCGAGCAGCCCCGGGTCCTGCAACCCCTGCCAGCGTTCCACCAGGGCTGCGCTGAGGCCCGCTGCTGCCATCAACGGCAGCACAATGCGAATGTCGCGGGTGAGTTCAAACAGCAGGATCAGGGCGGTGAGGGGAGCCCGGGCGCTGCCGGCCAGCACCGCCGCCATGCCCACCATGGCGTAGGCCGGCGGGGCCGCCACCGCCAGATGCAGGCCTCCCTCCCCCAGCAGCTGGCCGTAGGAACTTCCCAGCACGGCACCCAGCACCAGCGAGGGGGCAAAGCCGCCACCCACAAAGCCCGAGGCGTTGCTGACGCCGGTGGCCAGCAACTTGGCCCCGAGCAGCAGCACCAGCGTCAGCACGGGGATGCCGCCACCATTGCCCAGCAGCGCCTCGATCGTGTCGTAGCCGACGCTGAGCACCTGCGGAAACTCGAGCGCGATCACGCCCACCGCCAGGCCACCAATGGCTCCGGGCAGGCCCACGGGCAGCTGCCGCAACACGGCCTGCAAGCGCGTGTCGCGCCCCAGGGCCAGCAGGTTGATCAGGGCCCACGACAGGGCGCTGGCCAGCACCCCCAGACCCAGATAAAGCGGCAGCTCCCACAGGGAGCGCACGTCGTAGGCCGGCAACCGCAGGATCGGTGCATCGCCCAGCCCCACCTGCACCACCAGGGTGGAGGTGATGGCCGCCACCAGCACCGCCCGCAGGCTGGGCCGCCCCCCCAGGCCGCTGAAGCTGCCTTCAAAGGCAAAGAACACACCGGCGATCGGGGCCTTGAAGCCGGCCGCCAGGCCTGCCGCCACACCGGCGGCCACCAGGGCCTTCTGGTTCTGGGGAGGCAGCCCGGCCTTGAGCGCCAGCCACAGCCCCAGGTTGCCGCCCGATTCGACGCTGGGCCCCTCGGGACCCAGCGACGCCCCGCTGCCCAGGCTGAGCGAGGCGGTCAGCAGCCGCAGCCACGGCACCTTGGGGCCGGCCGGCATGTCGCCGTCGGCCATCGCCATCAGGCTCGGCAATCCCGGACCCAGGTCGCCGAGCCAGCGGCGCAGCACCCCCACCAGGGCCCCACCGAGGGTGGGCACCACCAGCACAGGCCACAGGCTCAGCCAATCCGGCACCTGCAGGCTCGGCAACGGCGGCGGCTCGGGCGGCGGTGGCGGCGGCGGCAGCAGTCCCAGGCCGCCCAGGCCCACCTGCAGCAGCTGGTGAAGGGGTGTGCCGGGCAGGGCCGGGGGCGGTGGCGGCGGTGGCGGTGGTGGCGCCAGCTCCAGCGGATGCAGGGGGCTGCGCCCGATCGTCAGCAGGCCCTCCACAAAGGGGCCGAACAGAAACGTGTTGATGAACCCGAGCAGTTCGTGAAACCCCACCACCGCCAGGCCCGTGAGCACCCCTAGCAGGGCAGCCCAGGCCAGCAGATTCCACTGGAACGGTGGGGCCTGAAGCTCGCCGTCAGGCCTCTGGGCGAACGGTTGCAAAGATCTCCTCCAGGATGTCCCCGGCACCCTGGGCCTTCAGCTTGTGGGCCAGGGCCACGCCGATGGCTTCGGGATCCTGTTGATCGCCGCGCTGCTCGTCGCGGATCAGACGCACCCCATCGAGACTGGCCACCATGCCGGTGAGCACGAGCGGGGCGCTGTCGCCCTCGCCGTCAAAGCGGGTGTTGACACCGATCGGCACCTGGCAGCCGCCCTCCAGCTCGCGCAGGAAGGCCCGCTCCGCCAGGCAGCGGCGGGCCGTGGGCGTGTGCTCGAGCACCTTGATCTGGGCCAGCACGGCGGCGTCGCCGTCGCGGCATTCGATCCCCAGGGCCCCCTGGCCCACGGCATGCAGTGAGATCGAGGGGTCGATCAGCTCGTGGATGCGATCGCCCAGGCCCAGGCGTCCCAGGCCGGCGGCCGCCAGGATCAGGCAGTCGAATTCGCCACTGTCGAGCTTCTCGAGCCGGGTGATCACGTTGCCGCGCACGTCCTTGAACGTCAGGTGCGGAAAGTGGTGGCGCAACTGGGCCAAGCGCCGCAGCGAGCTGGTGCCCACCACAGCTCCCTCTGGGAGGGTGGCCAGGGTCTTGTCCTTGTGCCTGGCATGCACCACCAGGGCATCGGCCGGGTCTTCCCGCTCGGTGATGCAACCCAGCATCAACCCCTCGGGCAGGTTGGTGGGCAGGTCCTTGAGGCTGTGGACGGCGATATCGGCCTGGTCCACCAGCATCTGTGCTTCGAGCTCCTTGGTGAACAGGCCCTTGTCGCCGATCTTGGCCAGGGCCACATCCAGGATCTTGTCGCCCTGGGTGGCCATCGCTTCGATGCTGATCGCCAGGCCTGGGTGGGCCTTGGTCAGTTCATCGCGCACCCAGTGGGTCTGCACCATGGCCAGCTGGCTGCGGCGGGAGGCAATGCGCAGTGGGGAGCTGGTCATCAGAAACGTTCGCAAGCAGCGCTGCTGCCCAATCACAGCCGCCCATCCTAGGCACCGGTGGTCGCGCTCAGGCCCAGATGGGCTGAGTCGTGATCAGCCGTCGTGATCAGCCGGCCCGATCAGTTGTCGCCATCGCGGAACAGGTCCAGCGGCAGCGGTCCCCAGGTGTCCTCAGCCTCGGGGTTGGCCACGCTGTGGCCCGTGATCAGGATCCCCTCGCCCAGTCCGGGTTCCGGCCGCAGCAGGAAGCGCCCCGTGTTCTGGTTGCCCTTGAGAAAGGCCGGTCCGCTCACATCGTTGGGGTGGGCGCTCGCCGGGTCGAGCTCCAGGGGGCGCCAGCCGAGGGCCGTCTCACAGGAGCCGAGGGCCGCTGTGGCCGCGGCACCGCTGGGCGCCATGACCCCGATTGTGAACCAGTCGCAGGCTGCCAGGCGAGGCCCCAGCTCAGAGAGCAGAGCCTGGCGAAGCTCAGGGCTGAGTGGGGGGGCGGAGCGCAGGCCCCGCAGCTCGTCAAGGGTGCAGGTCATTTAGGGAGTGTTCCACACGAAGCGTGAGGAGGCGGCGTAGTTCCAGACGAACACCACGATGATGCCGGCGAGCTGGGCCCAGAGCGTGTCGCGGGCCACGAAGCTGTAGTACGCCGAGGCCAGCCCCACATTGGCCAGCACGGGCAGCGATGCCACCAGCAGAAATTTCAGCAGGCCCCGCAGCAGGGCCGCTCCCTGCAGCCGCTGAAAGCGGAAGGTGAGGGCGTTGTTGATCAGGTAGTTGGAGCTGGCTGCCGTCACCACCGCAAACGGCAGGGCCTGCGCGAAGCTGAGTCCCACACCGGCCATCAACAGCTGGGTGGCCAGCAGCTGCACGAGAACACCGCTGGCGCCCACCAGCCCAAAGCTGATCGCCCGGCGCGGCAGCAACCGGAAGCTGAGGCTATGCAGGATCGAGATCAGGAAATCCCAGAAGATCGCCAGATCGAGTTTTGAGTGGCCGTAGCTGCGGGGCTGGAACTGCAGTGGAACCTCAGCAGTGGCCAGGCGCCCCTTGCTGACGGCGAGGAGTTCGTAGAGGAACTTGAAGCCGTTCACGTCGACGGCGCGAATGGCGGGCAGCAGGGGCTCCAGCCGCAGGGCAAAGAAGCCGCTCATGAAATCGCTCAGACCGCTGTAGCGCTTGGGCAGGCTGAAACGGGCGCAGGAGTTGGCCCAGGTCGATCCGGTTTCGCGCCAGCCGCTCAACCCGGCGATGCTCGCCTCGGGATGAAAGCGGCTGCCGATCACCAGGTCGAGGGGCTCGGCGAGCAGCCTCTCGATGGCATGCTGCACCGAGGCCGGTTGATGTTGGCCATCGCTGTCCATCACCAGGGCGAGATCACCGGTGGCATCGAGCAGGCCTTCCTTGATGGCGCTGGCCAGGCCGCAGCGCCCCACGCGGCGGATCAACCGCAGCCTGGGTTCGCCGTGGGCCAGCTGACGCACCAGCTCGGCCGTGCCGTCGGCCGAATCGTCATCGACCACCAGGATCTCCAGCTCGAACTGCTCCTGCAGGGGCAGAAGCTGCGCCAGCAGCGGTTCAATGTTGCCCCGTTCGTTGTACGTGGGCAGCACAATCGACACCCGCGGGCGCATGGCCTGCATCACAACAGAGTCGGCACCGTCATGCGGCTGGTCTGGTTGGATGCGCCTATTTGATGTACTCCTTGAGCACACCGTTGCGGTTGGGGTGGCGCAGCTTGCGCAGGGCCTTGGCTTCGATCTGGCGGATGCGCTCGCGGGTCACATCGAAGATCTGACCGATCTCCTCGAGGGTCTTCATGCGGCCGTCGTCAAGGCCATAACGCAGCCGCAGCACATCGCGCTCGCGCGGGCTGAGAGTGGCCAGCACGCCTTCGAGGTCTTCGCGCAGGAGGTTCTTGGCCACATCCTGATCGGGGTTCTCGATGTCGGCTTCGATGAAGTCGCCCAGGCGCGAATCTTCTTCCTTGCCGATCGGGGTCTCCAGGGAGATCGGCAGCTGGGCGCTCTTGGCGATGAAGCGCAGTTTTTCGATGGTCATTTCCATCGACTCGGCGATCTCTTCCTCAGTCGGCTTGCGGCCGAACTCCTGGCTGAGGGTCTTGGTGGTCTTCTTGATGCGCGAGATGGTCTCGTAGAGGTGCACCGGCAGACGGATGGTGCGCGACTGGTCGGCGATGGCGCGGGTGATCGCCTGACGGATCCACCAGGTGGCGTAGGTCGAGAACTTGTAGCCCTTTTCGTGGTCAAATTTCTCGGCGGCGCGGATCAGGCCGAGGGAACCCTCCTGAATCAGGTCCTGGAAGCTCAGGCCCCGGTTCATGTACTTCTTGGCGATCGAGACCACCAGGCGTAGGTTCGACTGCACCATCTTTTCTTTGGCCCGGCGGCCCAGCATCAGGCGCCGGCGGAACTTGATCAGGGGCATGTCGACCAGCGCCGCCCACTCCTTGGTGTCGGGGTAGTGGCCGTGGTCGCTTTCAAACTGGGCTGCCAGCTCCTCCAGTTGCAGCAGGTCGGCGATCTTGCGGGCCAGTTCGATCTCTTCGTCGGGGCGCAGCAGACGGATGCGTCCGATCTCCTGCAGGTAGACGCGGATCGAGTCTTCGGTGTAGACGCCTTTGGGGCCCACCTTGATGCTGGCCAGAGCCTTGGCGGCTTTGTCGTCTTTGGCGTCGGCGGCGCTGATCAGCGCATCAGCCGTGGCATCGAGGGCATCAGGGTCAACGGGGGGTGCGGCTTGCTCGACCTTGGTCTTGACCTTGGCTTTGGTCTTGGTGCCGCTGGTGGTCTTGGCCGTGGGGGCGCTGCTGCTCTTGCTGCTGGGCTTGCTGGGTTTGGCCGTTTTGGCGCCCGACGCGCTCTTGCTTGTGGTTGCGGCTGGGCTGACCGCCTTGGCTGCGCCGGCCTTCACCTCGCTGGTGCGTGCGTCGAGGTCAGCGCTGGTGGGGGTTTCGAGGGTGGCGGCGGGGCTCATGGGGCGACAGCAGATGGGAAGCGAACAGGTGGGGACGTCTTGATCGGGATGGTCTTGCTTGAGACGGGCTTGATCGAGAAGGGGGAGAGGCCGCGTGACTGCGTTTCGGTCAGCAGGCCTCGGCGTGTCAACACGGATCCAGGTGGTGAACCTGAGCGGCGTGAGAAGGGGGGCGCTGAGCTGATGAATCGAAGAACCGGACCGGGGCGTTGGCATCAGCCAGCGCGGGCGAAGCCGCTGCTGCAGTCCCGGAAACCTCATTTACTGAACCTTCGCTTACCGGCCAGCCAATGAATCAAATCTTGATCCTGCAAGCGTTCTGGCGGTGTCTGCGGAGGTGGGGGTCGATAGGGTGGGGGCTGGAGGCGGCCGGAGCCTGTGGAGAGCTGTCAGGGGAGGTCGCAGACCGGGAGGCCAGGGTTGGAATGCCCCCCGAAGGAAGGTCGATTCCAGGCGCTCACTTCGGGTCTTCCCTCTGGACGGAACCGTTCCTTGTTCCGACAGCAGTCGTACGACTGCCCAACACTGTCATCTTAAGAATGGCGAGACACCTTTGCAAGCCCGGTGGGTTCAGATCTCCAGATTCCTCCACCCCGCTGGCTTCAGATCTGGCTGGAAGCCGGCCCGGAAGGGCAGGTGTTCACGTACGCCAATGTGCTGAATCTGCCGCTGGGCACTGGTGATTTGGTGCAGGTGCGTCTGCGTGGACGCCGCCACTCGGGTCTGGTGGTGGAGTGTCTCGATGCTCTCCCACCCGCACTCGAGGGCAAGCCGCTGCAGCCCGTGCAGGGCCTCGTGCAGGCCGCAGCGGTCACGCCGGTCTGGCAGGAGTTGATCGCTCAGGTGGCCGAGCAGTGCCACGCCAGCCGCTTTCAGACGCTCAAAAGTGCCCTGCCCGCGGCCTGGTTGGGGCAGCGCGCCCAGGCGCCGATCCGCGCGCCCAGGACCCAGTGGCGCATCGAAGGCCCCCTCCCGGCTGCGGTGGGGGCCCGTCTCAGCCCTGCACAAGCAGCCCTGCTGGCCGCCCTGGAGGCGGCGGGCGGCTCGCTGCCGCTGGTGGAGCTGTGCGGCTCGGCCGGTCACAGCCGTTCGGTGCTGGCGGCGCTGGAGCGGCGTCAACTGGTGCGGCGGGTTGGTCAGGGTCCCCAGCCCCCCGCCGCCGAGGCCTGCCGCCAACTCAATCCGGATCAGCAGCAGGCGCTGCAGGCGATCGCCGCGGCCGCTCCTGGTGAGACGCTGTTGCTCTGGGGGGTCACCGGTGCCGGCAAGACCGAGGTGTACCTCCAGGCTGCTGCCCATCTGCTGGAGCAGGGGCGCAGCGTGCTGTTGCTCACGCCCGAGATCGGTCTGATTCCGCAGCTGCTGGATCGGGCCCGCAGCCGCTTCGGCGAGCGGGTGCTCGAGTACCACAGCGGCATGGCCGATGGTGATCGCATCAACACCTGGCGCCAGACCCTCGACCCGGCCCAGGCCCATGTGGTGGTGGGCACCCGCTCGGCGGTGTTCCTGCCCCTGCCGGGCGTGGGCTTGATCGTGCTCGATGAAGAACACGACAGCTCCTACAAGCAGGAGAGCCCGATGCCCTGCTACCACGCCCGCGACGTGGCACGCCTGCGCGCCAACAAGGACGGGGCCGTGCTGCTGCTGGGCACGGCCACCCCATCGCTTGAGACCTGGCTGAGCTGCCAACGCGGACAGACCCGGTTGCTGCGGCTGCCCAGCCGCATCGGGGCCCGGCCGCTGCCGCCGGTGCGGCTGGTCGACATGCGCCAGGAGCTGGCCTCGGGCCACCGCCGCCTGATCAGCCGTGCCCTGCTCGATCGCCTGCGGCAGGTGAAGGACCGCGGAGAGCAGGCGGTGGTGCTGGTGCCACGCCGCGGCTATCGCGCCTTTCTCAGTTGCCGCAGCTGCGGTCAGGCGGTGCTCTGCCCCCACTGCGATGTGGCCCTGACCGTGCACCGCAGCGGCGGAGGAGCCCAATGGCTGCGCTGCCACTGGTGCGACCATCGCCAGGGTGTGGGCGACCGCTGTGACCACTGCGGCTCGACCGCCTTCAAGCCCTTCGGGGCCGGCACCCAGCGGGTGGTGGAGCAGCTCGCCGAAGAGCTGGCTGAGTTGCGGTTGCTGCGCTTCGACCGCGACAGCACCCGTGGCCGCGACGGCCACCGACACTTGCTGCAGCGCTTCGCCGCTGGCGAGGCCGATGTGCTGGTGGGCACCCAGATGCTGGCCAAGGGCATGGATCTGCCGCGGGTGACCCTGGCCGCGGTGCTGGCGGCCGATGGGCTGCTGCACCGTCCCGACCTGCGGGCATCGGAGCAGTGCCTGCAACTGCTGCAGCAATTGGCCGGCCGTGCTGGCCGCGGCGAGTT